>Ga0137409_10004107_pt1 | contig 15366 bp, 12 predicted proteins | sample CZODoug1_16funga_FD_122059 | JGI IMG/M metagenome (GOLD analysis project Ga0137409, IMG submission 122059) | Vadose zone soil fungal communities from Angelo Coast Range Reserve, California, USA - CZODoug1_16fungal (Hybrid Assembly) | ecosystem: Environmental > Terrestrial > Soil > Vadose zone... | reverse complement strand
CCATCGCAAAAACACCGAGCGAGCCGGACGAGAGATCGGCCCTGGCCCTGGCTTCCCCGATCCGACCGCCTGATCCGACGAGGCTCATGCTGGCCGCCGCCTCCGCGCCTTGAGGGCCGCTGTCGGAGTCCTGAAAGCACGCGGCAGGAAGCTGCGTACGAGGCGGACACACGTTGACTCTCGCAAACGCTCTCACCGAGAAGTCTGCCACCGCGCGTTGTGGAACCGCGCAGGCGACGACGAGCACCAGCAATGCGATCGTGGCGCGCCGCGACTGCCATCCTGAAGGACCTCGCATGGGATTCTCCTCTCCTGGTCGTTGTGCCGTGATTCGTCGGAGCGTTATCAGCCGCGCTGGATCTCGAGCGGCATGAGCGTGTCCACCAGCGAGGCGCCGCCGTCGGCGTGGATGAGCTGGCCGGTGATCCAGGCCGAGTCCGCCGAGCAGAGCAGGGCGACGGCGTTGCCGATGTCGGCCGGCGTGCCCATGCGACCCATCGGCGTCCAGCCGCTGGCGTGCCAGTCGCGGCCGATCTTCTGGACCTCGCTCGGCAGGCCGTTGAAGACGCTGTCGTCGGTGAGCCCGGGGCTGACGGAGTTCACGGTGATCCCGCGCGGGGCCAGCGCGACGGCGAAGTAGCGCACCAGCGACTCCACGGCAGCCTTGGCCGAGCCCATCGCGACCCACGGCTGCCAGGTGCCCTTCTGTCCGCCCGGAGCATAGGTAACGGCGACGATGCGGCCACCCTGGCCCATGATCCCGACGGACTCCCGCACGCCGACCAGGAAGGCCTTGGCCTGTGAGTCCATGGCGTGGTCCCAGGCCTCGAGCGTGATGTCCATCGGCTTCTGGTAGAATTTCGCGGCCTCCGGGCGGGCGTTGGCGACGAAGACGTCGAGCGTGCCGAAGCGCTGTCGGACCTCGCCGAACATCCGGCGCACGTCATCGACGCGCGAGACGTCGGCCTGGACGGTGAAGCCGTCGGCGCCGTGCTTGCGCACGCGCTCGAGCGTCTCCGTGGCGGCCGCCTCATTGGCGTAATAGTGGACGGCGACCCGCGCGCCGCTCTCCGCGAGCTTCAGCGCGATGCCCCGGCCGATGCCCCGCGATCCCCCCGTCACCAGCGCGTGCTTGCCCCTCAGCGTCATGGCTGTCTCCTTTGCGAGGGCGGCCGCGATCACGTGCGCGACGTCCTCGGCTCGTCGAACCTCGTCCTTGCGTCCGGTCCTGACCCGCTCCACGACCCCGCGAAGTCCGCGTTCTCCCGCGACGATCCTCACGATGAACGTCAGGGGTCGGTCGGCCGCCGTCATCGCTCCTCCATGCGCGTGTTCTCGCATCGCGGGCGTTCACGATCCGTCGAGGCCGGCGTTAAAAGTGGCGTCAAAAAGTGGTAAGGTCCGCCCGACGAGGCGTCATGACGCGGCTCAGCCTCACGCTCCTGGGCGGGTTTCAGGCCCGGCTCGAGCCGGGCTCGGCGATCGCCTTGCCCACACGCAAGTCCCAGGCACTGCTCGCGTATCTCGCGCTGCCGCCGGGCCGGGCGCACCCACGCGACAAGCTGGCCGCACTGCTCTGGGGCGGCATCCGTGAGGAGTCATCGCGGGCGAGTCTGCGCCAGGCGCTCTTCGCGATCCGCAAGGCGCTGAGCGATACGGCGGCCGTGCAGCAACACGGCGACGCGCTGGCGCTGGAGCCCGGCGCGGTCGAGGTGGATGCGGCGACGTTCGAGCGGCTGGTGCACGAGGGGACACCGGCGACGCTGGAGCGGGCCGCGGCGCTCTACCAGGGCGATCTGCTGAGCGGCTTCGTGGTGGACGAGGCGCCATTCGAGGAGTGGTTGCTGGGCGAGCGGGAGCGGCTGCGAGAGCTGGCGCTGGAGGCGCTGGCCAAGCTCCTGGCGCACCAGCGCAAGGCTGGGGCGAGCGAGGCGACGGTGCAGACGGCGCTGAAGCTGCTGACGCTGGATCCGCTGAAGGAGCCGGTGCATCGGACGCTGATGCGCCTGTACGCGGAGCGCGGCCGCCGTGGCGCGGCACTCCGACAGTATCAGCAGTGCGTCAGCGTGCTCGGCCGCGAGCTCGGCGTCGAGCCCGAGCCGGACACGAAGGCGCTCTACCAGGAGATCCTGCGCGAGCGCCCACAGCATCGCGTGGCGGTCTCCGAAGGCCCGACGCCGCCCGTTGAGCGCGCAGCCGGCACCGGCACCGAGACCACGCTGATCGGCAGGACCGACGAGCTGGCGCGGCTTCGCGACGCCCTGAGTGGCGCCACCGCCGGCGCCGGGCAGGTGATCGCGATCCTCGGTGAGGCGGGCATCGGCAAGAGCCGGCTCGTCGCCGAGGTGGCCGCCGACGCCGCGCAGCGCGGGGTCACCGTGTTGCTCGGACGATCGTACGAGTCCGAGCAGATCCTGCCCTTCGGCCCGTGGGTCGACGCACTGCGCGTGGGGCGCATCGCCGACGACGCGGACCTGCTCGGGCGCCTCGGTCCCACGCTGCGGCCGGAGCTCGCGCGGCTGCTGCCTGAGGTCGGCGCGGTGGCGGCCGGCGTGGCGCCCAACGTCGGCCGCGTCTTCGAGAGCGTGGCGCAGGTGATCGATCACCTCGGCAGCCGGCGCCCTCTGCTGGTCGTCCTCGAGGACCTGCACTGGGCGGACGAGCTGAGCGCCCGGCTCGCGGCCTTCACCGGCCGCCGCCTCCGGAACCGGCCGGTGCTGCTCCTGATGACGGCGCGGGACGACGAGCTCGCCGACGCGCCGGCGCTGCGGCAAGCACTCGACGATCTCGCGCGCGACGGATGCCTGGCGACGCTGGCGCTGCGGCCGCTCTCCCGCGCCGACACGCTCAGTCTCGTCCGCGCGCTCGCGCGCAGCGGCGACGACGCGGCACTCGGCGATCTCGGCGAGCAGGCGTGGGCGGCGAGCGAGGGTAACCCGTTCGTCGCCGTGGAGACGGTGCGCGACCACGCCGAGGGTGCGATGGTCGCCCATGAGCGCGGCCTCGCGCTTCCGGAGCGCGTGCGCGAGATCGTCGGCCGGCGCCTCGAGCGGCTCTCCGAGCGCGGCCAGTCGCTGGCCGCCGTGGCGGCGGTGATCGGCCGCGAGTTCGAGTGGGCATTGCTCGAGCGAGCGGCCGGGCTGGGCGAGGAGCACACGGCCTCCGCCGTCGAAGAGCTGGTGCGGCGTCACATCCTGCACGGCGTCGGCGAGCGGTTCGATTTCTCGCACGACCGGATCCGGGAGGCCGCCTACGGTCGGATTCTGGCGCCGCGGCGCCGCCTGCTTCACCGCCGCATCGCCGAGGCGATCGAGACGCTCCACGCCGGCAATCTCGAGCCCCACGCGCTGGCCCTCGGTCTGCACTACCGGAGCGCCGAGGCCTGGGACCGCGCGGTGCGGTACCTGCGTCAGGCCGGCGTCGCCGCGTTTCAGCGCGCCGCCAACCGGGAGGCGGTCGCCTCGCTGGAGGCCGCGCTCGAGGCGGTGGAGAAGATGACTGAGGGTCCCGACCGGAGCGGGCACGCGATCGACGTCCGCGTCGACCTCGAGAACGCCCTGATGGGACTGGGGCAGTTCCGGCGAAGCCTGGAACGGTTGCGGGAAGCGGAAGCGCTGGCCCACGCGGCCGGGGACCGCCGCCGGCTCGCGCGCGTCTACTCACGCATGACCTACAACCTCGGCTCGGTCGGAGAGCTGACGGCCGCGCTCGAGACGGGCGAGCGGGCGCTCGCGCTCGCCACCGAGGAAGACGACGTCGCGATCGCGCTCAGTACCAACGTCGTTCTGGCTCGCGCGCTCTACGGACTCGGCGACTATCGCCGGGCCATCGAGACCGCCCGGCGGAACGATACGCTCCGGCTGCGGTCGGACGACCCGCACGGGCCGCCCAACGTGGCGTTCGCGAGGATCTGGTCCGTGCTGGCGATGGCCGAGATCGGTCACTTCTCGGAGGGCGGCCGGATTGGCGAGGACGTCGTGCGCGCGGCGGTGGCCCGCGGGGGACGGCACGAGGAGGTCTGGGCGCGCCTGGGACTCGGACGACTCTGCGTCGTTCAGGGCTCGTGGGCGCGGGCGATCGGCGTGCTCGAGCCATCACTGCCGCTCTGCGAGACCAGCAGCGACCTCGCCGTTTACTTCTCGCGCACGGCATCGTCGCTCGGCGACGCCTACGTGAGGTCGGGGCGGGTTGCCGATGGACTCACGCTCCTCGAGCGGGCGGCCGGCCACGCCGAGACGATCGGCTTCACCTACAGCCAAGCGCTCTTCGTCGGCATGCTCGGCGAGGGACGTCTCCTCGCTGGCGACGTCGCGGGCGCCGCCCAGTGCGCCGCCTCCGCGCTGGCGCTCGCCCGCCGCTACGGACAGCGCGGCTGGGAGGCGCGGGCGTTGCGGCTCGCCGCCGAGGTTATGGCTTGGCGCGAACCTCTCGATGTCGCGAGTGTCGAGCCGCGCTTCGCCGAGGCGACGGCGCTCGCCACCGAGCTCACGATGCGGCCGCTGCTCGCGCACTGCCGCCTGGGGCTCGGGACGGCGTACGCCCGCGCCGGAATGAAGGAGCGCGCGCTGGAGGAGGTCGACTCCGCGCTGGCCGAGTACCGCGCGATGGACATGCCGTACTGGTGCGAGCACGCTGAGCGGGCGCTCGGCTGACCATCGGCGCGAGCAGGAGAGGACACCGCCATGCGATTTCACGAACGTGTCGTCATCGTCACCGGCGCCGCGCGCGGGATCGGCGCCGTCACCGCGGAGGCCTTCGCGCGCGAGGGCGCGCGCGTCGCCGTGCTCGACCTCGACGGACCCGGCGCCGACGCCACCGCCAAGCGCCTGCGCGAGACGGGCGCCGAGACCGTCGCGTTCCGCGCCGACGCGGCGGCGCCCGCGCAGATCCGCGCCGTCGTCGAGGCCGTGGTGGGGCAGTGGGGCCGCGTCGACGTGCTCGTCAACAACGCGGGCGGCTTCGCCACGATGCGCGCGACCGAAGAGATCACCGACGAGGAGTGGGAGTCGATCCTCCGCAGCAACCTCACGAGCGCCTTCGTGTGCTCACGCGCCGTTCTGCCCCTGATGAAGCGCCAGCGCTCGGGCCGCATCATCAACCTCGCGTCGGTGGTCGCGCGCGGCGGCGCCGTGCGCGTGACCTCGCACTACGCGGCGGCCAAGGCCGGCGTCGTCGGCTTCACGCGCCACCTGGCGCTGGAGGTCGGCCCCGAGGGCATCACGGTCAACGCCGTCGCGCCGGGCACGACCATGACGGAGCGCGTGAAGGCGCTGCGCACACCGGAGCAAACCCGAGAGGTGGCGCAGACCATCCCGGTCCGCAGACTCGGTGAGCCGATGGAGATCGCGGAGGCGATCCTGTTCCTCGCCTCCGACGCCGCGAGCTTCGTGAACGGCGCGACGCTCGACGTCAACGGCGGGCAGGTGATGGCCTGACGAAGGTCAGACGGGAAGAATCGCGAAGCCCTCGCGGCTGGCGGCGTCGCGGAGTCGGCGGTCCAGGCAGACGAACGCCTCACCTCGCGGCGCGTCCTCCGTCCAGGCGAGCGCGGCTGCGAGTTGGAGTGCATCGCCGGCCCGGAGCGGATGGCCGCGCAGGAGCCGTCCCGCGCGCTCGCGCAGCGCCAGGGTGGGCGCGATGACGTAGGCATCCTCGACCAGACCTGCCAATCGGCCCAGCGCCCGCTCGACCGAATCGAGGGGCAATGGCCTTTCACGATCACGACGAAAGAGGGCCGACTCACATTCCACTGGAGAGCTCCACCAGATCGCGGGTCGAGGGTCCGAGCCGAGCAGCATGGCCAGCTCGTGCGAGCGGGCCATGACGAGGAGGGTCGGCACGATGGCCGAGCTGTCCCAGAACATCAGCGGCTCTCTTCGCGCTCCTCCAGCAGGGCCTTCAGCACGCCGTCGCCGACCCGGGGGCCGCGCGGCGGCTTGCGAAGAGAAGCCCTGAGTCGGCCGCTGCCCGGGATCACGACGCCGGCGCGGATCAATCGCTCGAGGCGTGAGTCGGCATGGTCGGCGCCGCCGAGAGCCACGAGCTTGACGATCGGCCGTCCCCGCTCGGTGACGACGACTTCCTGACCACGCTTGGCCATCTCGAGGTAGCGACTCAACTGGGCCTTGAGGCGGGCGACCCCGACCTTGGTCATGTGACCATTATGGTCACTTCGAGCCGACGCGGTCAATGTCCGGACCGACGTCGGCCACGACCGCACGCTACATCGTGCGCGCCTCCCGATCACTGTCCTGAATGAGATACACTCGACGGCGCGATGAGCTTCGTCAGCCACATCGAGTGCACGATCTGCGGCCACCGTCACGACGCCAAGCGCGTGCTCAGCGTCTGTGAGCAGTGCGGACAGATGCTCGCGGTGCGTTACGACCTGCCGCGCGTGAAGGCGAGCGTGACGAAGGATGCGCTGAAGTCCCGCCCGCCGGGGATGTACCGCTTCCGCGAGCTGACGCCGCTCGACGAAGACGAGGCGCCGGTGACGCTGGGCGAGGGGAGCACGCCGCTGCTGGCGCTGCGCCGGCTCGCCGCGCATTTCGGGCTGCGGCACGTCTGGGGAAAAGACGAGGGGCAGAACCCCACCGGCTCGTTCAAGGCGCGCGGCCTCGGCATGGCCATCACGAAGGCGCGGACGCTCGGCGCACGCGGCTTCGTGATCCCGTCGGCGGGCAACGCCGGCGGCGCGGCGGCCGTCTACGCGGCGCGCTGCGGGCTGCCGTGCGCGGTGATCGTGCCGCGCGGCACGCCGCCCGCGGCGATCGCGGAGGCTGCCATCGCCGGCGCGAAGGTCTTCACCATCGAGGGTTCGATCGCCACCGCCGGCAAGGTCGTCGCGAAGGTCGCGCCGCAGATCGGCTGGTTCGATCTCTCGACGCTCAAGGAGCCGTACCGGCTCGAGGGCAAGAAGACGATGGGCCTCGAGCTGGCCGAGCAGCTCGGCTGGACGATGCCCGACGTCCTCTTATATCCGACGGGCGGCGGGACCGGCCTCGTCGGTATCCCCAAGGGTTACGAGGAGCTGCAGGCGATGGGCTGGGTCGGGGGCCCGCTGCCGCGTGTGATCGCCGTGCAGGCCGAGGGCTGCGCGCCCGTGGTGAAGGCCTTCCACGACGGCGCCGACACGACCGCGGCGTGGGAGAGCCCGACGACGCACGCGGCGGGCCTGCGCGTGCCCTCGCCGTTCGCCGGGCGGCAGATGCTGAAGATCCTGCGCGACACGGGCGGCGATGCCGTCGCGGTGAGCGAGCGCGCCATAAAGGACGCGCAGCGGCTGCTGGGCCGCCTCGAGGGCGTGTGGACTTCGCCCGAGGGCGCGGCGCTCGTGGCCGCCCTCGGCGCGCTGAAGGAGCGCCGCGGCATCTCTGCCGACGCGCGCGTGGTGCTGGTGCTCACGGGCGCCGGCATCAAGTACGATCCCCCGCCGCTGCCGCCCCCCGTCGACCTCGCCGGCTCCGACGAGGATGTGGTGGCCGCCGTGCGCCGCGCCCTCGGCGTCTGACCCGCCGCGATGTGGTAGCATCGGCCCTCTACCGAGCACCGCTGGCTCCAGGAGGCCGGTCTTATGGCGATCGAGATCGGGAAGATCCGCAACGTCGGTGTCGTCGGCCACGGCGGCGTCGGCAAAACCTCCCTCGTGGAAGCCCTGCTCTTCACCGCCGGCGCCGTCACGCGGCTCGGCCGAGTGGACGACGGCAGCACGACCACGGACTTCGACCCCGACGAGGTCAAGCGCAAGATCTCGATCAACACCTCGGTCGCATACCTCGACTGGAAGGGCCATCGCGTCAACCTCGTGGACACGCCGGGGTACGGTGACCTCATCGCCGACGCGCGCGCCGGGCTGCGGGTGGTGGACGCGGCGCTCGTCGTGGTGGACGCCGTGGCCGGCGTGCAGGTGCAGACGGAGAAGGTCTGGAAGTTCGCGAGCGAATACGAGCTGCCGCGCGCCATCGTCGTCAATCGCCTGGACCGCGAGCGCGCCGACTTCTTCCGCACGCTCGACTCGCTGACGCGCCGCCTCAAGGGCCGCATCGTGCCGCTGCACATCCCCGTCGGCGAGGAGTCGGGCTTCAAGGGCTACGTCGACCTCGCCAAGATGAAGGCGTTCGTCTACGCCGACGGCAAGTCGTCGGAGACGGACATTCCGGCCGATCTTGTCGAGCGCGCCCAGGAATGGCGCGAGAAGCTCGTGGAGGCGGCCGCCGAGACCGACGACGACCTGCTCACCAAGTACCTCGAGGAGGGCGCGCTCGACGAGGCCTCGATGCTCAAGGCGCTCAAGGGCGGCATCGGCGCCGGCAAGATCGTGCCGGTGCTCTGCGCGGGCGCCTCGAAGTCCATCGGCAGCCACCCGCTCCTCGACATGATCGCGCAGGAGTTTCCGTCGCCCGCCGACCGGGGCGACATCACCGGCACCGACGTGAAGGCCAAGCAGACGGCGACGCGGTCCGCGGACGCCAAGCAGCCGCCCGTCGCGCTCGTGTTCAAGACGCTGCAGGATCCCCACATCGGCAAGCTCTCGCTCTTTCGCGTGATGAGCGGCATCGTGCGCGCGGACTCCACGCTGCTCAACCCGACACGCGGCGCTCGCGAGCGCATGGGCCACGTGGCGTGGCTGCAGGGCAAGACCCAGAAGCCCGTGACGGACCTCGGGCCCGGCGAGATCGGCGTCGCCCAGAAGCTCAAGGAGACGCTCACCGGCGACACGCTCACCGACGAGGCGCACGCATTCGAGATACCGCGCATCACCTTCCCCGAGCCGGCCATCAACTTCGCGATCCAGCCCAAGACGCGCGGCGACGAGGACAAGATCTCCAACGCGCTGTCGCGCATCGAGGAGGAGGATCCGACCGTCCACCACCAGTTCGACCCGGAGACCAAGCAGCTGCTGATCTCCGGCGTCGGCAGCATGCACGTGGAGATGACCGTCGAGCGCATGAAGCGCAAGTACAACGTGGACGTCACGCTGCTGCCGCCGCGCATCCCCTACAAGGAGACGGTGAAGGGGCGCGCGGAGGGGCAGGGCAAGTACAAGAAGCAGACGGGCGGCCGCGGCCAGTACGGCGACACGTGGCTGCGCGTGGAGCCGATGACGCGCGGCGGCGGCTTCGAGTTCGTGGACGACATCTTCGGCGGCGCCGTGCCGCGTAACTTCATCCCCTCCGTCGAGAGGGGCGTCCGCGACTGCATGAAGAAGGGTATCCTCGCCGGCTACCCGATCGTGGACATGAAGGTGACGCTCTACGACGGCTCGTACCACGACGTCGACTCCTCCGACATGGCGTTCCAGATCGCCGCCTCGTTGGGCCTGCAGAAAGTCTTCATGGAGGCTCATCCGATCTTGTTGGAGCCGGTGATGAACGTCGAGGTGACCACGCCCGCCGAGGTGGCCGGCGACATCATCGGCGACCTCAACTCGCGGCGCGGCCGCATCGTCGGTATGGAGCCCGCGGCCGAGACGGCGGTCGTCCGCGCGCAGGCACCGATGGCCGAGATGCTCACGTACGAGTCCAGCCTCCGGTCCATGACCGGCGGCCGCGGCGGCTACTCGATGGAGTTCTCGCATTACGAGGAAGTCCCCTCGTTCATTGCCGACAAGGTGGTGAAGGAGGTCAAGGCGGAGAAGGAAAAGGCCGAGAAGCACTGAGCCGGACGCACTAGAATAGACGTCGGATGATCTTCCAGCAGCTGCTGAACGAGGAGTCGGGCTGCCTGTCCTACCTGATCGGCTGCGCCCAGGCCGGGCGCGCCGTCGTGGTCGACCCGGGACGGGACCGCGTGCACGACTATCTCCGCATCGCCCACAAGAAGGGCCTGACCATCACCGACGTGGTCGAGACGCACACCCACGCCGATCACATCTCGGGCAACCGCGACCTCACCGCCGCCACCCAGGCCGCCATCCACGTGCACCGCGCGGCCGGGGTGACCTTCCCGCACTCGACGCTCGCCGACGGCGACGTGATCCGCCTCGGCAACGTCGAGCTGAACGTCCGCCACGCGCCCGGCCACACGCCCGACTCGGTCTGCCTGCTCGTGACCGACCACACGCGCGCCGCCGAGCCGTGGTTCGTGCTCACCGGCGACACGCTGTTCGTCGGCTCCGTCGGACGCCCCGACCTCGGCGGCGCCTCGGCGGCCGAGGATCTCTGGGAGACGCTGCGCCGCGTGCTGCTGCCGCTGCCCGACGGCGTCGAGGTCTATCCGGCCCACGGCGCCGGCAGCGCGTGCGGGCGCGCGATGAGCGCGAAGGCCGCGTCGACGATCGGCTTCGAGCGGCGCTTCAACCCGGCCTTCCGCTTCGACAGCAAGGCGCGCTTCGTGGACTACATCATGGCGGACGTGCCGCCGAAGCCCGCCGCCTTCGAGACGATCGTGGCGAAGAACCGCGGCCTGCTGCCGCTCACGGCCGCCAAGCCGCGGCCGATGAGCGCGCGTGAGGCGTGGGAGGCGGCGCAGGCGGGCGCCACCATCCTCGACCTGCGCGATCCGGGCACGCACGGCGAGACCCATCCGGCCGGCGCCCTCAACGTCTGGATCGACGGCCCGCAGTTCGCCGAGCGCGTGGCCGGCTTCGTGCCGGCGGGCGCCCGCGTCGTCGTGCTGGCCCAGGCGCCCTCCGACGTCGACCGCGCGGTGCAGGCGCTCTCGCGCGTCGGCGTCGACGACGTGATCGGCTATCTGCAGTGGGGCATGATCGACTGGCGCGACGCCGGGCTGCCGGTGGAGTCGGTGCCGCAGATCACTGCCTACGATCTGCACACGATGCTGGAGGGCGAGGGCGTGGTCGTCGTCGACGTCCGCGAGCCCTTCGAGTGGCTCGAGGGGCACGTGCAGGGCGCGACCCACCTGCCGATGTTCGAGGCGGTCGCGCGCGCCGCCGAGCTGCCCGCCGACCGGCCGAAGGCCGTCGTCTGCGCGGGCGGGCTGCGCTCGAGCACCACCATCAGCGCCCTCAAGCGCCGTGTGCCCGGCCCGTGGCTCAACGTCACGGGCGGCATGGGCGCCTGGCTGAAGGCGGGCTACGGCGTCACCCGCGCGTAAGGGCTGATGGCGTCCGCGCTGCGCGCGCAGTGGGACGCGCTCGTGAGCCGCGCGTGGCCGGTCTGGGGCGCCGCGCTCCTCGTCGCCACCGTCAACGTCTTCCTCTTCGCCTTCGACCGGCCCTGGACCGCCTCCGACGGGCTGCGCAACTGGGGCGACTGGGTGCTCACTGCCGCCGGTCTCGTGCGCCGTCCGGATTTATTGCCGCCGTGGCTCTACTCGGGCTCGCTGCTCAACCTCGGCGTGCTGCTCGGCGGCGCGGCGGGCGCGCTCTGCGCGCGCGAGTTCGCGATCCGCGTGCCCGCGCGCGGCGAGCTGGTCAAGGGCGCGGCCGGCGGCGTGCTGATGGGCGTGGGCGCCACGCTCGCCTTCGGCTGCAACATCGGCGGCTTCTTCTCCGCGGTGAGCGCGCTGAGCCTCGCCGGCTTCGCGATGATGCTCGGACTCGGCGTCGGCGCCTTTCTCGGCCTGCGCTATCTGCTCTGGGAGACCGCGCGGCGCCCGCACTGGTCGAGCGGCCGCGGGCGGACGTGGGCGCGGGCGCGTCGCGACGCGAGCCGCCAGCCGCTCGCCGGCGTCCTGTTGCTCGCCGCGCTGCTGGTCATCCCCTTCGCCTACGCGGCCGCCGGCCATCCGCAGCGCGGTGTCTTCCTCCTCTTCGGCGCCGCGTTCGGCGTGATCTTCCAGCGCTCGCGCTTCTGCCTCGTGCGCGCCTTCCGCGAGCCGTTCATGACCGGCGACGCCGAGCACACACGGGCGGCGGCGCTGGCGCTGGTCGTGAGCACGCTCGGCTTCGCGATCCTCAAGTTCACCGACCTCAAGGACAAGGGCGACTGGGTGTTCGCGGCCGCCGGCGTCGGCGGGCTCCTCGGCGGCACGCTGTTCGGCATCGGCATGACCCTCGCCGGCGGCTGCGGCGCGGGCTCGATCTGGCGCGCCGGCGAGGGACAGGTGAAGCTCTGGGCCGCCGTCGCGTGCTTCGCCGTGGGCGCCTCCGCCGCCCGACTGGCGCTCGGCGGCGCGCTGGGCACGCTCGGCATAGCGGTGTTCCTGCCGGCGGCCGTCGGCTGGGGCGCGGCGCTGCTGCTCGTGATCGCAGTGGCGGCCGCGTGGGCGCTCGCGTCGACGTGGAACGAGGACGCGAGAAAATTCACCATACCGGACTGAACCGCTGTACCTTACCGTCGCAGTTCAGCGACCGTGGCAGTTCCAGGGGGGACGTCATGGCACGGATGAGCCGCAGGGACTTCCTCAAGGCATCGAGTGGCGCGGCCGTTGCCATCTCGGGTCTCGCCGGCTGCGCCGGCACCGCCGCGCCGACCGCGACGACCACGCCAGCTGATCTCGCCCCCACCTCGGGCCGCCGCGTGATCGTGATCGGCGGCGGCTGGGGCGGCGCCACCGCCGCCAAGTACGTGCGGATGGAAGACCCCTCGCTCGAAGTGATCCTCATCGAGCCCAACCCCAAGTTCGTGTCGTGCCCGTTCAGCAACCTCGTGCTCAGCGGCGTGCGCTCGATCGGCAGCCTGACGTTCGGCTACAACGCGTTGCGCGAGCAGCACGGCGTCAGGATCATCCACGACACCGCGACGGCCATCGAGCCCGACGCGCGGCGCGTGCGGCTGGGCCGGGGCTTTCTCACGTACGATCGCCTCATCGTCGCCCCCGGCATCGATTTCCAGACGGAGCAGATCGAGGGGCTCGCGGCCGCCGGCGACAACGTGCTGCACGCGTGGAAGGCCGGGCCGCAGACGGTGGCGCTGGCGCGCCAGCTCAAGGAGATGCCCGACGGCGGCGTGTTCGTGATGTCGATTCCGCCCGCGGCCTATCGGTGCCCGCCCGGCCCCTACGAGCGCGCGTGCCAGGTGGCCTGGTACCTCAAGACGCACAAGCCGCGCGCGAAGCTGCTCGTGCTCGACGCCAACCAGAACGTGATCTCCAAGCCCGCGCTCTTCCGCGCCGCCTGGCAGGCGTACCCGAACCTCGAGTACCGCGCCTCCAGCAAGGTGGTGAAGGTCGATCCGGCCGCGCGCGAGGTGACCACGGAGTTCGGCGACAAGGTGCGCTACGACGTGGTGAACGTCATCCCGCCGCAGCGCGCGGGCGCCATCGCCGTGGCCGCCGACCTCGTCGGCGTCGATAAGCGCTGGTGCGAGGTCGATCACGTGACCTACGAGTCGGTCAAGGCGAAGAACGTTCACGTCATCGGCGACTCGACGATCGGCATTCCGATACCGAAGTCGGGCACGGCCGCCAACAGCATGGGCAAGATCGCCGCCACCGCGGTCGTGCATCTAATAAACGGGCGCGCGGCGCCGCAGATGCCGCCGATCAACACCTGCTACTCGTGGGTCAGTGACTCGGAGGCGATGGCCGTCGTCAACGCGTACCGCATCGACAACGGCAAGGTCGTGCAGATCGAGCAGAAGCTGACGCCGGGCCAGTCCACGCTCTACGCACAGCACGCGATGGCGTGGGCGGCCAGCATCTGGGCCGACATCCTTGCGTAGGGGGGCAGGCGCCATGCGTCCTCTCGTCATCGCGGCCGCGCTGGCGACCGCGCTGGCGGCGGCTCCGGCCACCGCCGGTCCGGTCGACACGCCCGGGTTCACGAGCGCGTTTTCGTGCAGCGCCTGTCACGGGCGCGGCGGCGCGAGCCGCGCCGACGCCGTCCCGATCCTGGCCGGCATGCCGGCCTGGTATCTCAAGAAGGCGATCGATGACTACGCGGCGGGGCGCCGGCCGTCGCCGGAGATGGAGCCGTTCTCGAAGATGGTCAAGACGCTCGGCGCCGACGAGGTCGCGGGGTACTTCGCCGCGCAGCCGCGCGAGGTGTCGCAGAGCAAGGTCGACCGCACGGCCATCGTCAACGGCCGCACGGCGTCGGCGACCTGCGCGGCCTGCCACGGCGAGGACGGCCGCGGCAACCAGGCGAAGGGCACGCCCGACCTCACGGGCCAGCCGCCCGGCTACCTGCTCAACCAGATGAAGCTCTTCAAGGCCGAGAAGCGCAGCCCCGGCGACGCCACCCTCACGTCGATCAAGGTCTTCATGAAGTCCATCGACGACAAGACGCTCGCCGACCTCGCCGCCTACTACTCGAGCCTCGGGAGGTAAGCCGCCCGTCTCGTGTCGCTCGTCTTCGGCGGCCTGCTCGTCGTACTCGGTGTGGTCGGAGCCTTCGTGGCGGGCCTCCTCGGTGTCGGCGGCGCCATCGTCATGATCCCGCTCCTGCTCTACGTGCCGCCGCTCCTGAGCGTCGGCCGCTTCGACGTCAAGACGGTGGCGGCGATCACGATGGTCCAGGTCCTGGTCGCCGCCGTGTCGGGCGTCGTCGCGCACGGCCGCCATCGCGCCGTGAACCCGCGGCTCGCCTGGGTCGGAGGCCTCACCATGGCCGTCGGCTCGCTGGCCGGCGCCGTCGCCTCGAAGCACGTGCCGCATCGCGTGCTGCTGATCGTCTTCGCCCTCATGGTTACCGGGGCCTTCGCGCTGATGTTCCTGCCGGAGCCGCCGGCGGACATCACGACGCCGGCAGAGGCGAAGCCGCACCGCCGGCGGCTGATCATGGCCGTGACCGGCGGCGTCGGGCTCGCCGCCGGCCTCGTCGGCGCGGGCGGCGCCTTTCTGCTGGTGCCGTTGCTGCTCGTGATCGTCGGCGTGCCGATCCGCGTGACCATCGGCTCCTCGCTGGCCATCACCGCCTTCGCCGCGACGGCCGGCGTGGCCGGCAAGCTGGTGACCCACCAGGTCCCGCTGGTGCCCGCGCTGCTGGTGGCCCTCGGCGCCTTGCCGGGCGCGCAGCTGGGCGGGCTCGCGAGCCAACGGCTGTCCGGCGTTGCTCTCAAGCGGATACTGTTCCTGGTGATCGCACTCACCGGCATCCGCGTCTGGTGGGACGTCCTGGTCGACTGACGGGAACCAAGACAGAGCCACGGATAGAACCAAGATAGAGGACCGCCACGGGTGTCCCGGGACGGTCCGAAGGTTGGGGGGTTTGGGGGCCATATTGGGGCCCCCAATAAAAATGACGAGATACGGCTTCGTGATCGACCACCGTAAGTGCATCGGCTGCCACGCGTGCACGGTGGCGTGCAAGGAAGAAAACCAGGTGCCGCTCGGGACCTTCCGCACGTGGGTCAAGTACGTCGAGAAGGGGACGTGGCCGCACACGCGCCGCTACTTCTCCGTGCTGCGCTGCAATCACTGCGACGACGCGCCCTGCGTGACGATCTGCCCGACCGTCGCCCTCTACCGCCGCGCCGACGGCATCGTGGACTTCGACGGCGCGCGCTGCATCGGCTGCAA
>Ga0137409_10004106_pt1 | contig 15369 bp, 12 predicted proteins | sample CZODoug1_16funga_FD_122059 | JGI IMG/M metagenome (GOLD analysis project Ga0137409, IMG submission 122059) | Vadose zone soil fungal communities from Angelo Coast Range Reserve, California, USA - CZODoug1_16fungal (Hybrid Assembly) | ecosystem: Environmental > Terrestrial > Soil > Vadose zone... | reverse complement strand
AAATGATCAGGCTGATTCGATACAGGTAAGCCGCAACGATGACCGTATTACCAAGCTGGGCCGCATCATGCGCAAGACAAATATTGATGAACTGCCTCAGATTTTTAATATTTTTCTCGGAGATATGTCCGTCGTCGGCCCAAGACCCCATATGCTTAAACACACTGAGCAGTTTTCAGAACTGTATAAGGAATACATGATCAGGCATTTTGTAAAACCAGGGCTTACCGGATGGGCTCAGGTAAATGGTTTCAGAGGGGAAATTAAAGACAATGAATTTCTGAAGAAAAGAGTTGAGTTCGATACCTGGTATATGGAAAACTGGTCTTTATTTCTGGATTTAAAGATTATCATGTTAACTATACTGGTTACTATCAAAGGCGATAAAAATGCTTTTTAATTCCCCCGGGTTTGCCATATTCCTCCCCATTGTTTTCCTGCTTCACTGGTTTGTTGCAAATAAAAATCAAAAATCTCAAAATCACGCGAGCGCTGACCGCCGTCCAGATTGGGGAGATTAGGCAGTGAAAAACGGTTGCTGCGCTCGGCGCACGCGGCGTGTATAAGCCGGCCTATCCGTACGGCCTAAGTAGACATCTGGCGGGTGGCCAACCCTTTCGCCTTTTCTATTGACGAACACTCGCGATTGTATTATACCACTCCAGAATATCAATACAGAGTAACCGATTTGGCTTTTCAGGGCGCCCGACCCTTCTTAATTTTTGGGAGGGTCGGGGGCGTGTCGAGCGATTTAAGAATGTAACCTTCGGTTGACTGGGAGCTTCCACGGACCTAGGATGGGACTTTGGGCTTCAGCTTCAAGCGTGAGGCCTCATGAACAGCTTCGAGATACTCCATAGTGAGAACGTTCGCGCGGAGGCCAAAGACGCGATCCTGGTGATACCCGTCGGCGCGGTGGAACAACATGGCCCGCACCTGCCCTTGACGGTGGATACGGAGATTCCGGTCCGCATAGCTTCTATGCTGGTCCAGAAGCTCAAGGTGATTGTGGCGCCGGCGGTCACGTACGGTGCTCGTTCGCTGCCACAGAGCGGAGGCGGCCCCGGTTTTCCCGGCACCATCAATATCCGCGGCAGCGTTCTAACGGATTACTTGAAGGACGTCATTGCCGGCTACATCGCAACGGGATTCCGCTCGATCGTCATTCTAAACGGCCATTATGAGAACGAAAGTTTTATTTTTGAGGCTCTCGAGCTGTGCCGCGAGGAAGGAAAGCTGGAAGGCGTAAAGATTATAGCCATGGGTTGGTGGAGTGTTGTTTCGGATGCCGTGCTGGAGAAGCTGTTTGGTGACCGTTTCCCAGGATGGCACGCCGAGCATGCAAGCGTGTGCGAAACATCCTTGATGCTTCACCTCAGAAACGACCTTGTGGGCGCGACCCGAGTGGACAACACCACGCCTCCTAGGCCAGGGATCTATCCATTCCCCACCGATTCTTCCAAGATCTCGAATCGCGGCGTTCTGGGAAGCAGCTCGCCTTCCACCGCTGAAATCGGCTTCGCGCTATGCGAGGAGATCTGTTCGCAGCTTATCACGTTGATTCGAGAGCATATGGGAGGAGGGCCGACGCAGAAAAGAGGCGCATCGAGGAGCCGCTCAACCAAACCACACGATGCGTAACAGGACATTGTTAAATAGGAGATTTTCAAGCAGACCAGGCTAACCAACGCACTGGTTGACAATCAAGAGAATACTCTCCACTTCTCAGCGCTCGCCCTTCGTGAGTACGGGTTGGGGAGGCTGATCGGCGCGGGATGATATGAGCTCCTTCCAGAGGACTTCGAGAATCTCGACCGGTTCGTCCCGGCCCTTTAATTTCTTGGCCGGAAGGGCGCGAGCGGGAACTTTCTCGCGAAGGGATTTCCAAGTCGCCGTCGAGATGAGAATCTGATCCTGCTCGGCCTCCGACGTGAGACGCGCCGCAACGTTAACCGTGTCCCCCACCGCCGTATAATCCATCCGCCGCGCCGTGCCCATGTAGCCGATAACCACTTCTCCCGTATGGATTCCGATTCCCATTTGAAGATGCGGGTAAATCGCTGAACGGTTGAGGTCGGCAAGCGCCGCTTGCATATCCGCCGCGGCGCGCACCGCGGCAAGGGCGTCGTTCCAATGGGAGTAGGGGGCGCCAAACAGGCACATTAAGCCGTCGCCCAGGTATTTGTCGATCGTGCCCTCGTGCGCGAAAACGACATCCGTCATCTTCTGAAAGAATCCATTCAAAATTCCGACGATCTCTTCTGCCGGAATGGTTTCGGCCATTGCCGTGAAGCCACGAATGTCGGCAAACAAGAGAGTGACTGTTTGTTTTTCTCCGCCCAGGCGCAGATCCGCGGCATCCGCCGCAACTTTGCCCGCCACCTCCGGCGAAACCAATCGTTCCAGCGCAGTGAGCTTGACGCCCTGTTCAATAATTTCGTCCCGGCCGCGGACTCGGTCGATCGCCAGTCCCGCCTGCATTGCGATTACGGCAAATACGTTCAGATCTTCTTGAGAAAACGTGGAGCCACGCGAAAGATTGTCCACGTAGAGAAGTCCGAAGCGACGATCACGATTTCCGAAAGGAGCGCACATGGCCGACTGAATTCCGGAGCGCACCACGCTCTTGCTTGCCGAGAACGAGGGATCGACCTTTGCGTCGGCCAGTAGCAGAGGAGTCCCGCTTTTCATTACCTTTTGTACGATAGATTGCGAGATGATTAGATTGGGTGCATTTTTCCGCGCGGAATCCTTTGGTTCGCGGCCAAACCGAAGGATGGCCGGCTGGAAGGCGTAATCCCCTCCGCTGAAATCGCCCTCACCCATGAACGAATCTTCAAGAAGCATCGCGTAACCGCGGTCCGCTCCTTCAATACCTAAAACTAAGTCAAGAACGCGTTGAACGATTTCCCCCACAGTGTTGAGATCGGCTAGAGCCCGGCTCACTTGTAGAAGCAGCGTAAGCAGCGCGTTTTCGCGCTCCAGGGCACGGATACGCTGAGGCGGACTTAGTCGACGCTCGACTCCTGGCTCCACGTCGCTTCCGACCGCCACGACGGGAAGGAAAGAGCCTGAATAGGCGGACCCGGCGAGCTCTCGTACAAAGCGTTGGGGCAGGCGGACCGTATCATGGCTGAGGATCCCTTGGACCTGCGGTTCCTCGAAGCGCATGCGGTATTCACCGACAAGCAGTGCGTCGTTCGGACGGAGCATTGCTTCCTTGACCAAGGTTCCATTCAACTTGATGCCGTTTACGCTGTCGCGGTCGACGATTTGCCATCGACCGTCCTCCGCGACACGAACGATGGCATGAAGCCGCGAAATACTCTCATGCTCGAGGACGATGCTGCTCGATTTCGCTCTTCCGATCGAAATGGGCCGATTGCCGCACAGCTCGAAAACACGCGAATTTTCGCCCGGACCATCAATCACAAATCGCGGCATCGAGAATCCCTCCAGGACAGATCATGATCGGCCGGCGGGAGAGACAGGGCAATAGGAATTCCCACTTGCTTGTCGAATCTCACAAGCCCGCGAGCATCAACTGGTGTAACTCGTTGCTCTCATTTGGCAACGCCGAGCACTTTGCGCTCTAAACGTTTGGCGACACCGAATGACTCGGCGAGGAGTTCGTACGAACGCAGTCGAGCCTCATGGTCATGTATAACCGTCAGAATCATGAGCTCGTCTACCTGAAGATCGCGGGCCATGCCTTTCAGTTTGCTTTTTACCTGTGCAGGAGCACCCACAATGTAGCGGGGCCATTCGCTGGCGTCCCACGTGAGCGGGTCAGCTCCGTCGCCCAGGTTTTCGAGTTCCTTGATCGCTTCCTCCGGCGTTGGCACAGGGCGGCGCTCGCCTCCGAGGCGGATACGGCGAATCAGCACTTTCGTACTTGCAGACAGCCTCTCCGCTTCGGCCGGAGTATCCGCGCAAACTACACCTAGCGTGAGGATGGCTCGCGGTTCACGCAAGTATTTCGATGGCCTGAAGTGCAAGCGATAGTGCGCGAGCGCCGCCGCAGTCTGTTCAGGACCGATGAAATGTGCGAAGGCATACGGCAGCCCGAATTGTGCGGCGAGCTCCGCGCTCCACCCGCTCGATCCAAGCAGCCAGACGTCCGGGGCTCCCGGCATTTCCGGCGAGACTTTGATCCGGCTGAAGGGATGTTCTGACGGAAAATCGTGGTGAAGGAATGCCAGTAGTTCCGTCAATTGTTCGGGAAAGTCTGATGCCTCATGGCGCTTGCTTCGATCACGCTGCAGAGCAAACGCTTCCAGGCCGCCGCTTCCAGGCGCGCGGCCAAGGCCGAGATCGATGCGGTTTGGATACAACGCGTGCAGCATCTGGAATACTTCGGCCACTTTCAGCGGGCTGTAATGCGGGAGCAATACGCCGCCGGAACCAACGCGAATCCCGGAAGTTTCAGCAGCCACTCGCGCGATGAGAATTTCAGGCGCTGGACTGGCAAGCGTCTCTATCGCGTGGTGCTCGGCAATCCAATAACGCTCGTAGCCGAGACAATCGGCTGCGCGCGCCAACTGGATCGTGTTACGCAGAGCGTCGGCAGGCGTGCAGCCCGCGGGGACAGGCGATTGATCGAGGACGGAAAGCTTCATTGCTCCCTTCCCTTTCCGCCCGCCGGTGGATGCTGGAACATTTGATTAATTTTTGTAAATGGCTCGAAGGGTCGATTCATGCACTATCTGATGCCCTGACACGATGGATAGGCACGACCGAGCATCCACTGGCCTGCGTTCCTCACAAGCGCGCAATGAAAATCTGCTTTCAGTTGTTAGTTTGATACGTCGTATCGCGTTTCGATGCGAAGCGGGTTTTAGTAGCACAGACTTCAGTCTGTGTGCATTTCCGTTCGTGCAAAAATCAAAACCGCACAGGCTGAAGCCTGCGCTACTTGACCGCGCCGGGGTGGTGTGGACGCCGTGCCGCGATTTCGCAGGCGAATGCGATGGCTGCCAGAACGGACGCAGCATAAAAGGCAGCCTCGTAATTCTTGTACCTGTCGAAAAGAACTCCTCCAATCGTGGGGCCGACAATCCCCGCCGCTCCCCAGGCAGTAAATAGCAAACCGTAGTTCGCGCCTGCATTCCTAGCGCCCCAGAAGTCAGTAATCGCGGCAGGATTTACCGCCGCTTGCGCGCCGTAGCAGAAGTAAACGATGAAGACCATCACGTACACCGCGAACACGTGAGCACCAGCCCAATACATTATGGGGATCGCCACCGTCGAAATCGCGAGGACCACGCGCAGAGTGTTTAGACGGCCGAGAGCGTCGGACAACCAGCCGGACACGATCCGTCCAGATACATTTCCGATGGCTCCGACGGCGAGGGTCATCGTCGCCAGTGCGACGCCGGGAATTCCTTGGCTCCGGGCGAAAGGAACGAGCTGGCTTATGATCAAAAGTCCCGCCGAAGATCCGAGCCCGAAACCAAGCCACATCAGATAGAACGCTGGTGTGCGCAAAATCTCGCTCGGAGTGAATTCATATTTGGAGGACGCGGCACGCGAAGTAGGCGCCGGCGTCGACTCGTTCGGCAGATATCCCTCCGGCGGATTTTTCATGAGGAACGACCCCACCATCGTCATCAAAAGGAAGATTCCGCCCAGCATCATGCAAGCCGTTCGCCAGCCAAAGTGCGGGAACAGGACTAAATTTGCGACCGGGCCAAAAATGGCTGAGCCGCCGCCATATCCCGCGAACGCGAGCCCGATTGCCAATCCCCGCTTGTCGGGAAACCATTTGGCCATCACTGGAGCCACTGTCGCGAATCCAAACCCATTGCCGATTCCACCCAGAACTCCGTAGCAGAGGAAGAGATAGTGCAGGCTTGTTGTATAAGCACAGAGGAAAAATCCTAAACTGACCAGGGCGCCACCCGTGATGGCCATCCAGAAAGGGCCAAATCGATCCTGCAGCCGTCCAGCCAAGAGCAACGATGTTGCAAACATCACCACGGCGATTGTAAAAACATTGGAAGTCTGCGCCCGCTTCCAACCGAATTCGCTTTCAAGAGGCGAAACAAACACACTCCACGCATAGAGAGTGCCGAGGGCGAGAGTCATCAGGAGCGCCCCGACCAGGCGCCACCAACGGCTAATTGTTGTGGCGACGACCGGAGCGTTGGATTGCATGACCAGTCCAGCAATTTCCTTGGGTCGAACAGAAACCATCCGTAGACCTCTCGGATCGTGAGCCGGCGCTCATGCTTTTCCGTCAGAGCTAGAATCGGTACGCCGAACGCCCCGAAAAAGCAACGATCAGCGATGCCGAAGCTGCGCGATGCTTGCCAGGATTTTCTCCGCAAGAGCAAGCACGGGGCGATCCACCATCTTTCCATCCACGGAGGTCGCCCCACCATGAGCCGCCGCGGACGCTTCCACAACACGCCTCGCCCAGGCTTCTTCTTCCACCGTGGGAGCAAAGCATTCGTTGACCACAGGCACTTGCTTGGGATGAATGCACATCTTTCCCCCAAAGCCCAACCGCTTGGCACGCCGGGTGTCAGCGCGCACGCGCTCCACCGAATTTATGTCCGTGGTGACACCATCCACCGGAGATTGAATCCCGGCAAGGCGCGAAACCAGTACGATCTGTGAACGGAAATATAAGAGTTCGTCTTCCTCGGCGGCCATCCCGAGATCGAGTTGGAAATCAATGGAGCCGAATAGCAGGCGCTCCACGCCGCCGGCGCGAGCCATCGTCAGTGCGTTCCAAAATCCCTGCGCCGTTTCTATTTGCGGCAGGGTGGGCGCCCCCGAGCCGAAATGCTCGGCTACAAGGTTAATATGTTCGATATGTTCAGCTTTAGGTAACAGAACCCCAGCAATGCCCGGCTTCCCGCCCAATTTCAGGTCGCCTCGAAACCATTCGCTATTCGCAACGTTGACGCGCACCAGTACAGGTTGGGCGGGCGTCAGCCACGCCGCCACTGCCGCGCGAGCAGCTATTTTGTCTCCGGCAGCGACAGAATCTTCCAGGTCGACAACGACGGCATCGGCCCCGGCTGCGCACGCCTTCGCAAAACGGTCAGGCCGGCTGCCTGGAACGAAGAGCTATGAACGGGGGCTGAGCAATGGCATCGGAAGGCTCCACAATCAGAAAACTTTTTATTTCAGTGATGCGAGTCAGGTTCCAGATTTGCATGAAAATGCGGTTCATTTCTTCTGGCGTGGCTGCTCTGCTGAATTCCGCCAACCGCAATGCCTTTTGCTCCAGTTCGCTGCGCGTCAGCGTGTTGCCCGGGTCTCCCTTGGGCTCATCCACCCTTCCGTGGAGTGTGCGGCCATCGGCGGTTTCAACAGTGACCTTGCCAATCCAACGTTTCGGATATGCAAGATCCACTTCAGGGTCAAGGGCCATCAAACATTTCTCACGGAATGCCGCGACGCGCGGATCGTTGAAATGCTCAGCAAACTCTCTCATTCCAGCGCACCCAAACAGCGCGATCATCCCCAGCACTGTCCCCATGGAAAATTTCGCCTGATGTACGGTCGCGGGATTTAGCGCGGGCCCGAGCACATCAATCGCTGCCTGATGCACATGTGCGGTGACGTGCGCGATCGCCTCTGGCTTTAGTTCATTCTGAGCCATTGCGATCTGCAAGGCGTCCGCAGCCGGATGCGTGTGCCGGCACGACGCATGGTATTTGAACGAAGTTTCAACCAGGGCCCAGCGTTCTCCCAGCCGATCGGTCAATTTTGCGGGATCAGCATCCCTGGACATGCCGGCCGCCATTCCCTGCGGACCCTCCAAGATATGTTTCGCGCCCGTAAACCCTTCCTTCGCCAGATACGCTGAAAGTAGACCATCTGCGGCGGCCTTGGCGGTGTGCAGTTGCTTCGAGTCGGCTGCATCGCGCAAAAATTCCCACAAACCTGCCGACTGAGTACCCGCCGAACCAAAAGCATCGAGCATCTGCTCCGCGGACAGATTCAGCAAGCAGCCGACCGCTGCCGCCGCGGCAATGGTTCCGGCAGTTCCCGTAGTATGAAAGACCTGGTAGTGTGGGCGGCCCAGAAATTCACCGACGCGGATCCCGACCTCGTAGCCAACCACCGCCGCCGTCAGTAGTTCGGGTCCAGAACTCCCGATGGCCTGCGCAACCGCTAGAACCGGAGGAAAAACAACGGTGCCCGGATGAAACACCGCGCCATTGTGGACGTCATCCTGTTCGGCAAAGTGAGAGGAGGCTGCATTGACCATCGCCGCAAAAAGTGGAGTGGTGCGGCGGCGCGAGATCAGCACTTCGGACTCGCCAATTGCCGGCCCCATGGCGACTGCGAAGCGCTCGATCGCTTCCACCGGCCGCGCGCCTTTGCCGGCAAGAGCGGACCCAAACCAATCGAGAAACAAATCCTCCGCGCGCCGCAGGACTGACGCGGGAATGTCCTCAAACCGCAGCGCCGCCGCGAAGTCGGCCAGAATTTTGCTGGGGTGACCGCTCATGCTGTTTGCTGTTCCATGATTTGGACTATATCGCACCCTCACGAGGGTGCGGAAAAGTTCCCAATTTTTGTGGGTCGTGCCTTTAGGCACGACATTGAATCTGCCTTTTCTTCAGGGGTTTCAACCCCTGAAGGCCTGAAACCGTATTATTCCGAAAACTGTTAGGCCGGAAATGGTCATCCCTTACTCAAAATGACCGCGGCAATCCGAGCACATGCTCCGCCACATAAGACAGAATCAAATTGGTCGAAATCGGCGCTACCTGATACAGACGCGTTTCGCGGAACTTACGCTCGACATCGTATTCGCAGGCAAACCCGAACCCGCCATGAAATTGCAGGCAGGCATTGGCGGCCTCCCAAGATGCTTCAGCAGCCAGTAGGAGAGCCATGTTGGCCTCGGCGCCGCATGACTGATGAGCGTCGAATAGTGTACACGCCTTGAAGCGCATCAAGTTGGCCGCTTCGACTTTGATGTACGCCTTCGCGATCGGAAACTGAACTCCTTGATTCTGGCCGATCGGTCGTCCGAAGACGTTGCGCTCCTTCACATATTTTGCCACCTTGTCTATGAACCAGTAGCCGTCGCCGACGCACTCGGCCGCGATGAGTGTCCGCTCGGCATTGAGCCCGTCGAGAATGTATCGGAAACCCTTGCCTTCTTCTCCGATCAGATTTACCACCGGAATTTTCAGGTCGTCGAAGAATAGCTCGTTCGTCTCATGATTCACCATGTTGGGAATTGGCCGCACGCGGAACGTCTCGCCGATCGATTCGCGCAGATTAACCAGGAAAATCGACATGCCCTCGGATTTTTTCTGTACTTCGGCTAAAGGCGCAGTCCTCGCCAGCAAAATCAGGAGGTCGGAATGTTGTACGCGCGAAGTCCACACCTTTTGTCCTCTCACTACATAGTGGTCGCCTTTCCTGACCGCTGTCGTCATGATCTTTGTTGTATCAGTACCCGCGACCGGCTCCGTTACCGCCATGGCCTGCAGGCGCAATTCGCCCCGCGCAATTTTAGGGAGGTATTCTCGCTTTTGCGTCTCTGACCCATGGCGTAAAAGCGTACCCATGTTGTACATCTGCCCGTGACACGCCCCAGCATTCCCGCCCGCGCGGTTGATCTCTTCCATGATGACCGATGCTTCAGTCAGACCCAGCCCCGAGCCGCCGTATTCTTCCGGGATCAACGCGGCCAGCCACCCGGCCTTTGTGAGCGCATCCACAAATTCCTCCGGGTAGGCACGCCGTTCGTCAATTCGCCGAAAGTATTCAGCGGGAAATTGCGCGCATAGTTTCCGCAAAGCGGAACGCAAATCTTGATATTGGTCGACCGGGTTCAACACTGAAAGTCCTTTCTTGCTGCCTTAGGCGAAATGCGAATGTTACCCTTGCCGGGCCGGATTATATATGGAAACGGATACTCGCGATGAATCACCCTCTGTTACAAACCGATCAAAAAGAGGTCAATCCTAAGGGGATTGCATCACGAAAACGAAGTTGAGAAGTTGGCGACATGAGGTTGTAGAAGTTTGTGCGCACTAGAGAATAAATCGGAGTCATCGAAATAATCGATTGGACATCTTGAAATTGCGCGCGTACTTTACGAATCATTCATGCCGGAGTTGCTTCACGACAAGCAGCGCTGGCGCCCCACGTCGTTGCAGGAATTCAGCAGGCTAGTCTTGCTGGCGATTCGGCTTGCGACGCCTACCAAGTAAGCTGGGTAACCACCCCGTCAGTACCGGATACTTGATCTAGCAACCAACGAATTCTGCATTGCGCCCACCAAGTTGTAGGCAAGTTCCTAACACAAAGAGGCATTTTGTTGACTCGAATGAAGACGAGTTTCGCGGTTCAGTTGTTCACGAGACTATCACAGGAGATTCCATGAGAGACACCGCCTTCAGCCATGCGAACGCCATGAAAAATACGCACACCCGATTGAAGATCAACGCGTTGAATTTCTGGGAGGTCTTGGCTCAGGCGGTCGCGCTGATCTCGCCGAGCATGACCGCCGCGTTGATCGTGCCGCTGATGTTCGGCACCGCGGGCACGGCCGGATGGCTCTGCTATCTCTTCGGCACGATCATGCTGCTGTTTGTCGCCTTCAGCCTCAATCAGTTCAGCAGGCGATATACGTCAGCGGGCAGCATGTATGAATACACGGTCAAAGGCCTGGGGCCGAAGACGGGCGGCCTGTCCGGCTGGAGCTTGATTTGGGCGTACATGTTCATCGGCATTGCCGGAGTCACCGGGTTCACCCACTTCGCCACCAAGCTTCTGGCGCTGACGACCGCCACCGGCTATTTGTCGCACCCCTTGATTACGCTCTTTGCTGTGTGCGTCCTCGCGGCTTGGTTCCTCGCGTACAAGGACATCACGTTCTCGACAATTCTAATGCTCGTGTTCGAGGGCGTCTCGGTGGCGCTGATCCTGATGCTGGCCTTTCTGGCGCTGGGAAAAACCGGCTTCGCGGATGCTGCGCAGTTGCATCCGGTAGGACATGGGCTGAAGGACATCGGCTTGGGCGTTGTAGTCGCGATCTTCAGCCTCGTCGGTTTCGAGTGCGCCACGGCGTTCGGCGAGGAAGCGCGCAACCCGCTTCGAACGATCCCCCGCGCCGTCATCGCCAGCCTGCTGCTGACGGGCGCCTTCTTCATCTTCATCACCTACGTCGAGACCCACGCGCTGGCCAACAACGTGCCAACGCTCGATATGCTTGACGCTCCGCTTACAACGCTCAGCCAGAACCTCGGCGTCAAATGGATGGGCGTGTTAATTTCGATAGGCGCGATGATCAGCTTCTTCGCTCTCGCGCTCTCCTGCCTGAATGCCGGTTCCCGCGTGCTGTTTACCATGGGACGCTATGGCATATTCCCCGTTTCGCTCGGCAGCTCGCACAAGGAGAACCTCACCCCACACGTGGCGATCTCGTTGTTCGCGGCGATCCAGTTCCTCATCCCGACTTCCTTCATTCTCTTGTCCTATGCCGCCGTTGGCGGGTGGCAAATGGCGCCTCTCGACGCGTTCAACGACGCCGGGCTGTTCGGGGCTATGGGCTTTTGCGGGGCGTACGTGCTAATCTCCCTGGCCACGCCGTTCTATCTGAAGAAGATCGGCGAACTGAAGGTCCACCACATGGCGATTGCCGTCCTCTCTCTGATTCTCTTGACTGTGCCGATTGTCGGCACAGTCTATCCGGCGCCCGCATTCCCGATGAATTATTTTGCGTACATCTTCATCGCCTACCTCGTGAGCGGCGTGGTGCTGGTTTCGATCCGCAGCCGCAGCCATTCAGAAATCGAAGGCATCCGCAAGGTGCTTGACGAAGCCACGATGGCCGCGCCGGTGCTGGCGGCATCTTTACCGAAATTGCGAGTTGTGGAGGGGCAGCTTCCCTCCGTTTCCCATCCGGGGGGATCTGCATGACGGCCAGCTTGGGGTTGTTAGCGAGCCTCCACCGCTACCCGGTGAAGTCCATGATGGGGGAGGCCGTGAACGCGGCACACGTCACTCCGCGAGGGCTTTTCGGCGACCGTTCCTATGCGCTGTGCGACACGGAAACCGGAAAGGTCGTAAGCGCCAAGAACCCACGGAAGTGGCCGAATCTGTTCAGCTACCACGCGGCATACACCAGTCCGCCGACAGCCGGGTCGGTCGTGGCTCCGGTGCGAGTAACGCTTCCTGACGGAGGTTTTGCAGTCAGCTCCAGCACGGACTTCGCGCCGACTCTTTCCGCGACGCTAGGCCGGCCGGTCACGCTGCTGGCGACACCGCCACAGGATGCGCAGCTCGAGGAGTACTGGCCCGACATGGAGGAACTGGCGAACCGCGATGTCGTCACCGACGAAGCCATGCCTCCGGGGACATTTTTCGACCTCGCCGTACTGCATGTGCTCACCACTGCCACACTGGACCGGCTGCGCGAACTGAATCGGCGCAGTCGCTTTGAGCCGCGCCGTTTTCGGCCGAATCTGATCATCGACACAGGCGATCGGAAAGGGTTTATCGAGAACGACTGGGTCGGCAAAGTGCTCGCCATCGGATCGGAGGTTCGCATTCAGGTGACCAGGCCATGTCTACGCTGCGTCATGACGACGCTCGCCCAAGCAGATCTGCCCAAAGATCCTGAGATTCTCAGGACAGCGGCGCAGCACAACGAAGTCCGCGTCGGTGCATATGCGTCGGTCGTCCAGGCTGGGACGATTCGTATCGGTGATACACTAACCGTGGTCTGATGCTCAGCCCGCATGTCCCTCCCACCATTCTCTATTCCATTCAGGTCGGTACGCCGAAGAGCTACGGATTCGAGGATGCCATCGATGCGCACGATAAACCGTGGACGACCGGCTTTTTCAAAACGCCGATCGAAGGCCCGGTGTTCGTCGGTGCGGCCAACCTTGTCGGCGACGGCCAGGCTGATCTCAAGAATCACGGCGGCATCGATAAAGCGGTGTTGGCATACAGCCTCGATCACTATCCGAAATGGCGGCACGAGCTGCACATGCCCGACATGCCGTGCGGCGCCTTCGGTGAAAACCTCACTATCGCCGGCTTGAACGAAGAATTGGTGTACATCGGTGACGTTTTTCGCATTGGAACGGTGACCTTCGAGGTGAGCCAGCCGCGGCAGCCTTGCTGGAAGCTCGCCAGGCGTTGGCGCATGCACGAGTTGACCAGTTTGGTTGTCCGCAACGGGCGTAGCGGCTGGTATCTCCGGGTTCTGGAGCAAGGCTGGATCGAGGCGCAGATGCCGGTAGTGCTGAACGAGCGTCCCAACCCCGCGTGGTCGATCGCCCGCGCCAATGAAATCCTGCACCACCGCAAGACGGACTTGCCGCTCACGCTCGAACTCGCCGATGTGCCGGGGCTGGCCGATTCGTGGGTGGATGAATTGCGCGGGCGCGCCGAGCTCTTGCGCGTGCCGAGCGCAATGGGATAGTCAGATCTTTTCTTCTCTCGCCTGAATCTGCATTTCGCGATTTAATGCCATACGTTATTTCTTGACTAAACTCCCGGGGCCGACCGGAAACTGCCGTCGGACGGACATCAAAGTTCTGCGCTTAATATTCTTGACAAATCCTGGACCTTCCCTGAGAGTCCACTCATATTTATTCCATTGGGAATCGGCCTTTTTGATTTGGGGGACCCTGTACATCTCATTGCATCAATGCACGTAAGCTGTGGGATCGTAATAAAGGAGACAGTATGACAAAGCATGATGAAGTGGCGCGTCGGCAGCGTCGCAACTTTTTAAGGACTGCTGGCGGTGCGGCATTGGGGCTCGTCGCCACGAAGGACGCGCACGGGCAGAGTGAGCACGCCAAAGCCGCGTCGCAGGGAACCCGTCGGCGAGACGAACCGAGTGACAGAGGCCTCTGGGCTACCTGGTACGATCTGCCGGATACCGGCCGGGACGCCTATCTGTCCTGGCTGCACGAGACCTATCTCCCCGCGTTGTTGAAGCGTCCCGGCTACTTGTGGGCGGCGCACTACGCCACGCAGAACACTGAGACGAGGTCTGATCTCCATCATGTGGAGGACCCTAAGGTCCCGACAGGATTTCGCTACGTCCTCCTGATTGGTGCGAAGGATGCAGGCGTGTTTGGCAACCCCGCCCCGGTCGAAATCCAGGCGGCGCTGCCGGAGCAGGGCCGGAAAATGCTCGCCATGCGGATCGGAGAACGCGTGAACCTCATGACGGAAACTAGCAGATGCGATGGTCACGCGGGGAATTCCCACAAGGAGGGACCACTAGGCGCCCCGTGCATTCAAATTGGCAGCTTCAACTGTCCCGTCGAATACGAAGAGGAGATGCTCGCGGGATACGTTCAGGTGCGCCTCCCGGCGATGTGCGGCGCCGGTTCGTGCGTCAGGACCCGAAAGCTGAATTCTGCTGCTGGGTGGGCGAAGCACGCGATTCTTTACGAGTTCGCGTCGCTCGAAGGCTTCCAACGAGATTACGCGGTCACAAACGCGCATGCGCCCATCGGGCTGAAGGGGCATTCGGTGGTTCCGATGCTCATTCACGCGCCCAACGGGCCCAACATGGCGACCAGAATTTGGCCGCCGGTCGCGAAGGCTTAGCGGCTTGCGAAAAAAACAGAATGCCGTCATTTTGAGCCCGCCAAGGCGGGCGAATAATCCCTCTTAGATTTTCGTTTTGAATCAGGAGGCGTTCTTCGCTTCGCTCACAATGACAAGCAAAGGACTCTTTCCAAAAGCTGTAAAGCCTGAGGTAATAGGAGGAGCGGTGCACAGTCGTAGGGAATTCCTGAGTAGTTTTTCAGGCGCATCCGCAGGGATCCTTTTCGTAGGCTGTGGCGTCGTTGATTCGGCGCTGGCGGCTGCGCAATCAGGCGCCATGGGCAAACGCCGGCAGGTGACGATTGGTGGCCAGCGAGTGCTGACTGTAGATGTGCACACCCATGTTCTCGTTTCTGAAGCCCTGGATTTGCTGAAAACGTATAAAGAAACGGAGAGCATACGGGACCAATTCGCCTCGGCTCGAGGTCCCGGCTACGATTTGCACATCGTCGATGCTCGTCTAGAGCGCATGGACAGAGAAGGAATCGACGTGCAAGTCGTCGGCATCAATCCATTCTGGTATTGGGCGGAGCGAGACCTGGCCAGCCAAATCGTCCAGATCCAAAATGAAGCCATCGCAAAATTGTGTGCGAGCCATCCTGACCGATTCGTAGGTTTGGCTTCCGTGTCGTTGCAATTCCCCGAGCTGGCCGCGGACCAGTTGGAAAAGGGCATGAAGAAGCAGGACATGCGCGGCTGCTTGATCGGCGGGAGCGTCAACGGCGAAGAACTCTCCGCTCCAAAGTTTTATCCGTTCTGGGAGAGGGCCGAGCAATTGCAAGCATTCGTCTTCATTCATCCTCAGCG
>Ga0137409_10004105_pt1 | contig 15371 bp, 14 predicted proteins | sample CZODoug1_16funga_FD_122059 | JGI IMG/M metagenome (GOLD analysis project Ga0137409, IMG submission 122059) | Vadose zone soil fungal communities from Angelo Coast Range Reserve, California, USA - CZODoug1_16fungal (Hybrid Assembly) | ecosystem: Environmental > Terrestrial > Soil > Vadose zone... | reverse complement strand
GGGGCGCTGATGACATGCGCTCAGATCGCGAGGAGTTGAACCGTGATTGAGGTCAAAGCCGAGCTGGTGGGCAACGTCTGGAAGATCGTCACCAAGCCAGGCGACAAAGTCGCCGAGGACCAGACCCTGCTCATTCTCGAGTCCATGAAGATGGAGATCGACGTGGTGGCGCCGCGAGCCGGCACGGTGGTGGAGATCCGGGTCAAAGAGACCGAGATCGTCAAAGAAGGCCAGGTGCTGGTGGGGATGGAGTGAAGACGCTGGGAGAGTCAGCCGTCTTGCCTTGATGGCCTGAGTGGGCCGCTTCCGGCCCCTGTTGCGACAAGCGCGATGGCGATGGCGTCGAGGTCGCCCTCACTCAAGGTAACCATGGGCCCACCGATCCAACCGTCGACCTGTTCGGCCGTCCGTGCTCCAACGATGGCACCGGTCACCTGCGGCCACGCGAGCGTCCATGCAACCGCGATTGCAGCCACCGTCGTCGAATGCGCCTCGGCGATTGGGCGCAGCGCATCCCGCAGGGCCAGGTTGCGCTCGAGTTTGGGGGGCTGGAACTCCGAATGGAGGCGCCGCCAATCGTCTCTGTCGAACCTGGAGACATGTCCCACTGAGAAAGAGTCGGTCAGCATCCCGACTTGCATCGGGCTGTAGACGATCAGTGCGGTCCCGTGCGCAGCGCACCATGGCAGCAAGCTGTCTGCGGAGTCCCGCGCGATGAGCGACAACGGAGCCTGCAACGAGTCGACATGTCCGACCGCTTCGCACCGTTCGAGTAGTTCTTCGTCGAAGTTGCACACGCCGGCCGCGCGAACTTTGCCCTCTGCAACCAGGCGCAGCAACTCGCCCCACGACTCCTCGATCGGCACCCCCGTGTCTTTGTCGGGCCAGTGGAACTGAAGCAGGTCGATCACGTCGACGCCAAGCCTTTGCAGAGAGGCCTCGCAGTCGGTGCGGATGGCGTCCGGTCGAAGGTCGGATCTTGGTGGGAGATCACGACCGTCCCAGCGGCGGCCGCATTTCGTGAAGATGAGCGGCCGCCGGCCGCCGAAGAGCGTGACGGCTTGGCCCACGAGCTCCTCCGAGTGGCCGTTGCCGTAGACGGGCGCCGTGTCAACCCAATTCACACCATGCTCGAAGGCACGGAGCATGGCGGCAATCGACTGAGCATCACGCTCGGCGGTACCCGTGTATGCCCAACCGGGTCCGCCGATCGACCACGCGCCGAAACCAACCCGGCTCGTAGCGAACGGAACGATCAGTTAGCGCGCCTCGTCACGAAGACGTCACAAGCGCAGTTGGATAAGAGTTCAGTGTCCGACCGCCGCCCTCCTCGCAAACGATGATGTCCTCGATTCGCACGTTGAAGCCTCCCTTCACCATGATCGAGGGCTCGTCGGTGAAGGTCATCCCCACCTCCAGCGGTGTCTCGTCCTCCACGGACAGGAACGGCCGCTCATGCACGTTCATGCCGATGCCGTGGCCCATTCGGTGACGGAAGTCCTCGCCGTATCCCGCCTGCTCGATTGGCCGCCGGCACGCCGCGTTGACTTCGCGGGCCAGAGCGCCACTTGATGCCGCGGCCTTGCCCGCCTCATATGCCGCCAGCATCACTTCGTACGCCTCGCGATACTCGGCGGGCGGGTCGCCGCAGTAGACGGTGCGGCCGAAATCCGAGCAGTAGCCGTCGACAACGCCACCGAAGTCGAACATTATGGACGTCCCATCCGGCACCGGCTCCCACGCGGTCGCCGCGCCAGAGTCGAAGTCGCCCGCTGCAATGCCCGTGAACATGTGCGTGGTGAAGGACGGGCAGCGCGAACCGGCGCGGTGGAGCTCATGCTCGACAGCCTCGACCAGCTCGGCCATCGAGACGCCCGGCACCACGAGTGGGGTGACCGCGGCCATCGCCCTCTCAACGGGCGCAATCGCACGCCGCATCGCCGCAATCTCGTCGGCATCCTTGACCCGTCGCAACTCGTTCACGATGCGCGAACCGACCTTGAGGCGGTCAAAGCCCACGACTCGGCCGAGGTTGAGAACCGTCTGGCCCCAGATGCGATCGCCGATGGCGATCTTCCCCGAGCCCGCGACGCCATTGACAACGCGCTCGAACGCGGCGAAACCATCATCTGTCTCGTTGACGACCACAATCTCGCCCTCGGGCATATGAGGCACGTCGTAGGTTGCGAACATACGTGGAAACAGGAAGACCGGGTCGGCCTGTCGGCGCAGGAGGGCGCCAGTCACCCAATCGTGGGCGTACGAGACCTCGCCGAAGTTCGGCACTTGCCGCTCGAGTCCCGTCAGGTACTCCAGGTCGGAAGATGGCGAGAGGAATATCGCGTCCACCCCCTCGGCTTCCATCCGCTCGCTCAGGCGCCGCCGGCGATTCGCGTAATCGAACATCCAGGTTCTCCTTTTGTCTTTCTGTTTTATTGGACGCGCGCGTCGAGCATCCTGTAGGCGAGGTCGACCGCCAGGTTCGCCACCGCAACCGACACCGCTGCGAAGATGACCGTGCCGGCGATCACTGGCAGGTCGGTGGTGGTCAACGCGTGTATGGCCAGGTTGCCGATGCCGTTCAGGCCGAAAACGATCTCCACAACGACCGCTCCGCTGATCAGGACCCCGATGTCCATTCCGAGCATCGTCACCACTGGCGTCAAGGCGGGGCGAACGACGTGACGCCGGACCACCTCGCGCCTTCGGAGTCCCTTCGCGCGAGCGAGCAGCACCCAGTTCTCGTTGGCGACCTCGAGCATGCTCGACCGCATGATCCTCGAGTAGGCGGCCGCGTACGTGAACGCAAGCGTGCACCACGGCAGGACGAGGTGCCATGCCCAGCTCAGTGGGTCGGTGGTGAATGGAACGTAAGTTGGGGCCGGGAATATCGGGATGCGGAAGTAGAAGAAGTAGAGCAGAGCTACGCCCAGCAGAAACTGTGGCATCGAGACTCCGACGAGGGCGAACCCCATCGCAGTTCGATCGCGAAACGAGCGTGGCCGGAGCGCCGAAACGATCCCGACGGCCAGGCCGAGCACCAGCCAGAGGACGACTGCCCCGAGTGTCAGCGACGCCGTCACCGGTAGACGATCGAGGATGGTTGTCAGCACCGGCTGCTGGTTCTTGAACGAGTAGCCGAGATTCGGAGGCCAGTTCAGGATCCCTGAGGGATGTCCGTTTCCGATCAGGTCGGGCCCGTGCAGGAAATAGACGTACTGCAGCCATACGGGCTGGTCGAGCCCCATGCGGTGGCGCACCTCGGCGATCGTCCGCGGCGACGCTCCCCTCGGGACCGCCTGGACCGCCGGATCGCCCGGAATGACGAAGAAGAGCGTGTAGGTGAGCGCCGTGATGAGGAGGATCAACACGCCAAGCCAAACGATCCGGCGCCCGATGATTCCGATCACAACGTCGCCAGCCCAGTCCGCGGGTCGAGCGCGTCGCGCAGCGCGTCTCCGACGAGGTTGAACGCAATCGTGGTCGAAAGGAGCGCGAAGCCCGGCACCGCGATCATCCAGGGCGCGGTGGCGTAGTAGGCCTGGCCGTCGGCGAGCATCTGACCCCACGTTGCCGTGGGCGGCGGGAGGCCGAGACCCAGGTAGGAAAGCGAAGCCTCGAGCAGGATGTTCACCGGGACGATGAGGGTGCCGTACACGATCAGCGGACCGATCAGGTTCGGCAGAACGTGCTCCCACATGATCCGCAGGTCGCTGGCGCCGAGCGCACGTGCGGCGTGCACGTACTCCTGCTCGCGAATGATCATCGCCTGGCCCCGCACTATCCTCGAGATGTACGGCCAGGTCGCGAACGCGACGACGACGATGATGATCCAGAGGCTGGCGCCGAAGACGGCGCGGATGGCGAGCGCGAGCAAGAGGATCGGGAAGCTCAGTACGACATCGACCCAGCGGGAGAGAACGCCGTCGACCCATCCGCGGAGGAAGCCGGCCACGACGCCCACAGCGCAGCCGAGCACAAGCGCTACCAGAGTCGACGCGACGCCGACGAGGAGCGAGATCCGCGCGCCGTAGACCGTCCGGGTCAGCAGGTCACGCCCGTACTGGTCGGCGCCAAACCAGAAGCGCAGATCCCAATTAGGCCCCTTCGGCAGGCCGAGATCGGTCGTCATTTCGTACTGGTGGCTGAGGTCGTTTGGTGGATGTCCGTTGGCTAACGCGATGAGCGGCGCAGCGACGGCGGCGAACACGATGAAGGCGAGGTAGACAAGACTGACCCTCGCGACCCTGTCGCGCCAGAACCGGCGAAATACGACGCGGAGCTGCGACGGGCCAAGAGATGACGGTGCGCCGCCTGCCTCCACAGCAGGGATGGCAACCGAGCTCACGCAGGCCAGCCCTCCGCAGGCGGTGACACGGCGACCCGATCGAGCGTCGACTGCACACCAGTCTCCAGGACCTCGAGCACGGTGCGGTCGATCTTTCCCGGCAGCAACCGGCTCTCGAGGTTAAGCTCGCCCGCCCATCGCTCGAGCGCCGGCTCCGCCGTGTCCGGCGTGGTATGCAGCGCCGCCGCGATTCGCTCGGCCATCGGCCGGTCGATAGGGAGCGCCGTCTCCGGCTGTGCCGTCCCACGCTCGAACCAGAGAATCGGCAGCAGCGTGGCCACGCGGTGCACCGGAAGGGGCGCGTCGTCGACTCGGAGGTCGGCGAGGACATCCACGTCTGTAGAGTCGTCGGGATCGGCTCGCCAAACCTTCACTGCCGCGGACTGGCGACCGCGCCGGTCGCCGCCCGCCTCATCACCGGCGAGCAGCGCCTGGACAAGTCGATACACGAATGGCTTTCCGGCGGTTGCCTCGTACTTCCCGGCCATGGCCTCGACAACTCGCGCACCCGCAAGTAGGTTGCCCTGCACCGCATACCCCGCGCCGCACATGCCGCCTGCCCATGGCAAGCAGCGCGAGCCTGTGTACGACGCGCACCTGCCGTCCCGATCCACGATGCCGAGCTGGCGATTGGGTGCATCGTCGTCGCCTGAGGTGAGCAGATGAACGACGCTGGCCGCCGAGTTCCCCGCCTCGAGGAGCGCGAGCCCCTCCCAGCCGTAGCGGAGGTCATGCCAGGCCTGGGTTGCCAGGGCCCCGTAGCCGGCTCGACCCCACGGAACGTGGGCGCCCACGCATAAGGCCTTCGAAGCGACGGCAACACCGCGCGCTCCCGTCACCGGGTCCACCGCAACGATCGAGTAGGTCATCGGGTGGGCGCGCCCACCTGCCGCCGCAGGTGATCGAGGACGAGCGGGTCGATCTTGCCCGGCACGTCCCGTTCCTCGAAGTTCTCGGTGCCCACCCACCGCGCGAACGCTTCGCGGAAGCCTTTCTCCGGCGCGTACCCCAGCTTGGCGATCCCCTCCTTCACTTCGAGGGTCAGCTCGGGGTCGAGGTCGAGCAGCGTCTTCGGGTCCGGCCGGCAGAAGTAGAGGTTGTGGAGACCGACCAGGCGCCCGAGCTCCGCGACCGGCTCCGCGTGATCGTCAATGCGCAGGTCGACGGCGACATCGAGGCCCCCGCCGTAGGCGGCGCCCTCGCGCCAGACGCGAACACAGGCCGACTGTTTTCCCCGCCTGTCGCCACCGGCGGCGTCGCCGGCTTCGAGCGCTCGAAGCAGCCGCTGCACAAAGAGCTGCCCGTGGCTCGCGCGATAGGCGCGGAGCATCTCCTTCACCACCTGTTCGCCGGCAAGGATGTTCCCCTGCACGGTGACTTCGCCATCGACGATCCCCCCCGCCCAGGGGAGGCAGTCGGACCCTGTGTGGTTAGCTGCATGTCCTGAGGCGTCGACGACGCCGAGCTGCCGCTGCGACGCCAGCGTGTCAGGCCCGACCAGCCCTTTGACCACCTCGGTGGCGGCGTGGCCCGAACGCATCAACGCCACGCCGGCCGGCCCATACGAGAGGTTCGCCAGAGCCTGGGTGGCGACGGCGCCCGCGTGGGCGCCGCCCCAGGGGACGGCATGGCCGACGGCAAGGCATTTCGAAGCCACGGCCACGCCCCAAGAATCAGATTCGCGCTCGAAGGCGACGATGGAGAACGTCATTTCGCGATCCAGACGTTGGTGATGTCCGCGTTGTGGTGCCACGGCGAATAGGTCCAGTTCCGAAGCCGCTTCGACCAGAGAAAGGGCTCGCTCGTCTCAAGCCAAGGTGCCCACGGGGCGTCCTGCATGATCCGCTTGTCGAGCGCCGTCCATAGCGCCGCGCGCTTTGTCGAGTTCTGCTCCGCGAGTGCCGCGTCGATCATGGCGTCGACTTCTGGAACAGCGTATTCCGCCATGTTGTTGTTCGCAGCGGGCAGGATCGACTTGCTGTAGAAGAGTGGAAGGAACCACGACCGGGCTCCGTCGCCTGGATAGTCAGGGCACCACTCGGCGTCCCCGATCTGGTGCTCCAAGCGCTTGGCGGGAAACAGCAGTGAGTCGTAGTACACGGAGAACCCCTGGAAGGTTTTGATGTTGAGGGTGATGCCGGCCCGAGCGAGCGACGCCTGAACGGTCGTGGTGAAAGCCGGGCCGTAGCCGGTGCTCGAACCAACGTAGTTGAGTGTCAGCCCATTCGGAAAGCCGGCCTCGGTCAGCAGCTGCTTGGCCTTGGCGACGTCGCCCTGGTCGTTCGTTGACGGGTAGAGATCGTATTTGCTGTAGCCGAACTGAGTTGTCGGCAGGATCTGGCTCGTGATCTGGCCGGCCAGCGTGCCCCCTCGCGTGCGCCGCAGGGACTGCTTGTCGAGCGCGTAGTTGATCGCCTGCCGCACCTTCACGTTGCTGATGGCGCCCGCCCCGGCATTCATGTTCAACGGCATGTACTCGACGCAGCCATTCGGCTTGGTCGTGAACTGATCCTTGAGACTGGGGTCCGTCGAGAGCTGCGTGAGACTGGCAACCGGCGGGTCGAGGTTCAGTGTCATGTCCGCGTCGCCACGCTGGATCGCCTGCGTGGCCGCGTCTGCGGTGCCTCCGATCGTCACCTCGATGCGGTCGACGTACGCGTTACGCAGCGAGTCTGTCTTCGGATCCCAGTTGGGGTTCCGCTTGAAAAAAATTGTCTTCCCCGGGTCGTAGGCCTCCAGCATGTAAGGGCCGAGCGCGACTATGTGCTGCGAGTAGTCGGAGCCTACCTGGTACTGCGAGGCACCCTCCTGCGGGACCGGCGCAAAGAAGCCCATCGCGAGGATCGAGAGGATGTCGCCGGCCGGCTGCACAAGCTCGATCTGGACCGTCTGATCGTCGATGGCGCGGATGCCCGAGATCGACGTGGCCTTGCCATTAGCAAAGTCGTCGACGCCTTTGATGAGAAGGGCATACGGCTGCCCGCTGGACGGAGTCTTTGCATCGAACATGCGGGCCAGCCCATAGACGAAGTCCTGCGCTTTCAGTGCCCGGTTGACAGGCGGGCCCCACTTGACCCCCTGACGGAGGGTGAAGGTGTAGATCGTTCCGTTGCCGGTCACCTTCGGCGGGGCGGCCGCGAGATCCGGTGCAGGCGTCCCGGCCTTGCTGGCATCGGTTGACGACTGGTATGCATAGAGCGTCCGAGCGTAGGCGCGCTCGAGCGCCCACGAGACAGGCGAGTACGCGTCGGCCGTGTCGAGGTAGTCGACGTCATCACCGTTGGTGATATGGAGCGTGCCGCCTCTGACGGGCGTCACCGAAGTATTGGTGGATGTGGTGCTCTGACAGGCGGTTACGACCACCGCCAGCGTTAGGCCGACAGCGAGACGTTGGACAATGTTGATGCTTCCCGGCATGACGTCGATCCTCCCCTAAGTGAATTTGGTCACGCGACCTTTACGACCTCGGCGAAATGACATGCTGCCTCGTGGCCTACGCCGTGATCAGCCAACAAAGGTGACTCGTTGATGCAGCGGGTCCGCTCGGCCTCGCCGAGCTCATGACCGAACTTGGGGCAGCGCGCTCGGAAGCGACAGCCCATCACCGGCACGGTCGGGGTCGAGACGTCGCCACTGAGGATGATCCGCCGCCGCAAACGCTCGTTGATCGGATCTGGGTTCGGGACCGCGGACAGGAGCGCCTGCGTATAGGGGTGGGCCGGCCGCGTAAACAGGTCGGCGGTCGCCGCCGTCTCGACGATCGCGCCGAGGTACATGACGGCGACGCGATCGGCGATGTAACGGATCAGCGACAGATCGTGGGCGATGAACAGGTACGAGAGGCCGAGTGTCTGCTTCAGCTCCTGCAGCAGGTTGATGACACCCGCTCGGACTGAGACATCGAGCGCCGACACCGGCTCATCAAGGATCAACAGCTTTGGACGCAACGACAAAGCGCGGGCAATGCCGATCCGCTGACGCTGACCTCCGGAAAACTCGTGCGGATAACGTCTGGCGTGACCTGGTTCCAGGTCGACAAGGTTGAGCAGCTCGGCGACGCGGGTGGACTGCGCTTCTCGTGATAAGCCATGGATCCGCATCGACTCGCCGAGGATCGCGCGCACCTGCATACGCGGGTCGAGCGACCCATACGGGTCCTGGAACACGATCTGGATATCACGACGCAAGTGCCGCATCTGTTTTGCCGGCAGGGTTGTGAGCTCCACGTCTTCGAACTTGATCGATCCCGCCGTCGCGGGCAGCAGCTGCAAGATCATCCGGACGGTCGTTGACTTGCCGGAACCAGACTCGCCGACCAGGCCAAGCGTTTCGTTGCGGCGGAGCTCGAAGCTAACACCGTCCACAGCCGCCGTCTCGCCGACGCGGCGCCGGATGATGCCACCGCTCATGATCGGAAAATGTTTCGTCAGTTTGCTGACGCGCAGCACAACCTCACCCGGGACGACCTGGGTTTCGGCGCCGGCGACGGAAGCTGCAGCGAAAACCGAGCTATCGACTTCCGCGCTGAAGTGGCATGCGGACACGTGGCTGAGCCCATCCAAGGCGACGAGCGGTGGTTCGGTCTGGAAACAGATCTCGCGGCTCATCGGGCAGCGAGGGTGGAAAGGGCAGCCTGGTGGAAGCTCGAGCGCGTACGGCGGCCGCCCCTGGATCGGAGTCAGCCGCCAGTCCGCTCCACGGTCCAGGCGCGGTACGGAGCCGAGCAGCCCGACGGTGTACGGCATCCGAGGCCGGTAAAAGATGTCGTCGACCGGGCCCACTTCCACGGCACGCCCGGCATACATCACCAGCACGCGGTCGGCGATGCCGGCGACAACACCAAGATCGTGGGTGATAAGCACCAGCGCCGCGCCCGTCTGGACATGAGCAAGCTTCAGCAACTCGAGCACCTGGGCCTGGACGGTGACGTCAAGCGCTGTAGTTGGCTCGTCGGCGATGATCACGTCCGGCCGGTTTGCCATGGCGATCGCGATGACCACGCGCTGGCGCATACCACCTGACAGCTCGTGAGGAAACTGATCGAGGCGGCGAGCCGCGCTGGAGATGCCGACGGCCTCGAGCAGCTCAACGGATCGCCGGCGCGCCTCTGTGGTGCCGATTGAAGAATCGTGAGCCTGCAATGTCTCGATGAGCTGCGCGCCGATTCGGTAGACGGGATTCAGAGAGGTCATCGTGTCCTGGAAGACCATGGCGATCGAACGGCCGCGAACCTGCCTCAGCTCTTGGTCAGGAAGCCCGAGCAGCTCCCGGCCGCGGAAGCGAACTGAGCCCGCGACCCGCGCACTCCGAGGAAGCAGCCCGAGGATCGAAAGTGATGTGATCGACTTGCCACAGCCGGACTCGCCGACGATCGCAAGCACCTCACCCGGCTCGACGGCAAAGTCAAGGCCTCGAACTGCGTGAACCTCGCCGTCTTCCGTCGGGAGCCGCACATCGAGCGCCGCCACCTCCAGTAAAGCGCGTGAGGAGGTCACGACGGGCTCGCCACCTGCGCCGGCCGTCCTTCTCTTGTCCGCATAGCGGCGTGGTTTGAGGTCCACCCGGGTTCAGACTGTATTCGACGCAGCATAAACTAGCAAGCGTTAGTTCGCCACTCACGACTGCATGCGCGAAGAGTCGGACCCGCGTTTCAGGTATTTCCCGCCTTGGGCGGGCGCCTCCTGGCTTCTAGTCTGACCTTGGCTCGCGGGTGACGAGACGCACAGGAGTCAGGAGGTCCTGCCATCTACCGACGTGGGTAACTTGATCCGTGGAGCCAACCTGCGCCTGTCAGAGTGCGTCCCTTGAAATGTCCTCGATCAGCAAGGCCAGGCGCGGACAGGTCGCGACGGCACGCTCGGCGAGACGCCGGATTCTGTCGCCGTCAATCGGAGCCGCGCTCACAATCGGAAAGCCCCAGTCGTCAAGCGAGATGAGTTCGGGCACGATCTCCGCGCAATACCCATAGCCGTTGCAGAGAATCGGGTTCACTCGAATCCGGCGCTTGACCGTGTCGCTCATCGCCAGCCCTGCTTGGAGGCCGGTGGTTGCGGAAAGCCGGTAATACCCTCGCCGTAGCACCGCTGTCCGGACGTATGCACTCTCAGGTGGTCGTCGAAGGTGGTCAATGCGCTGGACAGAAGGCCCACCGCCCCATCCGGGTGATGGCAGGCGCCACGCCCACGGACCATCTCGATCCATCGACGTACCGCTTCGAGGTCGCCCCGCCGCGCGTCCGACACTGCGATGCGATTCATCGTCTCGGCGATCGCGCCAAGGCCGTTGACGCACGGCCCGCATTGGCCCGCGGTCTCGGCCGCCAGGTAGTTGAAGATGTGCGCCGCCTCGATGATGCCGCACCCGCCGTATGGCAGCACCGCCAACACACCACATCCAAACGACGCGCCATACGTCTTGCGCAATCCATCGACGTCGAGCGGAAGATCCTGCAGCAGCTGCGGCGGAAGCCACGTTCCAAAGTAACCGCCGAGGAGCGCGCCGGCAGGCGCCGACACCACTCCGCCGGCGGCCTCGATAACGGCGCCCAGTCGGGCACCGAGGTCCACTTCGTAGACGCCAGGACTCTTGACGTTTCCGCAAAGGGTCATGAGTGTGCTGCCGGGTGACGTTTGCGTGCCCAGCTTGCGGAACCAGTCGCTGCCGTAGCGAGCGATCATCGCGACGTGCGCAAGGGTCTCGGTGTTTTGCACGAGCGTGGGTCGATCGTTCACGCCTCTCTCGGCCGACCGCTGCAAAGTGAACTTCGGTTTGGACGGTCCGCCTGAAACGCGCTGAACAACCGCGGAGGACTCCCCCGCGATGTAGCGGTGCTCAGTCCTCACAATGCGGATCGGAGGCTCGGGTTGGCCCGCCCGACGACGTTCCTTCACGGCGCGCTGCAGCGTCTGCTCGGTCTCCTTTGCACCCCGCGATAGATACAGAACGATGTCGTCTGCGCCCAGCGTGTCCGCGGCGAGTACAGCCCCATCCAGCACCAGATGCGGGCGCAGCGCAATCAATGTGCGGTCCTTCGCGCTCAACGGCTCGCCTTCGGAAGCGTTGATGACAACGACCGAGTGGCCGTCCGAGCTCTCGGCGACGGCCGCCCACTTTCGCCACGTCGGGAACCACGCGCCACCCCGACCGCGAAGCCCGCTTTGCTTGAGGACCTCGATCAGGCCAACACCTCCGGCCGGACGGGGGCCGAGGCGGCGCTCGTGATCGTCGATGCCTTCGTAGCCGGCATCCTGGCCGGGGCCCCCAGTCAGCCGGCGGCCGACGGCGGTGCGACCCGAGGACGCCGGAGCCCCAATGCCCGGTGGTGCCGCGTTCAGTTCAGTGGCCCCGAAGTTACGAGCTGCCCCGTGATCTGGCCACCCGACTTCAGTACCGAAGCTGGTCCGGAAAACGAGATCGTGAGCCGAGTAGCGCCACAGACGGCGTACAGCGTGTTGCCGGCAGTGGCCGGGACGGTGCACAGGACACGGTTATCCCTTGCAATCGTGACCACGGGAAGCGTCTCGGTGCTGTTCGGAGACCGAATCGCGATCGTGAGCGCGGTGTCGACCATGTCCCTCATGGAGATCTGGTAATTACCAGCGCTGTCGCGCACCAGGACGCCGGAGAGCGGATCGCTGAACCCACCCGGCCCGGGGTGCACAGGTCCGGTGGCCTTTGCGGCCACGGTCTTCACCGGCGGCGTGCCGGCTTTGGCCGCCCAACCTGCCTGAAAAGGACCGGTGAATGCCCAACCCGCCGAAACCAGCACGACGATCGCGGTCAGCAACGCGGCCCCGGCACGAATCGGAACTGTCGCCGGCGAGCCCTGGCTCACACGAACGAAGATCGCGAACAGGACCGCCGCCACGCAAGAAGCGACGACCGCGATCAGCCACGGCGCCTGCGCGTCGCTGCCGGTGCCAAGTCCGTGGATCACAGCGAGCGGCCATGCTGCGTACGCCACCCAGTGGATGAGCCGCCACAATCGTGGGCCGATCCGATCCCGCAACAGGCTCGTCGCGGCCACGCCGACCAGAATCCAGGTCGCGTCCACTCCAAGCCCCAGCCACACAGGCCGGTACGCCGCGCCCGCAGGCACAACCACGTCGCGCACGCTGATGTGCGCGAAGGGGTCGAGGACAGTGGTGACGACGTGCGCCAGAAGCAGAGAGATCGCGATCAGGCTCAGATTGCGATGCAGGTCCGCCGCCACGAATGCCGGTGTTCTCTCGCCGATCCATCCTCTTGCGGTCACGATGCCCAGCACCACCGTCCCCGTCAGCACGATCAGGGTCGCGGTGCCGAGTCCCCGCGTTGCGTACCACAACCAGCTAGGCTCAGCTGCCGCGGCCGCAGCCGCGAGCAGTTGCGCGGTCATGACGCCGAGTTGGGCCTCAGCACGGCTTCGATGGTGTGGACTTACACACTGGCTTTGGAGGTGGAGCCGGGGGCGCAGCTGGACCCGATGATGGCGGGCGCGGCGCTGCGGCGACCGGGGCTCCGGGCGCGCCTGCGGCAGACGATGGGTGATGAACGATGGTCTGGTCGACTTTCGGTGGCTGCTGCACCGGAGCCGCAGCGACCGGGACGGCGGGAACAACGGTCGGGGCGGGCGCCGGTGGCTTGCCTGAAAAGTAAGCCTGTGCGAGGCCCGAGAAGTACCAGGTCATCCCAAGGGCGCCCGCCGCGCTGCCCACGGTGGACAGCCGGACCAGCCAGATCGCCAGGTCCCGTGTTCTTTTTTCGGATTTCTGATCGGGCATCTTGTTCAATCTCAGGGGCTCGGTGTCGGCGACGGCGGCCGAGGTGATGGGGTGGGCGTCGGCCGCGGACTCGGCGATGGCCTGGGGGACGGCGATGTCGACGGTCGGGGCGACGGAGAGCGCCGCGGCGTGGGAGTGACACGCGGAGTTGGGATTGGAGTTGGCGACACCGCTGGGGCCGGCGCAGCCGCTCCAGGCGGAGGTGGGTCGTAGACGTCGACCACCTTGTGCTGGACAGGGACCGGCGGAAACAGGGCGCTGGCCGCGATAGGCCCGGTGGAATTGCCTTGGATTGACTCCGTTACAAGAGCCTCCACGTCGGCCAGGATGCCGGGCCCGACCAGTGCGATCATCTCGGCCAGGGCTCCTGCGCCAAGCGTGAGCAGCAAGAAGAGAAAGACGCGGCTCTGCCGGGGCCCGTTTCCAGGCGTGCCATCTTTGGCATTTCCACGGATCGCAAGCTTGCGAACTGCCACGCGGCTCTCCTCCTACCGTTGGGCAATACCGCCAGTCGGACTTGGAGCACCAAATGAACGCCACCACGGCGAAAGTCGGAAACCCCTTAACCCATAAAACGGCGGCTCGGAGGGGAACTTGCGTCACGCTGGTGGCGTCTGATGCCTAGCGGTCAACCGGGATCGACGATCGGTCGCGCGGAATGGAAAGCGCTCGGAACCGACGTTGTCCTGGCCACTTCCCACTCCTCCCATCTAAAAGCTGCGCGGCAAGCTGTGGAGAAGGAGTTGGCGGCGTTTGATGCCGCCTGCAGCCGGTTTCGCGCGGACTCAGAGCTGAGCCGGGTGCACCGGGCGGGCGGCGATTGGGTCGAGGTCGGCCCGCTCCTCATGGAGGCGGTCAGGGCTGCGCTCTGGGCCGCCGAGGTGACGGACGGTGCGGTGGATCCGACGGTCGGGCGTTCGATGCGAGTACTCGGCTACGACCGGGACTTCGCCTCAATTCCAGCGGACGGACCGGTGGTGGCGACCATCGCGGACGTGCCCGGCTGGCGTGTCGTCGAGCTGGACGGTGACCGTCGCCGCTTGAAGATTCCGGACGGCGTGGAACTGGACCTTGGTGCGACGGCCAAGGCGCTGGCTGCCGACCGCTCCGCCGCCGCCGCACTCAATGCAGCCGGCACCGGCGGCGTGCTGGTGAGCCTCGGAGGTGACGTCGCCGTCGCCGGCTCGCCCCCCGAGGCGGGTTGGCCGGTCATGGTGACCGAGGACAGCAGCGTCAACGTCGACGATCACGGTTCCGAGGCCGAGCTCGTGATCGTGCGCGACGGAGGCCTGGCCACCTCCAGCACCACGGTGCGTCGCTGGCACCGAGGCGGTACACAGCTCCACCACATCCTCGACCCCGCCACGGGGTTACCCGTCGACGGTCGCTGGCGGACGGCCACAGTTGCGGCCGCCACGTGTCTGGAAGCGAATGCAGCATCGACCGCAGCAATCGTTCTCGGCGACGTCGCGATCGCGTGGCTGACCTCGCGCCGGCTTCCGGCTCGCCTTGTCGACCGGTCAGGAGAGATACATCGGGTCGGGAGCTGGCCGGAAAGCCGCTGACATTTGTGTCCCCTTATAGCCAGGTCAAGAACCGCACTCCTGCCGCACGACGCGTCATCGCTTTGCCCTCAACGCCGGAACTACATGCGCCCCAAGGGCCGCGACCGCGTGCTCTGGATCCGGGCCAAGCGGCGGCCCGAACGAGATGTGGCGGGCCCCGGCGGCGACCAGGCGTGCGCCCGCTTCGACCAGCTCGTCGACCCCGCCGGCAACGCCAAGGCTGAGCATCGCCGGGGTCACCAGGTCACTGGCCCGCTCCGTGTTTCCGTTCGACATTGCCTGCTGAATCGAACGGAAGTCGAGGACCGTGAGCGACACGCCCGCGAGTATGTGAGGCGAGAAGCTCGCGCCGTAGTACGCGATCTTCGACGCCAGGGCACGCTTGGCTCTGGCCTTATTGCTGTCGATGGAGCACCAGATGCACGCCGCCACGTCGATTGGGTCGGGGTCGCGTCCGGACTCGCGCGCACCCTCGATGATCTGCGCGGCGGCAAACAGATAACGCTCGGGCGGCAGGAGCAAGGGCAGCGCGCCGTCCGCAAGGCGACCCGCAAGGTGCAGCATCCGAGGCCCCATCGCACCGATGTAGATCGGAACGGATAGCGGCCCCGTGCGCAGCCGGCCCTCGGGCTGCCAGCCCTCCGGAGCGTCGCCGGCAAACAAGGCCCGCAGATCCTTGATCGCGCGTTCGGTCCT
>Ga0137409_10004104_pt1 | contig 15372 bp, 10 predicted proteins | sample CZODoug1_16funga_FD_122059 | JGI IMG/M metagenome (GOLD analysis project Ga0137409, IMG submission 122059) | Vadose zone soil fungal communities from Angelo Coast Range Reserve, California, USA - CZODoug1_16fungal (Hybrid Assembly) | ecosystem: Environmental > Terrestrial > Soil > Vadose zone... | reverse complement strand
AAATAGAGAGGGCGGTCCCGAACCGCGCTCAAGGGGTTCCAATAGAATATGATGCGTCATTGTAATTAATAGCTACAAAGGTCGGTCGGAAATACAAAAATAGGAAGAGAATAATGTTCGTAAGCCCGGAGAGAAGCTTGATACTACATCTATGGAACTGTAAAGCAAACTTGTGGCCTTGCGAACGTTGTTACGAAGGTGACTCACCGAATACAACTATCCGGTTTTCAATAGCTTGTACTTCGGTGGACCGATTCCAGCAGTGTTTGGTAGATGGCGGAATGATGCAGGGCTGTCCCGTTGTTTAGTTCAATGGTGCGAAACTTCCGAACAGTAACCACTCACCACTAAAAAAATATGCGGTAGCTCGGTCGGTTGCAATGTTGGGGGTGGACATCATGGAATGTACCTTCGGGGCCCACTGTCAGGGTGGAGACTCGTTACCTTTACAACCTGCATGGTGCCGTGTTTCATTTCGTTCCAAATAATGGCAAATATGCATTTCCAGAAGATATAAAGGCCAACGATGGGCGTACCTTGTCTTCAGTTCAACACAACAGCATATCATACCCACTACATTTCCAGACTCTCAAAATCCACCCTTATCGACAATGAAGGCGGGTAGATTTCAAAATGTTTTTACTGACCTTGAGCCACATACTGACATGCATGACTTGCAGTTCTTTGCTGTTGCAACTGCTTTCGCACTTGTTCTCGCCACGACTGTTGCGGGCAAGGCCGTTGCTGGACAGACCGTTGGCACAACTGTACTGGTGGGGAGTGGGCCATTGCTTCGCATGGCAGGGGTACTCGTCCCTTTCAGGTATTATATATCAGTAAAAGATAAGTTGAATAATGGACATCCACAATGCATTCTCCAATTAGTAGAGAATGCATTGTGGGTGTCCATTAAACTTACTTATTCCATCTAATACCTGAAAGGGACAAAGTAACAGCCCACCCCCTCCCCCAAGTTTGCATACATGGCACATCTTTAATTTTGTGCATAGAACACCAATGTTGCTGATTTACCATTGCAGGTTGACAGTTCCTTTCCTGTAAATTCTATCAATCTTTTTTCATATGTGCATTTCCTACTGGAAACCATGCCATCATGGAGATCCACCTGTACAGATTTGAGCAGTATAATGAAAATCACCATAATACACCACCCCCTTGAGACCAAAGACCACCAGGGAACCATCATCATGAAAACTTATCTTTTTGCTCACTTGGATGGATGGTTCAGATATAGAAAATACCAACACTTTAGGTATAACATCAAAGCGCATGACTTTATTCAATGCACCATCACATTGTTCACATTTTCTCCTAGGATAATGCTCCTGAAATCTTTTTTGAAGACATGCAGATGTTGTGACATTTTGATCAGAACATTGAAGGACACAGGTCTGAAGGTCTCTGTTCAAATTATCCTCATGACCACAACCCACACAATGGATCCAATTAGAAGCAATGATATTATCACTCCTTAATAATTGTTCTGACATCTCACTGACTGCAGTTCCTACTTGACCATTGGGAAATAGAGTTGGATTCCTTTGATGCAGCAGACGTCTCACATTGTTTCTGGCCACCTCTAAAGTCATCTGCCCTTCATTTGCTTTATAGAACCCTGTGGCCAAGACATTCATGGTTCTATTCATGTTCTTAAACCGTCTCTTCCACTCAGCAGGGTCCTGAGACCAGATAGATAACAAAATAGTCATTACAGAATCATAAGCACAGCTGTAATTCTGACCATCCCATATGAGTCCTAGAGGGCCACTACCATGGGATTCAGTGTTGTCTTCCTCAGACATCTTGATTTTTTTGTTAACTTGCTCTGTGTCATTATCATCCAGCTTATGTTTTTTAGATGCAACAGATGCTGTTCCCTTGGCAGCAACAAAACCAGTTACATTGGACTTGGTAGATGCTGATTTATTTTTGTTGTTATGTTTCACAAGTTGCCAAGGTGTGTCAGTTGTAACAGCAAGCTCATCCAGAGGGTCCTGCCCATCCCATCTTATAGAGGTATGCACATTCTTGGGTACATATCTTGTACCCATGCATTTCTGAAATTGACGAATGACAACATTCCGTCTGTCACCTGTAATGCCATCAGGTAGTTTATTTTCATATCTGAGTCTGGTGACTTCATCAAGGATCTCTAATTCCCTGAATTCTTGTCTGAGATATCCAGATGCCCCACCTGTCACAACCTTTGGATCAAAACCCTGAACAATAATTGTACCTTCAGCACTGGAACTTCTTGACAAAGAGGTATAATATGACATGTGTGTGCGACAACTGTTGAGATCTACCACATTGTCTGGTCTGGTCCTACCCTGGGATGAATAGTCTGTCATTGCAAAATTAGGTAACACCAAAACTTGAGCTCTGGATAAAGATATCTCATCATCATTGGGGAGACTGCACATTGTGGCGGTGGTGTGCCTTGTGATGGGTACCACATTTACTGGAAGACCATCAATTTTTACTGTCTTTGGTGGATCTTTCAATTTTACAAACAGGGTGTCAAGGACATCTTGCCCTTCAGGACCTTTTGTTGTCTGCCAACTGACAACAGTACCTTCTGCACCTTTGGTCATACAACACTCTGTGGCATCATTATGCTTTAACATAACAGGCAGACCAACACACAACATCAATTTGCCAGCCACATGTTTATTAGAAGATGCAGGAGGTTGTTCCCATAGAATTTTCTGCAGATGTGGTGATATCACATTGGTCTTCCTGACTGGGTCAAGCACAGTTTTCTTTGGACGACCCCCACGCTGCCTCTTACTATCAGGATTCCTCCACCTGTCAATGGAATAAAAAGAATGCAGTATCTGATTGTTCTCAGCAGCAAATCGCTCTGTTCCAAGTTCATTGATCTTGTCTCTCTGAGCATTACGTGCTGTGATCACAGATACATTTCTGAACCTTTTTTGTGCCAACTTAGGATCATTGGGACCCTTGCCTGCTATTCTGGTATGGAGAAATGCTATGTCATCAGGTGTGCATGACTTGTATCTCATGTTTTCCAATGCAGTCCTCAATTTGGCATCTTCAAGTGTCTGCCTGGCTTGTCTCATGTTTTGACGCAATATGACAACAGTTGTGATCTGATGCCACAGAGCTTTACCAATAGCAGATTCTTGCTGTTCTATAGACTGGCCAGATTGCAATTGGGTGCCAACATTACCTGCATATAAAGGTCCTCCACTTCGGGCAGGAGGCAACTGAGCAAAGTCTCCAGCAAATATAAAGTTAATGCCTCCAAAAGGTTCATCATGAACTCCACGAGCCTTTGCAGCCTGAGCACTTATCTTATACATATCTCGACATGATATCATAGAGACCTCATCTAAAAATATGTAGTCAACACCATCCAACCTAGCCCTGATCTGTGCTAAGGAATTTGCAGACACAAATTCACCATCATTGATACCCAAAACAGAATGGTAAGTAGAACCATTCAGCAAAGCAGCTGCTGAACCTGTAGGAGCCACCACCAGAAATCGATGATTTTCTTTCCTTTCACCAAAGAAATATATAAGTGCTTTGATGACCTGTGATTTTCCAGTACCTCCCATACCACCCAAATACATTCTCAGCTTGTCAGGCTGTTCCATCATGGCATGGTTGGCAATAATACGAAAGGCCCTTTCTTGCTCTATATTCAACAGATATTTCTTGATACTGTTGACCATGAGCTGTTTATCAGCCTTAGATGTGGGTTCAAACAGCTGATCAATATACCTTTTATCAACAATAGCAACCTTGTTGGGCTCAAATTCATTATTTTTGGATTTGGTGTTAGTGGGAAGATATCTGTTTCTCTCATCCAACACAGCTTGTTTTTTAGCAAGGACAGCAGCCCGCCAAGCTTTGGATGTCTGATTGTACTCAGGCTCTACAGGGTCCAGAGATCCCACATCAGGAAGACCATCTTCACAATCATCAAGCCAACCTGCCATATTCATTGTCCGCTCTGTGGCTAACATCTCATTCTTTCTACTTCTTCCTCGTTTTCCTGGAATATTGAAAACATCACTTTCAGCATCTGCATCTTCCAATCCAGGATCAAACTCAGCACCAACTGTTGCAAGCTCATTTGCATGCAACTCATCGAGATCATCAAGAACATCCGAAGTTGCCCAATGGTATGAGATATCCCCATCCAACTTGTCTCTCTTAGCAGAATAATCATCTCTGGCATCCAAACATTCATAACGTACATTAAAATACTTCATGATCTCCACCTGTCGCTTGGTGAACTCATGTGCCACAAAAGCCTTGTCCCATGATTCATCTTTATACTTCAGATCTCTGCCACTTCTCCAAGGTTTGAAAAATGTTAGCATGGCACAACAGTAATACTCACGATCACCACGATCAGATCTGGGAAGTGTCACAGGCAAGAAATTTGGAACCACAAGAGGATCTTCCTTCCGTACATGTGCACAGTGAGTGGTATATTGAGAATGGCCAGGTTGAAAAGAATGATCCTTTTTTGGAACACATTCTGCCAATTCCTTCATGACATCCAATTCATCATCCTCCTCATCCTCTTCAGATTCTTCATCAACACCATGATCACCATACACAATGTCATCATCAATAAAATCATTCAAAGGAGCATCATCTACAATATCTTTTGTCTCATACTCTTCTTTGACTGCATCTGTGCCAGGTTGAATATTTAACTCATCATCTGATTCTTCAACAAAATCAGGATCATCAATGGCATCTCCTACCTTCTTCTTTATCATCCGCCTCTTTGTAGACTTACGATAAAGTCGTATCCAATCATACAACGAAACATGTTCATACATGGAAGGTCTATAAACATAATCACTTACTTTAGAGAGACCAACAAATCGTCCTTGACTCTTGTTTATGACCACCTTATCTGTGACACCTTCTAAGTCAGGTATATCTTCAGTGGCATGGTCTTCATCCCAAGCACCAAGCACCTCCTTTACATACCCTCTCCAATAAAATGGAACAAATTTATGACCAGTGTAATGATCAGGATTTCCCAGTATATAAAGAGAAGCCATAGGTCCACCAATTTCTGATTTGGCTGTCAGGGAATTCACAACCTGAGTGAATATTTTTCTGACTTTCTCTTTACGTTTTAGACTCCCACCGATCATTTCTGAATTCTTGTCAAAAACACTCCTGATGACATCAAAAACACTGTAAGTCTTCAGACCCGGCTTAGTGATATAATCACTGACATAGGCAACAACTGCTTTGATTGCAGTACCAGAAAGCAGGCTAGTGACATCTGAATTACACCGCAAAAGATAAGTGAGCAGAGGGGTAACAGTGTTCATCCAAGCTTCACCTTTTTTCAAATTCAATGCACCAGTCTTTGGTTCCACCATGGTTTGTTCAAATGTATCTCTGGGGAATCGACGCTTACATTCACCTTTGGCATTGGTACAATAAGAAACATTGTTTCCATTATTGTCAAACTTGTGAACATGCTGATTTGATTTTAATAAAATATCATCTGTGATGTTTGGGAACTCTTGCCACCAGGAAGCACGCTGGTCATCACAAGAACATTGCTTGCAATCATCTCCACACAGAGGTGGTGGAGGATCTGGTAAAGTGAGAGTGGGTTCTTGATAATTGGATAATTTAGAGGCTTCTCCAACCTTTTCAGACACTTCAATCTTTGATCCTGTCAAAAACTCTCCCACACACAAACTTTCTAAATATTCAACTATCTTCTTCTGAAAGTCAGAGTTGACATCCATTATTTTATCTCTTATCTCCTGAGGTGTCAATGATCCTGATATCCACAACAGCAGATGAAGGTGCAAGGTAAGACGACCCTGCTGCTCCACTGTTCCATAATAAGCGGATGTGTCCCCATAAAGGCCAAGATGTTCCTGATCCACACCGAGAACATGCTTGAGAAACATCTGGACCATGAAATGAAAAAATCTTGCACTGGCCACAGGATTCTGAGCTATCAGTCTGTAACTTTCATTCTTGTGCCGAATAGTAGGAGAGAAAACCTCTTTGGCATCTGCATAATACAAAGAAATAGGATGACAAGTATCTGCAGGAGCAAAAGTGATAAACCATGAAGGAGCACCAACATATGATATCAAAGACCAGATCTCATTCCGCATATACCTCTTAGATGTAAGAGAACCTTTGACATGACCACCCACATGATCCAAATCAGATATAAGCTTGTAACATGCCTTCTCTTCTGCTGTTTCTGGCTTAACCCTTTCACCTTTAGACAACCTTTTTGACAAGCCTTCAAGGACCCCCACATCAATATTCATGAGACGATCTGCTATATCATCAAAATTTTGCCTTTCAGTCATCAAGTAACCTCCAGTGTTACTACCCTTAATCTGCTCTTGATTAAATGCAATAAGAGGAAAGTGAGCATCCCTTTGAAAACGCTTGTCATGATACATCAGAAGTTTTCTTTTGTGCATCAGATCAGACATTTCCACATTACTATCATCAACAGCACCAATCCCACCAAGACCATAAGGAAACAGCCAGGGAAACATCATAGGATACAATTGTGGGTTGTCATAAATGGACTCAGGCTTCTCAGCATGACCTATGGCAAGTACTTTACCATCGTCATCTTTAAGATGTTGCATTGCCTTAGCAGCAAGTGCCTTGGGCCCCATCGTGTTCAACTTCTCACCTGTGATACCATTCACTACAAACGGACAAGGGCCCGATTCAACACCATCTTCCAATTCATTGTCAAATGCACTGACAGACTCTGGATTTTTATTTGTGAAGGCATTTCTATATGTGACTATCACAGGTGGACCATCGTCTGGATATTTTTCTAGATTGTCATAAGCTATATCCATGTTATAATAATCAACATGATTCAACTTGAGCCACTCCAGAGCCTCACTCACCTTTTTTCGACGCACAAGCAAAGGTGTCCTCTTCAGGTCTTCAGGAGTTGGCCTGCAAGGACCAGTATATATGAATGCAATCACTTCATCAAGGTCCTCTATGGGGGGAGGTAATCTCTCATATATCTTGGGCATGGGATTTTCAAATGCGATGACATTGGCCTTCATTTTGTGCATCCCGGAGGACACCTGAACTATACACTTATTCCGACGGACCCGAGAGATGAGAAGCTGCTCTGCATAAGATAAATTTTGCAGCTGGGATGGGACTTCACCAAGCCAAAGACCAGCTGCTAAGGCATATTTAGGAGTCAAACCTTCATCTAGACTACTTTTGCAAGATCTACATATTTTGGTACAGGTTTGGTCCAGAACTGGACCTTTGACTTCCTGAATTGGATCATTTGGAGAGGACCTCTCAAGACGGGTGACTCTCATACCCTCCCTGACCAACACATCCAAATCACATCCAGAATCAGACAACCCAGACAGTTGGGATAAGGGCACAAGCTGACCACAAACAGCACAACCACCTTCCATGAAATTATCAGGAGATGTATCTTCACACCAGTTCAGTGCAATAGTCTCCTGAAGATCTTTTGAAGGAGGAGGAGGAGGAAAATCTGAAACTTTAGATCGTCCGGTTTCCCGCTTTACTTTCACACGTTTGGCTTTTTGTAGCTTCTGCTCGGCAGACATTCCATTATTCTTTTGCCGTTCTTGTTTACTTTTTTTTTTAGAGGTGTCCAGGCCTGCATACCATTGTTTGGACCTTGCAGAGTTACTTTTCACTGAATGCAAGGCAAAAACAGACATATAACTGTCACAACAAGCACACAAATGTCCTTTAAATAAACCTGCAATATTTTCTGCACGAATCTTTGAAGGCACATGCAATCCATGAATCTTGGCTATAGACTTGGCATCCTTTGTGGTCAATTTACCAACAAATCCATCAATAGGCACTTTGCCATACACATGATCACCAAGAGCACCATACAAAGCTTCTGCCACATTTTTGTGCTTATGTCCAATAAATCTCAAATTAGATTCTGGTGTCACAATCTTACCAGAACAATTGACATGAGGGACAAGTTCCTCCAAATTAAACAATGGAACTCTTCCACCACCAATGTTTTCCCAGGACAGATCATCAGGTCTGACTTCACCTATATCAGGCACCATGACTGCAGAATGTATGTGTGCAGATACAAGCATTGGTGACAAGTGAGAAGCTACAATAAAAATCATGGTGAACCGATGAACACTGCAAATAGATGCTTGGATGACCAAAAATTCATTGCGTCTGAATAAATTCTGCAAGAGGGATGATTTCACCCTCCTACATTTCTCAGCTACGGACCTGTGCAAAGTAAAACAACAATTGATAACCACAAGATTGAGACGATATAGATACTGTGGCCACCACTTTCCGCGAGGGGTAACAAAGATCAATACCCGATAAATCCCGAGGAATAAATACTTCAATAGGAGATACAGAACACGAAACACAAGATACAAAATTTGACCCAAAATTGTCTGCAAGTTTAACACACCAGTAACAATATGCACTCCAATGTTATGGTGATCAGTTTTGATATGGTCAACTACACCTCCGACATCATCAACGGACACAACAAATTGGGAACACTGGTGATCAGTGGTTGAACAGGACTCTCTCTCAAATTTAGACAAGTCTGATGCAGTCTTGTACAAAGCACCATACTTTAAACCCATTTCTTGGGCAGAATTTATGTTCTCACATGTAGGACGAAATGATAAAACACCCAAGCCTCGGGCAGACAACAAATTTTCACCAATACACAAGACTGATGGATCAATCTTGTATGACTCTTCTTGCGCAGAAACTGTAACTGCATGTGGGGATAACGAGTAGAACAATGGAACACCCGATTTTTGGGCAGAAATTGTAGCTGCACATGGGGATAACGAGCAGAACAAAGGAACACCCGATTTTTGGGCAGAAATTGTAACCGCACGTGGGGATAACGAGCAGAACAATGGAACACCCGATTTTTGGGCAGAAATTGTAGCTGCACGTGGGGATAACGAGCAGAACAAAGGAACATCCGATTTTTGGGCAGAAATTGTAACCGCACGTGGGGATAACGAGCAGAACAATGGAACACCCGATTTTTGGGCAGGTAATGTGTTTGTGCCCATGTTTGACATGGGACAAACATATGAAGGTAGATCATTAGTAGTGGCAGTAACAGACGCACCTTCAGGTCGGACACTGTCATGATATTCCATCTGTTCAGAGACAAAGATAAATCAGATGATAAAATCAATACGACAGAAAATTGAGATTATACGTGAAGTCTTACACCCGATCCCGACTGGGTCAAGAGATCGGGTGAATAATGAGATGGATGGAGAACACGAGAGGTCACCACGAGATAGAACAAAGCAAGCAGAAAGAGCGATTGCATAGATCGCGAAGGAGACATGATAGATGAGAACAACATGTGGATTTACCGGAAATGGCAAACTCAACCAGGTGCCGAGAGATGCCGAGTTATTTTATATATTATTTATAATTGTTCCTATTTAGGCAATTTATATACTAAATTTTTATGTGACCTTGCACGTGCTACTTTTCTTCTTCCAGATACCAACTCTTGAATTTTACACAAATTATGTTGTGGGGGACCAATACAACTAACAATGAAATTTCAGCAGAAGATTTAAATTCAAGACCTATAATTAAGGTCAAATATTAAAAACTACTTAAGTCAGAAGTCCAAGGTAGTCCTCATGACACACCCATTCTGGTCTCTGCTGTCCCAAACGATCATGAACAGCATCTTTCATGAACCGGGCCTGACATATCCTCTCCCCACCCTCCCAGGTCCTGACACCATGTCTAAGAACCTTGCCTGCAATTGCAACTCCAGTACCCGGAAGGTACGACAACCTCAGACCCAAATCCTGTACATCTAATGTGCACTGCTGATGGGTTCCACTGCTGAACAGCAAGTCGTAATCCATGGGGGCAGCACCCACATCACGATGGAAAAATGTCTTCCTATTAACGATCAGAGAGAAACCGGACCACACAGAAGTCCAAAGATGTATGTTTGGGTGGGTGCTATGCAAGTGCAGGCCGTCCTTGAGGAGCTGAATGGCGGCCAGACCAGCATCGTATTGTTGAGGTGCTATCAAAGCGGTGATGGCATTGGCAATGAGATCAATATTGGACGTGGCCCGAAGGAAGTCAGCAGCATCGTTGCCTCTGATGTCAGAAGAGACATAGATCTTCTCGCGCAGTTGCTATGAGTATAATGACAATTAAAAAACCACGAAAAAATATCCTAAAAAAGAAAACAACTCACATCATGGGATTGCTGGAACCATCCAGGGGACATGTTCAGTACCCCAGCACCAAATTCACCACCTTCGGGTGATGGACAAAAACCACTGCGGCGCCAGCTATCTCCATCTGCCATACACGATCGCATAAAAGTATCCAACCGCGGTCTAAGAATTTTAGTACCCATGGTTGAATCTGTCTACATGGCAATTCGGAAATCAAGTAATCAAGTATTTAAATGAATTTAAATACGTACAACTCGATACGGTGCAAATATATGTGGCAGATACCATACCATTATGCGACCGTGCCGGTCCAATATGGTGGCAGGTTCGTCCATGTCTCCAAAATTGGGATTCACGAAAAACTTAGCAAGCCTTTCATCCTCGGCAGAATGGTCCCAATCGGTTCGAGGGCGAGTATTCTTGACACGATCAGCAAAACGAGTGACATCCCATTCTGTCTGATCTGCAATACAAATAAACAGATAAAGCACTATTACAAAAACATTTGTATACATCACTTACGAGGATTTGAAATGGCCAGCGCCACAACAAGGGCAACGCGACGAAATTCCTCTCCGGTCACCGGTGCACCAGCAGGAAGGTCAGAAGAGCATGAGGACTTCAGAAATTGCTGCCAGTCTGCTTGTATTCTTGCCCTGAAAAATATACAATCAAACATCAAATGCAAAGGCAATGACACAATTACCTGAACTTTTTCATAGCTAGACTGGAAAAATCTTTCCCTGTCAGTGATCCAGTTGAATTGATCTGAAGAACATCAGCCAATTCTTTCCACATGAACTCTTTCAGAGTAGGAACAGTGGGTGCTGCAAGTGGATCAGCTAAAGTATCTGTCACCCCGTTCCTTTTCCTTTTATGAACCCGAGGCATTACAGTATCCGGAGGGTCCAAAGTTGAATAAGATCAAACTCGAACATGCATCACGTGATATATCGAACAAAGACCGAACTCAAACCAAATAAGACCGAGCGACCGAGATGACCGAGTAACCGAGATGACCGAGTAACCGAGTGGCCGAGAAATCCATATATAATTCTTTTTACAATGTGTGGCTAATTAATCCCCAAAAATGATACAAGATAAGCTGGAAGATGGGAAGAATGTTTGATTCCACACAGGTTTCAAAGAAAAAAAAATATAGTTCAACACATCGATTTTTCAAAAGCAAGTCCTGTTGTACATTGTGCTGCAAAATATTGTAAGACTATCAAAACAAAGACCGAACTCAAACCAAATAAGACCGAGCGACCGAGATAACCGAGTAACCGAGTGGCCAAGAAATTCATATATAATTCTTTTTACAATGTGTGGCTAATTAATTCCCAAAAATGATATAAGATAAGCTAGAAGATGGGAAGAATGTTTGATTCTACACAGGTTTTGAAGAAAAATATGTATTTCAAAACGTCGATTTTTCAAAAGCAAGTCCTGTTGTACATTGTGCTGCAAGATATTGTAAGACTATCAAAACTTATATTCCCTCTTCATCCAGCGGCCTCCCTTCCCATCAGGCTTCAACAATTCAAAGCCATCTGGCTTGGAAAAGCTGCATTGACCAGAACAATCTCCGTACCTGCATACATAAATATATGTGGACCCTTTCTTGACCTCATCGGACCAGCTATGAGGAGAGTGGCATTTAGGACAGACAGGAGGAAGGCGCTGACCCCAAGGGCGCCACTTGGGATGAGTAAACACGTATAGGGTAGAGGCGATGGAGGAAGTGGTGATGTCGCGATGCAAGAGGACAATGTTAGTGTGGCGGGCGAATGGAGACTGGACCAATGCAGTAAGCATATGCCTCATAGAAGGCACCAGCTGGAAACCCTCGACAAGAATGCGATGTGCAAAGTCGACAAAGAACGGGACGACAAATGTGGCAAGAAATTCGACTGCAGTGAAGGCGAGAAGGTCATCGATGGCCAAGCTGATAAAATTGTGAACAGCTTGTTATTAAATACACAAAAAGGCACTTACTATTGAATCATGTTCTGCAGACCAATAAAACTTTCTCGCTCCCGAATAAGAGCGCCACAGCACATCATAAACATGGTGGTGGGCTTGGCTCGGAGGAAGGAGACCAAGACAGGAGGGAAAATGGCCTTTACAAACTAAGACAGCATATCCTGAATACAACAATGCTTACAATATATATTTTAATGCTCACCTCATCGACGGTCGTACAGAGGTCGGCACCGATGTAGAGATCTCCGGAATCATCGTGAGAGTGATTAGTTATGATAATAACCACCCGTTTGAAACCACGGCTGATGACAGTATCAGGGAAAATAAAATAAAATAAAAGTTGGGATTACTTACTTTTCTAGAGATCGAACTAGAGCAGTCATTTCCTTGGTGTATCGCACGGTACGTTCGTTGGTCGTGAGATCGAATATAATCTCTTTGTATAAAAATGAAGTTTCCGACAAAAATCCGCTAGCTATTTCCGACATAATTCGAGCCGGACTACCCTTCGGATTGATGGAAACAAGAATAAAATGAAGGATGAGGAGGGGGTCAGCCAATACTTCGGAGTTAGAGGTGAGTTGGTAATCTCCTTCCACAGGAATGGGGGAAGGCAAGATGGGCCTCCAAGTTTCGGTCGGTTGAACCAAGAGGGAGGCATCACCTCTGTAAAAACCCTAAAAACATAATAAATATATGGCGGGTGTATTCCGCAAATATAAAATATAAAATAGACTTACAAAATATGGAGTTGGTTTAGGAAAGAAGCCCGAATGACACGCAATGCAGAGGAATATCGCATTATCCAGATTGGTGCCATTCGGCACGGGGATGTGCTTAGAACACATAACGCGCGAGCACCGATCGCATAGCCACAAGTCGCCACCGTTGCAGCACATATAGCAATATTCCTAAATAAATGAATGGTACAAAGAACAGTTAGCATATACAAGATTGTCTGACTTACTTGGCGACATCGGTCTCGATGAACCAATTGATTGCTGAGCGCCACCGGTGGCTGTACCGCAACTCCATCCTTGCGAGGGGCCGTGCCACCGGTGGACTTTCGGGCTTTGTTGGTAGTAACAACCATGGAAGAGATTTAGGGTTATAAGAAGAGAGCGAGAGAGAGAGAGAGGGAGATAAAGATCGATTTGATCGATTGAGCCGCAAGGCAGAACGGAACGATCACGTGATCGAATGTGAGAATTTACAAACACGACCAAACAGTTGAATTATAAGACGCGTCCGATGTACATCTGGACTCTCTCTCTCTCTATCACCACCCATCCACCAGGATGTCGTGGATCATCCGTAGCCGTTGCGTGTCCACTGCAGGGGCATGCGACGGAGATGGATGGTACACGGCCTCCATGGATTTAAAGTAAGTTTTGTTTTTTCGCTTTACTAACTTATCTACAGGTCAGATTACGCGAGAGCGTGTAACCCCCCCGTTTAGGGGGGGTTTTCTCATCTGCTCGCATCACCGACGCATGGGAATGCGTAACACGGTGAGTATTTTTTAACCTCCATTTCACTAATATTTTTTTTGCATATACAGGCCGAACTACGCGGGAGTGCGTAACCCCCCAATTGGGGGGGTTCTCCTCCGATCGCGTCACCGACACAAGGGAACGCGTAACCCCCCAATTGGGGGGGTTCTCTTCCCTTCGCGTCACCGACACAAGGGAGCGTGTAACCCCCCGATTGGGGGGGTTCTCCTGCCTTCGCGTCATTGACACATAGGAGCGCGTAACCCCCCGATTGGGGGGGTTCTCCTCCAATCGCGTCATCGACACAAGGGAGCGTGTAACCCCCCGATTGGGGGGGTTCTCCTGCCTTCGCGTCATCGACACATAGGAGCGCGTAACCCCCCGATTGGGGGGGTTCTCTTCCCTTCGCGTCACCGACACAAGGGAGCGTGTAACCCCCCGATTGGGGGGGTTCTCCTCTCGCGTCACCAACACTAGGGAGCGTGTAACCCCCCGATTGGGGGGGTTCTCCTCTCGCGTCACTGACACAAGGGAACGCGTAACCCCCCGATTGGGGGGGTTCTCTTCCCTTCGCGTCCTCTACATACCGGAGCATGTAACCCCCCAATTGGGGGGGTTCTCCTCCTCGTGTAGCCAACTTAGGAGCCACCGAACGAGAGCCAATTGGGCTATGGAGGGCGTGTGAGACCACGATTGGGGGGCTCTCCCCTCCTCCCGTTTGTTAACGGTAAGTGCGGGGTGACCTCATGGGTCCTCGAAGGTCGCATGGTCACACATTAGGGTGACCTCCCTTCGGCCCCTTCGACTCGGGCTACACCATTTATTATTTGCACTGACATATATATATATAATTTCATGTCTTTTTTGTATGTGGAGGATGGAATATGGGCTGGCCACCCAGATTCCATCTTTCACATCCGAAAATCTTTTACTTTATTTTTTTATTTTACTTTAAATTGTAATTATTGTATAAGCAAAAGTATTACTGTAACGAGCATGTAATGTAAACACGTGACACACAAGTACCCTGTCACGTGACGGTTTATTTACCTGTCATTCCAACAATGGATCACTGCCATGGCAGATCGTGGTATAACTTGTTCACATGTATTAACAATCCTTTGGCATGTTTAGAATATTTTAATTAATATGTACAAATTTTTCCACACATGTAAAGTTTGCAGAACAATAATAGGGGACAACCATGGCGAAAATTTCAAACCTCAAATTCAGACCTAATGGTTCAACAGGTAATTTTATTATATGTATGAAACTGAGTCTATTCCACTATTTTATATTGAAAAAAAAGGGAATTTCGAATCTGGAACAGAGTTGTGCAGTAAGCACCGGAGGCAAGAACCCTTTTGTGTGGATCACAAAACCTATGCAAAACTTTCCGCATTTGTTAAGTATGTGATCAAATTTGTGGGTAGAGCAAATCCCATCACAAACTTTGAGTTTGCGAAAGAATATGCCAAGAACAATAAACGAAACACATATTTAATATTTATTGTTCTGCCATATCCAATCCCAAATTTAGACTATGTAAGCCACACAAGGTTTAATTGTGTTGTCATTGCAAAACCTTTCAGATATTTAAATTATGAGGAAGATTATGTGAG
>Ga0137409_10004103_pt1 | contig 15376 bp, 11 predicted proteins | sample CZODoug1_16funga_FD_122059 | JGI IMG/M metagenome (GOLD analysis project Ga0137409, IMG submission 122059) | Vadose zone soil fungal communities from Angelo Coast Range Reserve, California, USA - CZODoug1_16fungal (Hybrid Assembly) | ecosystem: Environmental > Terrestrial > Soil > Vadose zone... | reverse complement strand
TCTTCGAGATCGCGATAACTGAGGGCATAGCGCAGATACCAGCGCACGCAGAGAAGGATGATCTCGGATTCGTAGTGTCGCCATTTGAAGGGATTGGATTTGGTCAGAGCGGCCCCCAGTGATAATAGGATTGGGCCAGTCTACCAGCCTTGGGGGCGGGATGTTTGATTTATTTGCAACAGAGCCGTCTTCGACGCTTGCAGCGCGGGGAAGGCGCCGGCGCCTTTCACACCGCCTTGTTACTCAAAGTATGTCGCCCGCCGCTTGGCAAACTGTGGAAGGTAACACGAAATCCTTTGTAGCATGTAGCTACATCCTATGTAGCTACATGCTACAAAAACGATTCGGCGCACTATAATGAATTGAGCCATAAGGAGATTCTTTGTAGTTAGCAGGCACACGATTTGCTCAGTTTCGCCATTGTCTCGCGCTTTTATAATCAGTGGACTCAGGACGCATCCGGTAGAGCGGCCATATCTTACTGACCAAGTTCAGACAATCAGTATGCTGCCTTGATCCGAGGCTTCCTTTACAGTACTAGCGAGTCTGGGGAAGGTGTGGTAATGCGCCTTCACTTTGAGCGCAAGAGGCTATTTGTCTCCTGATTGCCACGAACTTCCTCGTCAGAGACACGTAATCCGAGGGACAGCCCTTCTAACGAATACGCTCCCCGACTCAAGGCTCCGGCTGCGCGCCTCACTCGCAGCCGGAGTCTTACGTCGCAGCTTCGCTCTCTCAATTTCATGCCGCGGACAGACCAAAGTCTGTCCCACTCTTAACCGGGCCGTGGAATTCAGTTGCCCCCGCGCGTCGGCCCTGGGCATCGGCGCCTGGCGATCCTCGATCTGCCTCGATCTGCCTCGATCTGTAGGATCAAGGATTGCAGCCGATGTCTTCGGCCGACGGCGAGATCTGGATAGTTTTCAACGGTGGAGACATACAACTTTCAGGAACTGCGGGCTGATCAGTCTTTGTAAAGCAGGCTCATGTATTGAAGGCGCGGCCCGCCGATGCCATTCCGGGGGAGCCTGAAGAACAGTCCTTCCAGATTGAACGCCTGCGACTTCAACAGGACATACCCGGCGGATTCAAAATCCGCGGCGCGCAGGCCGTACCATTTCGGCCCGGTCTCTTCGTCCCAAAAAACCAGCGTCTGGCGCGGCGATTGACGGATCAGCGCCAGATTGTGTTCGCGGTCGGCGGTGAAGGGAGGCCGTTCCCCTGGATCGCGGTCTAAAACTGTCCACATATAGGCCTGGCTGCAGATCAGGCGCGCGACCGGTCGTTCGTTCGCGCGGAACCATTCGAACATCTCATCAACGGCCCGCGCGTCGCGCGTGAACTTCCAGCCGTCGACATAAAAAATGGAGATCAGAAACGACGCCGCGAGCGCGACTGCGGCCAGAGAGTTTCGCGCGGCGCCGACCGGTTTCGCGCGCCGCTCCGCCAGATCGTTCCACCCCGCGAGCGCGATCAGCGCGGTCGCCGGCGATACGCAAACGAAATATCGGGCATAGCCGGCGGACCCGAACCACCCGCGCCAGAACATCAACGAATGCGCGACGAACAGAACCAGAAAGGCCGAGACTCCGCACGGGAATTCGCGGCGTTTCAACAGCCGCCACAGCCCGGCTATGAAAGGCGCGATCAGTAAAGGGCCGACGATCAAAGGCGCCAAAGCGACGTACCACCAAATCGGCCCCGTGCCATTCGCCTTTCCATCGGGCCGCCAATCAGGCGGCCAGTCGTGGACGATCCAGAGCGGGTCGCGAGTGATCAGATAAGCCGCCAGCCACCAGAGGATCATTCCGGTCGCAAGCAATAACAATTGAGGATTGAGGATCGAGGATCGAGGATTGAAGATCGAAGATCGAACAGCGGTATCCGATGCGATCTTCGATCCTCGATCCTCGATCCTCAATCCCCACACTCCCCACAACACGCCGATGAATAAACCTTCAGGGCGAACGAGTATCAGCAACGACGCAACGATCATCCCGGCCTTGATTCGCCCCGATAGATGCAGCCTGAGCGCGATGACGAAGACCAGAGCGAAGAGCGTCTCGGTCAAGACGGTCGAGCTCAGCAGGAAAAACGACGGCTGCAGAAAGAGCAGAGGGATCGCCATCTCCGCGCGGTCGAACTTGATTTGACGCGCGAGCCGGAACGTTTGCCACGCCGTCGCAAGACTGATGATGACAGTGAAAAACTTCGCCGCCGCATAGCCGAATTGCGCGAAAGGAAAGTAGAGCAGTGTGAAGAGGGGGCGCGCCCAGACGCCGACGAAATATCGCGGATGGCGATGCGCCCAGCGCGCGAAAAGGAAATGATAGCCTGAATCCTGCTGATCGGCGTCGTGATAGAGCAGAACCAGCGTGGCTCCGACGGCGGCGAAAACAGCCAGCCAGATCAGCGCGCGAAGCCGGCTCCGATCATCTTGAAAATATCGAATCCTCAAAATAAGAAGGGGAAAAAACAAGGGGCAAAAATCAGAAGCCGCGTGACTTTTGATTTTTGCCCCTTGCCGCTTGAGTTTTAATTCTTCTATCCCGCGTAGGCATGCAGGCCTGGCAGAATGTAACTGACTCCGAGGTAGGTGAAGATCACCAGCAGAAATCCGAGCAGCGCGAAATAGGCGCTGCGCCGTCCCGACCATCCGTGCGCGATGCGGGTGTGCAAGTAGCCCGCGTAAGAGAGCCAGGCCACCAGCGCGCCGGTCTCTTTGGGGTCGAAGCCCCAGTAGCGGCCCCACGATTCGTTGGCCCAGACCGCGCCGGTCACCAGCAGAATGGCCAGACCCGCGAATGCGACGCCGACCGTCTTGTAGATCAGGCTGTCGATCCTTTCGAGCGACGGCAGATTGGCGCGCAGTTTTTCATTGCGGAAACCGATCAGCGCCACGAAGAAAGTCGCCACCAGCATCGCGAACAACCCCGCGATCTCGATCGGATTGCTGCGCATATTCAGGGTCAATGCGGCGCCGTTCTGGGCCATGAAGTTCTGACCGACCGAGACGATGCTCTCTATCGGCTGTCCGGCGGCGCTGTTCTTGCCAATCAGATGGAAGCCGATCTTGTAGAACTGATTGCTGCCGATTGATGATGCGACGTTGTTCATCGTCTGGATGTGGTAGAAAACCATGGCGATGACCGCGACCTGCAAGACTAGCGAAGCGCGCAAGAGCCAGTGGCCGATGCGGCGCGCGCCCTCATTGTTTTTGATGAAATAAGTCAGGAAGCATGCGGCCATCCCGATCAGCGTCAGCAATGACAGGCCGTTTAGGACACCGACGCCCGGGAGCGGCACGCGCGCTTCTATATTAATCAGACCCTGTTGGCCTGCGACCACCGGATTGAGGCCGTAGCTGAATGAGAGCGGGTCGAAACCATGGAATCCGCTCATCAGCCAGACCACGATGTACCCGACAATGAAGAACGCCGTGACCGCTATGCCCACCGCCTCGGACTTCACGCCGTCTTTGATCAGATAGACCACCGCGAGCGCAAAGCTAACCAGCGCCACTCCGTAACTCATCGAAGCCACGCCGACGTGGATCGGGCGCCAGTAAGAGTCGAGCACCGGCATCAGCGGCTGAAACGTGTTGCCGATGAAGACCGCCATCAGCAGGATCAGTGTGATGAGCGGAAACGAAAGCGCGCCGACAAAACGAGAATTCTCACGGTTGCTCACCAACAGCGTCGCGAACGCCGCGCCGAATGCGAACGCGACGGAGAGGTCGTAAAGATTGGCGAACGGAATATAACTGAAAAACCACAAGGAATGATATTCACCGGTGATCTGGTCAGTCATGCGCTTCCAGTTCTCACTCTCTCCGCGGGCGACCCAGCGAATCAGCCAACTCGAAAAATTGAAGAAGAATCCGAGCGAAGCCGTCACCAATCCCAGTCGCTGCAGGAATCTGACCGGCGCCCAGAAATTGGTCATCAGCGAGACCGCGGCTGTCATGTAACAAAGCACGGCCAGAACGATCAGGCTGAAGTCGGCCGGCGCGGCCGACGCGCCGAGCTTGATGCGCGCCGCCACCATCAAAAAAGCGCCGGCCAGCGGCAGGATCGCGGGCAGGAAGTTCGCGAACGGAAGTTTGCCGAGACCGATCTGCGGAACGGCGGCTTCCTTGGCGCTCATCGTCGCATTGATTGACTTTATTGCTTGACTCATAAGCTAACCTCCGGCAAGGAAGAGAAACTATGGATTTCAAGGACAAGAATATCAGCCACGAATGAACACGGATATTCTTGAACGCTATAAAACAACGGGTTTGACCGGACTCAGCCGGCCGGTTGAGCCTCGCGAATCAGCGCCGCGACCTTCTTCGCCCGGTCTTCAAAACCGAGCCGGTTGCGGTTCGCGTCGCCGCCCAGATAAACATTGCCGTCTTCAACGACTATCCAGAGCCGCTGATGCGAGAAGAAGAAGACCGCGATCAGCGTCAGACAAAGGATTGTGAAACCGACGTATACGACCCTCGCCCCGGGGTCGTATTGAACCGAGAGCACGGACGCCGTCGGCGCCTTCTCGAAATCGGTCAGGACGAACTGGTATGCGCCGTTGTCCATGAACTTCTTCATGAAGGGCGCGTTGGCGACCGAGTTCGCATACGCCTCATTAAAGGCCCAGACTTCGCCCTGCTTGCCGTCCGGCATGATATAGGCCAAATGCGCCGCCGGGTTTTCGTATGCATCAGGCACGGATCTCTGAATCTGTTGGTTGCTGTCGACGGTGAAACTCGGATTGAATACGCTGTAATGCAACCGCGTCCCGTCGGCCAGCTTCGCCTCGCCGTTGCGTTCAATCGTGACTTCCTGCGGCTGTCCTCCGCTACTTGTGGCGTTAATCGGCGTCACGCGCAGTTTGATCACGCGCGCGTTGTATGGCGCGCGGTAGCTGTTCTGGAAGAAACGATAGCCGCGGTAATCGAGCGGGCTGTTGAGGTGGACAATCGTATCGGTAGTCTTCCCGATCTCGGGATCCACAATTCGCACATGTGTAATCCAGTCCAGCGTGTTGGTCTGTTCGAGCGAGCCGTTCTTGTCAATCAGCTTCTGTTGAAAGTCCAGGCACTCGATGGTGAAGGGAAGCTTGAGCTCGCGCACGCCTATGGCGTGTTCCATCGTCGCGTTGTTAACGTTGAACTCGTTCTTGAGGATACTGTCGGACGACCTGCCCGGTATGGCGTCCATGCTCCCGGTGTGGCCCCGGCTGGTCAGGAAGTAGCCGAAGAAGATCGTCAACAGCCCGATGTGGACGACGTAGGCGCCGAGCCGGTTCCAGACGCCGCGCTCGGCGAAGATCGTGGTTCGATCGTCCGCTTCGGTCACGCGCGCCCTGAAGCGCATCTTGCGCGCCGCTGCAATCGCGCGCTCGGCCAATTGCCGGCGGTCAACTTGCGGGAGCTCGACTTTCTCCTTGAACTTCTGCGCCATCGCGAAGGTCGGCGAGGCCGTCAGCTTTTTGCGCATGACGAAGCTCCATGACGCCGGGAAATGATCAATCGAAGCGAGAATGATGTTGAGGCTCAGAAGCAGCAGCAGCAAATTGAAATACGCCGCATGATAGATGTCGAAAAAACCCAGGCGCCCGTAAACGAGTTTCTCCGCCGGGGTCAGCGCGGCGTAATAGGCCGGAAACGTCTCGAGCTCCTGCTGCTGGATCAACATTCCGGTCATGCACGCGATGATTAACAGAACGAGCAGCACGATGCCGCACGGGACGGAACTGAGCAGGTTGAGAAAGCCGTCAATGACGACGCTCAAGCCCGAAGACTTCCGTCCGCCTTTGGATTTTGCCCCTTCGATCTCTGCCTGCGCCACGGAGGCGCCTTCAATGGCGGCCTCGTTGACGCCGGCCATCGCGGCGACCTCGACATGCTTCGAGTGTTGCTTCAGTTTTGTGGATGATTGAGCGGATGCCATGACTTGAGCTTAAAGCAAATCTACCGATGGAATTTTGATGTCTGATTGATACTCCGGGAGCAATGCGACCTCAGTCTATCAGTTGGGGGCGCCGCGCGCAACCACGGTACGAGGATCGATGATCGATGATCGAGGACCGAAGATCGCATTTGAATATCGTTGCTCTATCTTCTATCCTCGATCCTCAATCCTCGGGGTTGATTTTCGGAGGCCGAGTGTACAAAGAAAACGATGATGCGGACGTGGCGCGCCCGTTTCGTTTGTGCGAACGGTGCGGGCGGCCCACGCCAGTCAATCTGGCGCAATGCGTCAATTGCGGCGCGATCTCCATTCAGTCGGTGGTCGCCGAAGAGCAGGGGCGCGTGGAGATGCGGTACGCGCGCGCCCTCTTTTCGCGCGCGACGCCGGTCACTTACGCGCTGTTGGCCGCCAACGTAGGCGTATTTTTGTTGATGACGATCGTCTCCGGCGGGACGGAAGACCTCCCGACGCTCATCGCCTTCGGCGCGAAGACGAACGGGCTGTTGCGAAGCGGCGAATGGTTCAGACTGATCACTCCCGTCTTCATTCACGCCGGATTGTTGCACCTGCTGCTGAACTCTTACGCGTTGTGGGTGGTCGGGATGCAGGTCGAAAAGCTTTATGGCTCCGCTCGCTTTCTGTTGATCTATCTGCTCTCGGGCGTCGGCGGCGTGGCCGGCAGTTATTTCGGCCAGACATTTTTGCATAGACCCGACGCGCCGTCGGTCGGCGCTTCCGGCGCGATATTCGGCCTCTTCGGAGTCCTGGCCGTCTTCGGATTCAGATATCGTCGCGAGCTGCCGCCCGCGATCCGGCGCGCGATGACCGCCGGCGTTCTGCCGGTGATCGTGATCAACCTCTTCATAGGGTTTTCAATCCCGTTCATTGACAACTCGGCGCACATCGGAGGTCTGCTCACTGGCGCCGCGCTGACTCTGATCATTCCGTATATCGCGCCCGGAAGAGAGAAGGTTTCAAAGACGGGACTTTTGATAATCGCTATTTGCGTGGCTGTTATCATCTATTGCTTCGCGCAGGCTTACCAAAAATACGCCCTATAGGGCCTATAATCCTATTGGTGAAATTGATGACTATTAAAAAGGTCGGCGTTCTGGGCGCGGGATTGATGGGGGCCGGCATCGCGCAGGTCGCGGCGTCCGGCGGCTATGAGGTTACGCTGGTTGAGATCAGCGACGAGCTGATCGAAAAGGGTTTGAGCGGGATAGAGAAGTCGCTCGCCAGATTCGTCGAAAAGGGCGCGATCAGCGCCAGGCAGAAAGACGGGACGCTTCAGCGCCTGCGCGGGACCACGGAGCTAGAAGAGCTCGCCGGCGCGGACATCGTCATCGAGGCGATCGTCGAGAATTTGCAGGCCAAGCGCGATACTTACGCCAGGCTTGACGCGCTGTGCAAACCCGAAACCATCTTCGCGTCGAACACATCGTCGCTCTCGATCACCGAGATGATGACCGCGACCGGCGCCGAACGCCGGCGGCGCTTCATCGGGATGCATTTCTTCAATCCGGTTCCGTTGATGAAACTCGTCGAGGTGATTCGCACGATCCTGACGGATGACGACGTTTACGCCGAAGCCGTCGCCCTGGCCGAATCGATGGGCAAGACCGTGGTCAAGGCCGGCGACAAGACCGGTTTCATCGTCAACCGCTTGCTGGTTCCATTCATGCTCGACGCCATACGCGCGCTCGAAGAGGGGCTGGCCTCGGTCGAAGATATAGACAACGCGATGAAACTCGGCTGCAACCACCCGATGGGGCCGCTGACGCTGACCGATTTCGTGGGGCTGGACACGACCTATTACATCGCTGACATTATGTTCGACGAATTCAAAGAAAGACGCTTCGCCCCCCCTCCGCTCTTAAAGCGCATGGTTCAGGCTGGAATGTTCGGGCGTAAATCGGGGCGCGGGTTTTATGATTACGCCGATCCGAAGAATCCGAAGCCGATAAATTTAAAAACCGCTTGAATGCGCCGCCAAAAATATAATTGTCGAAAACGAGCAAGATTGCAAAAGTAACATCTGATTTACACGGATGCTACGAATTATCGCGGATAATCCGCGCCAGACCGTAACATCCGTGTAAATACGCGGTTGCTATTTTCTCAATCTACCCTGCTTTGAATTAAGTGGCGCATAACAGGCAACGTATCATTATCTTGACCGCATCAACCCGGCTCAATATACTCTCCGCGAAGTGATTTGGGAGTAAGTCCCCCTGAGCCAATCGCTCTAGGCTCATCTTCGTCCCCTAGATTCTCATCGACCTAGATATAAAAGAACTATATAAGTAAAGTTGTAAAAATATGGGAGCTCGGCGTAGAGCGCGCGAATGCGCGTTGCAAATGCTGTTTTCGTACGACGTGACTCAATCGTCTGTCGAGGAACTGATTGAAACTTATTGGGGGGAGATGGCGGAGGCCGCCGAGGACGTGCGCGTCTTCGCCAATGAGTTGGTGGTCGGCACGATATCTCATCTCGACGAGATCGATGAGTTGATCCGTCTGCGCACCGAACACTGGCGAATTACTCGAATGGCCATAGTCGACCGGAATCTACTGCGTCTGGCCATCTTCGAATTCCTCCATCAACCGACCACGCCGATGACGGTCGCGATCAACGAAGCTTTGGAGATCGCCCGGCGATTCTCCACCCACGAAGCGACACAATTCATCAACGGCATCCTCGACGCCATCAAACGCGACGTGGAGTCGCAGGCCGTTCCCGAATTGACCGCCGCGACCATGGCGCAACCCCTCAACTGATGGGTCAATCCATCAACAATCGCACGCCGAGCAACTCGGCCAATCTGACCGCCCTGGTGAATCTCACGAATTGGGCGTAGGTGGACCCCTGGTTATGCAGGCGCGTCCGTTCGCGGGCCGTCAGGCCGTTGATCAACAGGGCCTCCAGAAACTCCGCATAATCTGACAGGGCCATTACCGGCAGTTCGCGCTGATAGCCTGAAACACCGTCGTCGGAGGCGGCGAACCCCGCGAGCAGGTCGAAAAGATTATCGGTGGTCAGTTTTGCGGTCTTGCGCGCCAGAGAGATGGGCGTTCGCATCTCGAAGAATCTCAACCCCTCGGGCGTCGTCACGCGTCTCAACTCCTTCGTCACCTCGCCGTCGAAAGGCGATTCGGGGTCGACCATAATAAGAAACAGATTGGGCCATTGCTCCTGGGACATGGTGTCGCTCAGCAGTTGAGCGCGGTCGGCCAGGAAACGCTCGAAGCGCGCCTCGATAGGGTAGCGGATGCGACCCAGACACCCGATGGTCTCGCCGCGCGACGCCCCTTGAGGCGGGCTCAATCCATGATCCTGGGCGTCCTCGCGGTCGAACTCATCTTCGCCGGATTCATAGGATTCATAATCGAAATTCTGTTCGACGTGCGCGGGGCAGCGCGTGCGGCAGTATTCGGCCACCTGCTCCGAAATTTCCAACTCCTCCGAGAGTTCGGTCGTGAATCTGACACTCTCTTCCGAGGGCGGACGATCGTTTTTCAACGTCATATTGACGATCTGCGAAACCAGTGACCCGGCGCGTCCCAGGGCGCGCAGCGTCTGTTCGCCGTATAGCCGCCGCATCTCGCATGGGTATTCGATTGCATATTCGAGAGACATAAGGTCAAAAAAAATCAGGGAGTAGGCGAGAGTGAGCTATTCTAACACCAATTGGGGCGTTTTGGCCGGGCCTTCCGGTTCGAGTTCTCCACTGCTTTTGATTCCGGTCGGGCTGTCAAGTAAAATCCGAGGGCAGAACGAGGAGTCAAGCTTTATGAAAAGATTTACGTATTCCCTGTCGCTTTGGACGCGGACAGCGCTGGCCGCTCTGACCCTTTTTGTCGTCGCCCTCCCGGTCTTCGGGCAGGGCCAAGAGAAGCCACAGCAGGATCCGCAGACGAGCATCAAAATCCCTACAGGACTCGTGACTGTGCCCGTCATCGTCACGGACCGCTATGGCCGGTTCGTCACCGGGTTGACTCGCAGTCAGTTCGCCGTGCGCGAAGAAGGCTCCCCGCAAAAGATCGAGGAGTTCTCTTCGACCGAGTCCCCGTTCAGCGTCGCGCTGCTGATCGACACCAGCCGCAGCACTCATAACAAGCTCGACAGAATTCGCAAGGCCGCGGAGACCTTCATCAAACAACTGCTGCCGAACGACCGCATAATGGTTGTTAGCTTCGATGATAAGGTGCGGTTCGTCTGCGACTTCACCAGCGATCACGCCGAACTCAAAAACGCCGTCAAGTCTCTGGAGAGCCGTTACGCGACCAGCCTGTACGACGCCATTCACCTGACCATCAATGAAAAGATGAGCAAGATTCAGGGGCGAAAGGCGATTGTGATTTTGACGGACGGCGTTGACACGGCGAGCAAACAGGCGACCTATGAAAGCGCGGTCGAGTTGGCGGCGAACGCCGGTATCATAACTTATACGATCCAATACGAAACGCGCAACGACGGCGGCCCGGTGATGAAGCCCAGGGACTTACCGGGCGTCGGCAATTCCTTCGCGCCGCGCTCCGGCCTGAGATGGCAGGACGCGCCGCAGCAAAAGCCGAAGCCCGAGTCCGAAGAGTCCAGGTCCGAATCGGAGGGGAAATCGCTGATCAACATACATCCTCATAAAGAGGCCGCCCCGATGTCGACTCCCGGTTCCCTCCCGTCATCGCGCGTCAACAGCCAGCGCCAGCAACCGATTCGTGATCGCTACCTGATCGCGGCGGATTTCCTTCGCACACTGGCCGCCCAATCGGGCGGACTGCCTTTCCGAGCCGAAACCATCGAGAACACCAGTTACGCCTTCCAACTAATCGCGAACGAACTGCACAATCAATATACGCTGACTTACATCTCGACCAATGAGCAGCGCGACGGCGCCTACCGCGCGATCGCGGTCGGAATCAATAATCCCGATCTGGTGGTGCGCTCGCGACGCTTCTATCGCGCGCCGAAGGACGAATCTCCCGAAGGCGCCCAGGACAGAAAGACTGACCCGAAGCCGGAACAATAATTTATGTGAACAAAAAAAATCCCACGATACGTGTTACGCATCGTGGGAATCAAGCAGGAGAAGGAGGGAGGTAAACGTCAGAAACCGAAAGGAGCCAGCAAAACAATAAAACCTCAGTCTAACTTTTACACAGAAACCCAGTACAGACAAAAACAAATTGATAATGACGTACCTGGCTGCTGAGCGCAGCCTCTGGAGAATTCCATTTATGCAGGGTTCACGCTGTTGGTCAGAGAATACATTTGATCGAAACCCAACAGGCAAGCGGAGTATATTCACTCGCCCCCTGCGAGTCAAGAAAGCTTTAGCTTTTCTTCATAGCGTTTTTTTCGAATATTTTTCAGGGGCGCTGTTCTAATTTTGACCTCCGATGGAGAGATGGAAAGACCGGCAGACAAGGAGAAGGGGGGACAAGGGGACAAGGAGACAAGGAGAGAAAATTTCCACTAGCTCTATGTCTCCTTGTCTCCTCTTCCCTCTTCGGAGTTCGGTGTCAACGCGCCTGTTTTGTGCTAAGCTACGCTACCCGTCAATACGTCAGCAACTCAGGCCTTGGCAGTAAGCCGGGCTTATCGTGGGAGGTGAGTGTGAAGATCAGAAAGCCACTTTTCAGTTTGGTCGTCTGTCTCGCGGTTGTCTCGTTGATCGGCTCGGCCGCCCTTGCGGACACGGTCAAACTCAGGGACGGCAGCGTGCTGAAAGGCAAGGTCGTTTCCTACACCCAGCGCAAATTCACCATCGAGGTCTCCATCGGAGGAGCGATTTCGCAGCATGTGATTCCGGTCGAAGAGGTGGAGAGCGTCGAGTTCGACCAGAGCGATGTGGGGGCGATCAGCCGCGCCGAACCCGTAAGCGCCAGTCAGCCGTCGGCGCCGCCTTCGCGCGCCGGAATCCCGCGCGACAACTCTCCGGAGGTTGCGACGCCCGATCCGGGACCCCCGCCGAGTGACGACAACGCCGGGGCTCTCCCCGTAATCGCGGAAAAGACGGTCAGCGTAGCGGCCGCGGCCGACTGGACCAGCACCGAAATCCGAGTCCAGCGCGGCCAGCGCATAGTAATCAGCGCATCGGGGGAAGTCGATCTGGGCGACAACCAACGCACAGGCCCGGAAGGTCTTTCCCTCGCCGATAGCCGCAAACTGGTCGCCACTCGGCCGACCGGCGCCTTGATCGCGGTCGTCGGCGACGACAATGACGATTTCGTTTTCGTGGGCAAAGCGACCGAATTCGTCTCGCCCCATAACGGCATCCTCTTCCTGAGCGTCAACGAGGGCAATCTCAAGGACAACACGGGCGCATTCGTGGCGCGCGTCAAGGTCTTGAGCGGTAAGTGATCGTCAAGTGGAAACATTGAATGAGTATTGCCGCGTCATTCGTGAACCGATCCGCCACTACGCTCAATTCAAGCCAGTGCAAGGTGGTGTCGAATACATTTAAGGTTGACCATTGGTACAGTACGGGGAGCGTCAGCGACCTGAGCATCGATCAAGAAGCCTATTGATCGATGCTCAGGTCGCTGACGCTCCCCGTACTGTACCGTCCTAATCACTTTAACCACGGAGATCAATCAATGTCAGCGCGTTTCATCACTGCGCTCATCCTTGCGCTGTTTTGCGCCGGTCAGGCAATCGCAAACGACAACGAATGGTCGCGCTTCCGCGGCCCCAACGGGACGGGCGTTTCCGGCGCGACGAACCTTCCGGTCGAATTCGGCCCTGAGAAGGGAGTCGTCTGGAAGACCTCGCTGCCGCCGGGCCATTCATCGCCCGTGTTGGCCCGCACGCGCATCTACGTCACCGCACATACGCCGATTGACGCGAAGAACAAGGCTGATTACCAACTCTTTGTCATCGCGCTCGACCGCAAAACGGGTAAAGAGCTTTGGCGACGTGAAATTCCGCGCGCGCGCAAAGGCCGCCTTGAGAACGTCAATGGCCCGGCGTCGGCCAGCCCCGTCACCGACGGCGAGAATGTCTACGCGTTCTTTCAGGATTTCGGGCTGATCGCATTCGACGCCGGCGGCAAGGAGAAGTGGCGGGCGCCGCTCGGGCCGTTCAATATTTTTTACGGCTACGGCGCCTCGCCCATCCTGGTTGACGACAAGGTGATACTGCCTGTAGATCAAGACCTCGGGGCGTACCTGCTGGCCGTGGACAAGGACACCGGCAAATTGAAATGGAAGATTGATCGCCCCCAAGTCATTTCGGGCTATTCGACGCCGACTATCTATCAACCTACAGGGGCTACAGGGGCGAAACAGGGCACGAAGCAGTTGATCATTCCCGAATCGTTTCAGCTCTCGGCCTATTCGGTCGCCGACGGCAAACGCGTCTGGTGGGTGCGCGGGCTGGCTTGCGAGATGAAGTCGGTCGCCAGTTACGACAACGAATATTTGTACGTCAACGGCTGGGGCTTTCCGCAGAATCAGCCGGGTCAGCAGATTCCGACCATTCCTTTCGCCGAAGGTCTGGCGAAATACGACGAGAACAAAGACGGCTTGATTGCCAAGTCCGAACTCGAGAAAGTTGATCGGGCGAGCGGCGACAAGATAGGCTTTATGCTCAAGGTCGCTTTCGAAGCCTTCGATCTGGATCGCGACCAGAAGCTCAACGCGAAAGACTGGGAGGTCTTTCGCTCGATGATGGCTTCGGAGAACGGATTGCTGGCGATCAAACTCGGCGGCGAAGGCGACATGACCGAGAAGGCGTTCCGCTGGAAATATCAACGTCCCGTGCCGCAAGTACCGTCAACGCTGCTTTATCAGGGATCGTTGTTTATGGTCAACGACAGCGGCATTCTGATCTCATTCGATCCGGCCACGGGCAATGTCGTCAAGCAGGGGCGGTTGAAAGGCGCGATTGACAAATATTTCGCCTCGCCGGTGGGCGCCGACGGCAAGATCTATTTGATCAGTCAGGACGGAACGGTTTCGGTGGTTAAGGCGGCGGGCGAATGGGAGGTGCTGGCGGTCAACGCGCTCGACGATGAAGTCTTCGCCACGCCTGCGATCGCCGATGGGAAGATTTACGTGCGAACGAAGGGCGCGCTGTATTGCTTTGGCAAATAAGGCTGTCGCATGTTACCGGTCGTGATATAGATTTTAAGAAAAAGAATCTTCGCCACGAATGAACACCAATGAACACAAATCTTTTTCTTGATCTTATATTCGCTCGTTCTCCGGCGCCCTGGCCGCCATTCGTGAATATTCGTGTTCATTCGTGGCTGCTTCTTTTTCTTAAATACTATAGAATCCGCTTTGGTTCCGCATATCAATAATTCAGGATCAAAATGAACAAGGAGAAAAAAAGCTCAATGCTTTGGGTTATGTTCGCTATAGGCGCGGCCCTCTCGTGGGGAGTTTACGGCGCGATGCTGCATCAGGGGCAAGTCAAGCTTGGCAGCCCGCTTCGCGCGCTGCTCTGCGTGGGCGTCGCGTACTTTTTGATCGGCGTCGTCGTTCCGGTTGCCATGCTTTCCTCCCAGGGACAGTTGAACGGTCAGGGGTGGAACACCTTCGGCGCGACGACGGCGACGGTCGCCGGCGCTCTCGGCGCTATTGGCGCGGTCTGCATCATCCTGGCTTTCAAGAGCGGCGGCCTGCCGACTTACGTAATGCCGCTGGTGTTCGGCGGCGCGCCGGTGATCAACGTATTGTTCACGATGCTGATTCATCCGCCGAAAAGCGCGCTGAATCCGCTGCTCTTCGTCGGATTTCTGCTGGTCGTGCTGGGAGCGAGCATGGTTCTCTATTTCAGACCGCAATCGTAATTCGGCTGAATCAGTGCCGTGAGCGGTAGCGAGCGTGATTCCATCAATGCGTCAGATGATTCGGCCACGCTCGCGGTACTGATAAATACTGATCAAACAGCAGGAGGAGGTTATGGCTACACCTAAAAGATTGATCGAATCGAACTATGCGCGACACGAGACGCCATACATTTTTGTGAGGAGTTTGTCCTGGCCGGGGGTGAAAGTCGGGCACTTACGCATGTTTCCTGGCGAAATGGGCAACGACCATTTGAACAGGCATCACATCTTCATCCCGCTGGCCGGATCGTATGAAGCTTCGATGGTGACGGTAGGCGGGCACATCGCTCGCCGCAGACAAACCGTCGGCCAGGCGAGCATCGTGCCCGCGGGCAAACAATATTCAGCGATCTGGAAAGAGGAACTGGAAGACGTTGGGGTCCATCTTGATCCTGATTTCGTCGCGCAGCAGGCGAGAGAGCTTGTTCAAACCGACCGCATCGAGTTAATCCGCGATTGCGAAATCGGCGACCCTTTGGTTCATCAAATCGGCCGGTCGCTGGCCGCCGAAGTCGACGCCGGAGCGCCCGCCGGGTTGATTTACGCCGAATCGCTGGTCAACACTCTGGTCGCCCATATGCTCAG
>Ga0137409_10004102_pt1 | contig 15377 bp, 12 predicted proteins | sample CZODoug1_16funga_FD_122059 | JGI IMG/M metagenome (GOLD analysis project Ga0137409, IMG submission 122059) | Vadose zone soil fungal communities from Angelo Coast Range Reserve, California, USA - CZODoug1_16fungal (Hybrid Assembly) | ecosystem: Environmental > Terrestrial > Soil > Vadose zone... | reverse complement strand
TCGATTGCCAATTGCCGATTTCCAATTGGACTGTTTGTACAAGACTGCGTTGTCATTTCAAATCTTCAATATTCCATAAGCGATTCCAATCGGCAATTGACAATCGGCAATCGGCAATGGCCTACCAATCAGAGTAAGGCTTTCCTTCCGCGTCAAGATCGCTCGAGGCACTGTGAACGTCAACTACGCCGTCGGGCGCGCTGCTGGAGTTTGGATCAGGGCCTGTGTTTGGCGTCCAGTCCGCCTTACCGGTCATCGGATCTATCGGGATCTCGCGCAGGTAACCAGCCGAAACAAGATCGGAAAGGTCAGCGGGCAATTTCTGTTTGTCAGCCGCATACTGATCGAGCAGGGAGCGCATCTTGAAGAGGTCGTCGCGCAGGACGGCTTCGCGCGTGGCCAGTATTGTCTTCTTATACTGCGGCAGCACAACCGCCGCCAGGATGATGATGACCGTGATCACGATCATCAGCTCGAGCAGCGTGAAACCAGTCCGCAGTCGGCAGTCGGCAGTGGGCAGCAAAGACGGGCCACGCCTTTTTCGAAGCGCTGCCCACTGCCCACTGCCCACTGCCCACTGCATTTCACCAGTCACTATACTTATCTCCGTTCAAAGCCTTGTCTTCCGATTTAGAGCGAACGTCAAAAACGTTTTCCGGACTTGACGAACAACCGGAATTGGGTTCGTCATAACAAGAGCTCATACACCAATCAGGTTTTCCAGTCATCGGATCGATGGGAATGTTGCGCAGATAAACTTTCTTTTTAGTCGATAGCTGAGGATTTCCGACGGCCGTCGCATTCACTCCCGGAACCCCAATGCCCGTTGGATTGCCTCCGCGGGGTATGACGTTCACCCCATCAACCAGGGTCTGCAAGTCCGGCGGATAACGATCCGGATTGTCCACGCCGAAAATCGTGCAATCGGAAATCACTACTTTGCTCCGCGGATCGACGTAGCTTGGCGCTGGCGGACCACCCGGTGGCGTCCCTACCGTCCCGGTGCAAGTCATGCCCACGGTGTCACGGTGAAACTCATCGATAGCGGTGCGTATCTGGCGCAACGCATCGTGGAGCTGTTGTTCCTTTTGGCGTTTGACTGAGAGCTTGATGAGCGGCACAACTCCGAGCGTTAGAATCGTCAACACCGTGATCGTGATGACGAGCTCAATTAGCGAAAACCCGCGCCGGTCGTTCGGCAGAGTGAATACGCGCTTGGCAACAGAGTGGGCTTGAGTGACGGGGCAACCAGTAGGCCTGGTCCTTGTGATCGACGCTTCACCGCCGTCCAGTTGATTCGAGCTTTGCACTCGCAGGTAAATCACTTTCTTACTGCTTCACCGCGGCCCGAGCCGGCAGCAACTCGACCGCCAGATCGCGAGCGTCCGTCGCCACCAGATGCGTGGCGCCCTGGTCCAGCAAGAGTCCGGCGTCGCCGAGCCCGATGCCTTCCACGTCGATGAAGAGCAACGTTCCCGCGCCCTTCAGTGATGCCGCGCCGCTGAGATTAGAAATCGAAATCAGGCAAACGCCGGAAGCGTCGAGCGATTGAGTGAAACTCGCCCCGACGCTCTTGCTGTCCTTTTCGTTTGCCAGCAGCGATCCCGCTGAGCTCACTCGCACTCTCACCACCTTCGGATCAAACCGGAGAGCGATGACCGCTAGGGCCAGCGAAACATCTGACTTCAACTCCAGCGCAAAGCGGCGTGACTCGCCAACCCTCATCGACTGATCGCCTGGGGTTAGGCTTAGTTGCGCACTTCTCAGGTTCGTGCTGGTTAGACCGCTGATTGGACCAATGCTTGACTCGATTGGCTTTGCCAAACTGGTCAGCACCGCGCGTGCGTCCGAGTTGAGATTCGTATTGACCGCCGCAACTTCCTTCGCCGCGTTGTTGCTTACCAGCGATTTTGGCGCGGGCACATATGCCGGTAACTCTTCAGCCGGCGCGGGCGCCTTGGCAGTTTGCGGCGTCACAGTTGTCATTGGTTGCGTCGTTGGCGTAGTTGACGTTGTTGACTGGGGCGCACTTGAATTCAGCGCCACGGCGTCACTGCCAGCCGGCCCAGTAGTTGTAGTAACAGCCGGCGCCGCGTTGTTAGCCGCAGCCGGTTCGTTGGTTTGCGCCACCGCGCTATTCGTCGCGGCGGGAGTATTACTTGCAAAGACGCCCGGGGAAGAAGGAGCCTGAGTCAGGCCGGCCGTCGCATTCTTTTGCTGCAGGCGCAACTCGGCCAACTGATCTTCGCGGTCAGCCTCGCGCAGCATCGCTTCGAGCGAACCGGTCGTGGGCGATTGCAGCGTGCCGCTCGGGCGCATCTCTTCGTCGCGCGGCGTGACCGCCGGCGCGCGCAGCACGCGCGGAGTGACCGCAATCACGATGTCTACCTGACGATTGTCGCGGGTAGGTGATGAAAACAGCCGGCCGATCAACGGCAGTCCGCCCAGCACCGGCAGACCTCGTCGCCCATTCGTTTGCACATCCTGAGAAACGCTCGCCAACATCATGGTGCGATTGTTCTGCACGCGCGCCGTTCCGGTAATTGTTCGTTCGGTGAAGGTCGGAGTTGGACTTGACGCACCCAGAACGTCTTTCGACTCGATGCTCATCTTGACCTGCACGTCCTGATTCGGAAACACCTGCGGTGTAAATTTCAACGTCAGACCCGTCGGTTCATAATTGATTACCGGGAAACCGCCGGTGGGAAAATTAAACTGGCCGGGAGTGGTGCCTGCTGCTCCAGTTTGAATTCCAAACGGATACGCCTGGGCGGTTTGCACGGGCACGCGCTGTCCGATGCGGGCAGTTGATTCTTCACCATTGAAAGCGTGAACCTGCGTCGAGGCAATTAGCTTTGTATTACTCTTGCTTTGAAACGCGGTTAGCACCGCCGACGGAATCAACAGAGCTGCCGCCGCAGCGGTGGGAGCGCCGCCGGCGATACTGGCAAGGTTTACGCCGGTTCGCGCGCGGTCAAGCGTCCCATTTGCCGTGAGCACAGCCAAGCCCGGGGAGCCGCCAAGAGTTAAGGTGCCGGTATCTTGCCCAATCTGATTACCGAGTTGGAGAAGATCGCTCTTGGAAACTTCATAGATGTTCACGTCCATGACAACTTCGGCGCGATCTTTGTCGATGCTTTGAATAAGCTCGCCAATCAAGCGGACGTTTTCGGCGGTATCGCGGATCGTCAAGCTGTTGGTGTCTTTGTCGGAGACAACGATAGTTTGCGGCCGGCCCACTGACGGCGGGATGGCCTGTCCCACGATTGTCTTGACCTTGTCTGGATCGCTGTTCGCTAGAAAGAAAGTGCGCAAGACCAGTTGCTGATATTGCGGCCGGCGAGTTTGGTCCGCAACCAGAATTGTTCGCCGGCTGAGCTTCTGGAAAAACAAACTTTCCTGGAGAAAGATGTAGTCGAGCGCTTGCGAAGTGGTAACGTCGCGCAGATTGATATCGATGGTTCGTGGTTGGACAAACGACTGCCGATCGAAAATAACATTCAGGCTGAGCTGCTCGGCAAGGCTGCGAATAAAAGCTTTCAAGTCTCCGCTGTAACTAATGACGCGCAGTTGCTCAGTTCGTGCCGGCGGCAAAGCAGGTTCCTGTGCGCTGGTGGGGCTTAGTGTTCCCTGCTCCGTACTCTTCGGTCCGTTTTCAGTGGCAGGGCTCTTCCCTTCCTTCACACCCTGGAGACGCAGCATGCGGTCCATCTCCGAGACTGCCAGCTCGTTGACCGGATCGTATCCGTAGGCTTGTCGAAAAGCGTTGTAAGCGCCAACGAAATCCTGCTGCTCCGCCAGCGAGCGCCCCTGCTGCATGTACGACTGCGAAGCATTGAAGCTGGCGCGGCGAAAATGGAGTTGGTATTCCATGTTTGCAGGGTCGGCGGCGACCGCCAGCGTAAACTCCTGGGCGGCTTTCTCCCATTGCTGGTTCGCTTCATAGCGCATGCCGTCCTTGAAATTCTTGTCACCCTTCTTGGCGAAGGCCGTCGCGGGCAACAACAGCAAGCACGCAGTAAGCAACAGGGAAACAAAGATGCGGGTTTCTGTCTGTATTCTCATATTTCTCTCTCAGTGAGTGGACGGTTGAAGTGGCCAAAAAACGCGGCCTAATAATGCCGTTCGGGAAGCTAAGATGCAACTATTCCCGATCCTTTTGCTTACACGCAATGTAAAAATAACAGTTCCCTAAAGGCCGGTTTAGAGTACAAACTTTAGTTTGTTTTTTCCACACAGCCTAAAAGCTCCACCCCACGCAGGGACGGCGCTCCCCAGGGGCTGAACTCTAAACAGCTAGTGCTTGGTGCTGACTTCTTCCACAAAGGTCACACGATTAATCTCATGCAGCGTTGAGACTCCAGCAAACACTTTCCGCAGCGCCGATTCGCGCAAGCTCGTTAACCCTTCCGCTTCTGCTGCCCGCCGCACTTCCGACCCCGGCCGGCGCTCGACAATCATCTCGCGAATATTGTCGGAGAGATCGAGCAACTCATGAATCGCGGTGCGGCCGCGATAGCCGGTGTGGTTGCAGGAATCGCAGCCGACGTTGATATAAAAAGGTGTCTCGCGATGCTCCTCGGGCCGCAGTCCCGATTCGACCAGCTCCTGATCTTTCGCGCGATACTGGCGCTTGCAGTAGGGACAAAGCACGCGAATCAAGCGTTGCGCCAGGACGCAGTTCAAACAGGAAACAAAGTTGTAGGGCTCGACGCCCATGTTGAGGAAGCGCCCGATGACGTCGATGACGTTGTTTGCGTGCACCGTGGTGAAGACGAGATGCCCCGTCAACGCCGATTGGATCGCAATCTGCGCGGTTTCCGTGTCGCGGATTTCACCGATCATGATCTTGTCGGGGTCGTGGCGCAGGATCGAACGCAGCCCGCGATCGAAGGTCAGCCCCTTCTTTTCGTTAACCGGAATTTGCGTGATGCCGTGCAATTGATACTCGACCGGATCCTCGATGGTGACGATCTTGTCTTCTTCGTTTCTGATCTCATTGAGCGCGGCATAGAGCGTCGTCGTTTTACCGGAACCGGTTGGACCGGTCACCAAGACCATGCCGTAAGGCTCGGCGATGTAATGGCGAAACTTCCGCAAATCTTCTTCGGCAAACCCGACGACGTCCAGATTCAGGTTGCGAAACTCTTCGTTGATCTGTTCCTTGTCAAGAATACGAATGACCGCATCTTCGCCGTGAATCGTGGGCATGATGGAAACACGAAAATCTACGTTGCGGCCTTTATAACGAACCCGAAAGCGGCCGTCCTGCGGCACGCGACGCTCGGCAATATCCAACTCGGACATGACCTTGATACGCGAGATCAACGTCTGGTGGTAAGCCAAATCGATCGGATCAACTTTGGCGTAGAGTGCGCCGTCAATTCGATACTTGACCTGCACCTCCGTGTCGCGAGTCTCGATGTGAATGTCTGACGCGCGCGATTCCATCGCGTTGTAGATTATCGAATCGACGAGCTTGATGATCGGCGACATCTCAGAATCAGTCGCCAGGCGATCGAGATCGAGCACCTCCTCGCCGTGTTCAGTTTCCCTTACCAATGAGATGCGAAACCCGGAGGCCGCTTCCTGCAAGACGCGCTGCGTGGCGTCGCCGCGCCGCAGGATCACTTCGATGGCTCCCGCGGTAGCAACATAGGGAATAATGCGAGCTTTCAGAGCGCTCTGGAGTTCGTCGAGGCGCTCCAGGTCGGTCGGATCCGCCATCGCGAGGTGCAATCCCTTTTCATCGCGTTTGAGCGGAAGAAACTGATAGCGCACCATCAGGTCGACCGGAACTTCATTGAAGAGGTTGTAATCAACCGGCGATTCCTGGTCAGCCGGAAGCAGCTCGACGAAGGTGAGGCGATAGCGGCGCGCCAGTTCTCTCGCCGCACGCACTTCAGGCGGTTCGTGGTTGTCTCCACCGTCGGTTGCGCGCGGGAGATTCGCGTCAATCACGGCTGCTGAACGCAACGTGGTTTGCGATGGCGGAGTTGAAGCCGGATCTTGTGTTAACTCTTTCATTCAGACTTGTTCCGGTTACTAAGGACTACTTTTCATCTGCTTAGTGGTGGCCAGTAACTCCCGCGCCGCTCGAAATTGATTGAATGATGGGAAGGTAGATGGCCAGGAGAATGGTAACAACGATCCCACCCATAACCACAAGAATCGCAGGCTCAAGCGTGGTCGTCAACTGCTCAAGCCGAACTTCCGACTCCGCGTCGTAGAATACCGCAACTTCATCGAGCATCTCGCGTAAACTCCCGGAACGCTCGCCAATTCCGACCATGTCAACTCCCAACAGCGGCATCCAACCCGCGGCTTCCAAACTCTCCGTAAAAGAACGTCCCTCGCGAATCATCGGCAGGATCGCCGAACTGCGGCGGCGCAGCTCGCGGTTGGTGATTGACTCCGCGGCTATCTCCCACGACTCGACCAGCGTGATGCCGCCGGCGAGCAGCGTGGCCAGCGACCGCGTGGCTTGCGCTATTGAAAGCTGCACGACCAGACTGCCGGCCAACGGTATCCTTAAAATGAGCGCGTCAACCCGCAGGCGTCCGGCTTCAGTGCGCGACCAGAGATATAGCGCGATGGTGCCGCCAATGAACAGCGGTCCAAACCAGATGACGTTTGACGAAAGCCATTTGGAAATTCCCAACACGATCTGCGTGACCACGGGGAGCTCATTGCCAAATCCGGAAAACAAATCCGACATGCGCGGCACAACATAGATCGTCAGGAACGTCACCATGCAGCCCGACGCAAACAGCAGGAACAGCGGATAAGCCAGGGCGCCGCGAATCTTGCGGCGCAAGGCTACGTTGCGTCGCATGTAAGTTACGTAACGAAGTAGAACCTCATCCAACGCTCCCGAACGTTCGCCGGCAAGGATCGAGGCCGTATAAATTCTCGGGAAGATACTTCCCTGTGAAGCAAATGCGTGCGACAGCGCCGCGCCGCCGCGTATTTGATCTTCAACGTCGCCAAGCACCGCGCGCAAACGTGCCGACGTGGCGCGCTTACGCAACATGGAGATCGCCTGGAGAATGGGAATGCCGGCGCGCACCAGCGCCGCGAGTTGTTGGTTAAAGAGCAGGAAGTCGTTGGCCTTTACTTTGGCCTGACCGCCGCGTCCGCCCAGTCGGGTTAGCGCCGTCACTCCGCTCGTCTTCGGCGGCGCGACGTTGAAGACACGAAAACCTTCGCGCTCCAAACGCGCGCGCGCTTCGTTCACGCCCTGCGCTTCCACGGTGCGCGTCACCACCTCGCCCGCCGGCGTTCCTAATCGACAAATAAACTCAGCCATTACTTTGTGAATCCCACGTTCAGATCAGCGCGAAAAGTATAGCATGCGCTCAACGGTCGCCAAGATTGCGGGCTTTCGTTGGTGCTGGTGCAATTGAAAATCAGACTGCTTTTTCTTTTGAGTAACTCTACGGCTTACTTAAGCGAACTCTGCGATACTTGCTAGTTTCTTACCGCAGGCGCAAAGGCTTCGCAAAGGGCCGCAAAGTACGGAAGGGCAAACTGCATCAGCACCTTCCGAGCTTTGCTTACACGACGGGGAGACTACAAAGTTCCCTGGGTACTGATGCAATGGTAAATGTGATGTTAACAACGTGGGCCCGTGGGGTCAGCACCAACACACGGTAGCGGGGCGGGTCCCGTGAGTATTTTAACGACGTATCTCCCTATATTTTCTTCAGGCAGTAATCACTTGTATTCATTAATGATCTCACCTCAATAGTAGTACCTCGTCTGATTACAAACTCACTCAAACCGAAATCGCTCTCCGGATTCCCCCAATCATAAGTGTAGCCACGGCCTGTTAAGGCAAATCTTTCTTTGTTCAACTCTTGGACTCTCTTAAACCACTCTATGTGTTCTTGACTAATATCCTTCGGGAATTCTAACGATACCTGACTAGTAGCGATGTCAGGATTAGGAGCTGGGCGGAAAAGGTCCTTTGGGTCAACCCAAATCTCAGCGAAGTGTCTTTCTATTGGACTCGGAGGCAAACCGAGAAGTTGCTCCAGCGATTGGTAGTGACCCAACAGTGACCCAACTATCATCATTCCAAGCTCCGGCAGGAGCGAAACGGCTGTCTCCCATGAATGGGCTACAGGGGTGCAAGGCTGCTGGTCTATAAACATTTCGTCCCTCTGGGACTTTTGCCGTTGGAATCCTCACCGGGGATTGAGGAAGCGTGAAGAAGGCCACCCGCTCACGCAGGTGGTTCTGACTGCATTCCGAAACGTGAAGCCGTCGAGCCCTTGCTAACGCGCGGGCGACTGCCCCACTTCCCTGTTCGTCCTTTTTCCTTTACCCCGTCACATACCTGTCCTACAATGAATCGCAGTCGATCACAGACTGGAATCGGAAGTAGCGCGGCCGTTTCCCCACGTCAGCGATTCCCAGTTAGTTCTAAGAAAAATTCAGGTCTTCGGACATCAAGGCTGGTTGCCCCGGCATCTGTGTTTGTAGTCCTATCTTTGGTTGGCAACACAAGTCAGAAAACCTGCGAGGAACGCGAGGGTCACATGGATTTACCTTCTGGACGCGCTTTGGTTATCGCCGCTATCTCCTGTCTGGTAATTCTTTTTCTTACGTCTGATTCCAGGATCGTCGCGCTCGCGCAGGACAAGGTCGAGCCGAAACCCTTTGAGCAAAACGCCGCGCAACCGGCCAGCCAGCCGACGCCCCCGAAAATCGATTCCAACTCTAACGACCAACAAAAGAAGGGTAACGAAATCCTCGGTCCGGTCCTGCTCACCAATACCGACCTGATCACCCTGACCGTTACCGTCACCGATACCTACGGCCGCTACGTTTCCGGACTCGGCAAGAACGCATTCACGGTGCTCGATGAGAAGAAACCGCAGGACATCACTTTTTTCAGCGACGAGGATGCGCCGGTTTCTGTGGGCGTGATCTTCGACGTTTCCGGATCGATGAGCGGCGATAAGATTAGGCGCGCCCGCGACGCGCTGTCGAAGTTTATCCAGACCAGCCATAACGCCGATGAGTATTTTCTGATCGCCTTCAATCAACGCGCGCAGTTGCTGCTCGATAAGACTCGCGATGGGAATGCTGTCCTCGACAAGCTCACGTTTATACAAACCAGGAACAATACCGCGCTTTACGACGCCTGCTATCTCGGCGTTGAGAAGGTGCAGCGTGGCACTCATCCCAAACGTGCGTTGCTTTTGATCAGCGACGGCCAGGACAATAATTCTCGCTACACTTTTAATGAGCTGCGACGGTTGCTTAAAGAATCGGACGTGACGCTCTACGGCGTCGGCATCCTTAGCGGTGCTGACGCGGGCAGCTCGATGGGCATGGAAGGCCAGGGCATTTTGGATGAGCTCGCCAGCGTTTCGGGCGGCAAGGCATTCTTTCCCAGAAGCAACGCCGAAATGGACGACATCTTCGAGCAGATTGCGCTCGAGCTGCGCCACCAGTATTCGATTGGTTATAAACCAACGGATTTCACCAACGACGGCCGCTGGCATAAAATTAAGGTGAAGGTATCGCCGCCACGCGGTTTACCGCGCTTGTTTGTTCGCTCCAAGGAAGGCTACTACGCAATTCCCGGCTCTCGTTAGCGTCCGGCAACTCAACAACTCTTGCAAACATCTTTCTAAACGTCTCCATTGGGACCGCAGCCGTTTCGCATGCAACGGCGGAACGGGTTAAACTTACTCGCAGAACCAACCACGTTCTGTGGGCAAACGTTGTTATTGAGTTTGTATTTAATAAGGATTATAGGGTTGATGAAACTTAGCAAGAATTCGCCGGGCGACTTGATGAAACGCAGATTCCTAATAGCGCTGGCGCTACTTTTCGCGACTACTTTGGCCATCGGTTCGAGTCTGGTGTCAGCCGCGAGGCCGCAGGATTCGCGACCACGTCGTAGCGCCGCGATGGCGCCGCGACCCACGCCGACGCCGACGCCAACGCCTGTGCCGCGCACAACTCAGACTGTTACTCGACCGGCGACAACTTCTGGAACACAGACGGCCACGCAGCAATCCACGCCTCGGCCGACGCCCCCGCCCAATCCGAAGCCGACACCATACGATCGAATCGCTCCCCAGCTTGGCGAGCCGCCGCCGGCGCCTGTGCTCAAGCCCAAGCCAACACCGACCCCCGAAGAGCCCGAGATCGACGAGGGCAGCACAATTGTTGTAAACACGGAGCTGGTAACGCTCAACGTGCGCGTCATCGATCGCAACAACCGGCCCATAAACAACGTGCGTGAAAACGAGTTTCATGTTTTCGAGGACGGCGTGCCGCAACCGATCGAATCGTTCACGCGCGAGGAAGTGCCGATCAGTTATGGGCTGGCCATCGACACCTCGCAATCTCTGCGTTCGCAGATACAGGCTGTGATCGATGCGGGAAAATCGATCGTGAACAGCAACAAGCCGGGCGACGAAACTTTCCTGGTGCGATTCATCAGCAGCGACAAGATCGAAACCTTGCAGGACTTTACGGCCAACAAGGATTTGCTGATGGATGGTCTGGATGATCTCTACGTCGAGGGCGGGCAGACCGCGGTAATCGATGCCGTCTACCTCAGCGCCGAGCACGTGGCTGAATACAAGAAGGGTGATGACAGCGATCGCCGGCGGCGCGCCTTGATCGTGATCACCGACGGCGAAGATCGCTCCAGCTTTTATTCGCAGGAGAAACTGTTTGCGCGTTTGCGTGAAGAGGATGTGCAGATTTACGTAATCGGCTTTGTTAACGAACTCGACAAAGAAGCCGCGTTCATCAAGAAGAGCCCGCGCGAAAAAGCTGTCAACCTCATCAACAAACTCGCCACGGAGACGGGCGGACGCGCTTTCTTTCCGGAGTCAATATCCGAGTTGCCGCAAATCGCCAACGAAATTGTGCGCGATCTGCGCACGCAGTATGTGCTGGCTTACAACCCCACCAACAAATTGCGCGACGGAACGTTTCGTTCGATCAAGGTGGCGGTGGACGACGCCTCCAGCCGCGACAAACGTATTGCGCTGACTCGAAACGGGCGCACCGCTCCGAAGGGCGCACCTCCTCCTCCCAGGATTCCGGCGACGCGGACGACAACTAAATCTTCCGGTACGGTAGCCCGACCGTGAGGGAGGGCGGCTAAGGAACTACGCATAGGCAGAGGGCAGAAGCAGCCTGGAGGGCTGCTGACTGCTTACTCAGCCCTTCGTTCGCGCCGCAATGTCCTTCACGCTGCTCGCAATCTTTTCAATCTGATCGTCGCGGCCGCGGCTCTTCCGCATTAACTCTTCCAGCATCAGCTCGCTTTTCAGGTTCACTTTGAAATCCTGCTCGGCTGCGAGCCGATCTTTTTCCGCGGCGCGGTTTTGCGACATCATGATGATCGGCGCCTGCAAGGCCGCCGTCATCGACAGCATCAGGTTCAGCAGGATGTAAGGATAAGGATCAAACTGGGCGCCATTCTCGCTCCTTCCGTAATGAACCAGAATGAAGGTATTGAACGCCATCCAAGCCACAAGAAACGCCACGTAGATCATGATGAAGGTCCACGAGCCGCCGAATGAAGCCACCTTATCCGCGATGCGCTGGCCAATCGTTGAGCTCTGTTCCATCTCGAGGTTGATATTTCTTGTGGCGCGCTGCGATACCAGCATGTTCGTCTGGCGCATGCGCGCGCCGATTTCGCAAATCACGTCGATGGCCACGTCGGGATGTTCCATCAAAAACTTCTGAAAGTCGTCGCTGCTCAGCCGGTGAAGCGTGGTCTCGCCTATCGCCGTTGCGTTCGTCGAACGCGGTCCGCGATCGAGCACTGCCAGCTCGCCAAAAAATTCGCCGGGCTCCAGCTCCTTCAAGGTCACCGGCTTCACGTCTTCGTCCAGCACCCAAATGCGCACTGAGCCATCCTCCACGACATACAACGCGTCGCCTTTGTCCTGCTCATTGAAGATTGTTTCGTCCGGGTCGAACTTTACCTGGTCCACTTCCTTGGCCAACTGTTCGAGTTCCTCGGCAGTCAATCTCTTAAAGAGTGGAATGCGCGACAGACTGTCGGCTTCATCGCTGGGGATTATGTCGGTAGACATAGGGCCAAATCTCCTCTGCTGTTAAGCTTCGATTGCTTCAGGTTTTGGTAAATCCCTTTAGCTGGTTAGACGACTCAGCTCTTCGTCGCTAATGCCGAAAGGATCGGTCGGCGGCTCGTTGCTGCTGGTCTGTTCGACCGTCGCTATTAACTCCGTCAGCGCGTTGCCCAGTTCCGGGTCGCCGGAATTAATCTCGATGCATGAAGGCGAATCAAATGGCGTAATGAAAAGATAACGAGGCACTTTGCTTTCGCTTAACGGCTCGGCCGGACCGAGTATGAGCAGGTTATTATTCCAGCGCGCATAGCGGTGGGCCGAACCAAGCTGCCGCTCCCAATGCAACGCCCCGCTCTCAGTCGACGAGAGCAACTGAGCAAGCAGTTTGGCTAGCCGGTCATTCGTAACTTGATCACGGGCCATTGCGGCCTCCTTTGTTTAGCACTGTGGGCGACAGGAACCCGTCGCTTGAAGTCGCCGAAGGTTAACACCTCCGGAAATAAATAGGAACATCAAGTGTCCGCCGGGCGCACCATTCTCACTGCTGCTTCCACGTCAGGATCATACCAATGGCGGCGGCAAACATGATTGCTGTAGCTGCCCAGCCGACAATGTTGGCGCCAGGCCCGTTTACCTTATCGCCCATAATTTTTTTGTTGTTGGAGACGAGCATGATGATCACCAGCAACGGCGGTGAGATCAAACCATTGATTACCGCCGTCCAGAAGAGCGCAGCCATTGGATTAATGCCCAGGAAATTGATGAGCAAACCGACAAAGGTGGAGCCGGCTATCACCGCGTAGAACTGCTTAGCCTCCGCTGGTCTGTCACTGAGGCTACACTCCCAACCGAAAGTTTCCGCCACTGCGTAGGCGCTGGCTCCGGTCAACACTGGCACAGCGAGAAAGCCACAGCCGATTAACCCCACGGCAAAAAGCAGGGATGAAGCGTTGCCGGCTAGTGGGCGCAAAGCCTGAGCGGCATCGGTTGCAGACTGTATATCAGTCTTGCCGGAAACGTGCAGCGTTGCTGCGGCCGCAAGAATGACGAAATAAAAAACCAGATTACAGAAAAACATGCCGATGTTTGTGTCCACGGCCGCGTCGTGTAGCTCGGCATAAGTGGCGCCCTCTCGTTCCTCCTGGGTTGTGCGTCCCATGTCGATCTCTTCTTCCACTTCCATGCTCGATTCCCAGAAGAACAAATAGGGCGAGATGGTTGTGCCCAGGATGGCGACCAGGGTCAAGAGAAACTTCCCATTAAGACTGAATTGCGGGATGAAGGTGGCTTTGAGTACCTCTCTCCAGGGAGGTTTAGCGAGGAGGGCCGCCCCGATATAAGCGAAGAGTGTGAGTGTGAGCCACTTGAAGATCCGCTGGATGAGTTTGTAGGAACCCCAGATTTGGAGCACCACGATAACGACGGCGATCGGCACGATCATCCAAACCATCGGAATCGGAACCAAAAGATTTATGGCGGCAGCAATCGCCCCAATGTCAGTGCCCGCATTGATCGTGTTGGCGACCACTAATCCCAAAACAGCGGGATAGAGCACCGCGCGCGAATAGTTTTTTCGCAACACGCCGGCCAGGCCCATGCCGGCAACCAATCCGATTTTGGCGCAAAGAAACTGGACCACTGCCATCAATGGAAACGTCACAATGGCGGTCCAAAGAGTGGCAAATCCTAATGAAGCGCCCGCTTGTGTATAAGTGCCAATGCCCGAAGGGTCATCATCCGCGGCCCCGGTAATAAGGCCCGGTCCCAGAACTTTCAGAAAGCGCTTGATCGGATTACGTTCCCGGTTTTTATTATCTTCTTTTGACTCTGCCATGTGTCCTGGTGTGAATTATCTCTGTGCGTCCTTTGTGTCCTCTGTGCCTCCGTGGTGAGTGGTTTTCTAACTTTATCCACCACAGAGACACAGAGGACACTGAGGCTGCACAGAGGAAACTGAACTTAGCCCACTATCAGAATCAGAAATCAATTGACAAGCCAACTTGCACACCTACCCGCGGGCTGGCAGCAAACTTGCCGGCGAGAATACCAAAGTCGAAAGTCATCTTTTTTGTAACGGCATAGTTGCCGCCGATCAGAGTCTGTAACTGGCCTCTATTTAATTTAAGACTGCTGGTAACCGCGCCGGTTATTTCCGCACCGAGATCCAGCCTGGGTGTAATTTGCTTTACGAGTGAAGCGCCGCCCACAAAGACTTTGCCTCGGGTCTTAATGCCGATTTCGCCGGTAGTCGTGTTTCCGGCAAAAAGAATTCCACCATTCAATCTCAGGGTTGTTTTCTTAGTTACCGACTTTTGCAAGATGCCATTCAGGAATACGTCCATAACACCCGAGCCCAGTTGCTCGCGCGCGTTGCCCGTCGGCAGTTCCACATTTACAGTCGCCGCCAGCGCCGGCAAGCGCGAGCCTTCGCGCTCCTTGAGGAAATTGTACTTAATGTGAAAATCCAGATCGCCAACCCCAAACGGCGTCTTCGGAGTGGTGATTCGCGAGTTGGAGATCGCAATCAAAGGACCGTCAACACCAATCTCGACGCCATCGAACAGGCCGTAGTCGAGTTCGAACACGGTCGTGTTCTGGCGCAGGCTGGGATAAGCGGCGCGCTGAAGAATGTCGTACTCGTTGCTGATCTGGAGGTGGAATTTCTTCTTGTCCGTAACGTCGGCGTTGTCGGTATAGAAAGGTTGTTGCGCCTTCGCTGTCGCAGCGCTAAGAACCACAAGCAACAGGATGAATATTAGACTGGAAAGACTCTGGGGTTTGTTTGGCTTAGTCATCGGCGGCCCATTTTAAGAGTCGCTCGCATTTGTTCAAAGGATAATGCCACCGGGAGGCTTTATGGAGAACAGAAAAGAGGGTCGTTGTCCAGCAATAAGTTCTGGCCGCGTCTGATTCTGCGTCTTTCATTTATGGATGGTAATGCTCACTGGCATACTCTGCAGCCCTCTTTACGCAGTACATGTCGTTTGGATCGCAGCCCTCGACTTCCACCTGGATCGTGGTATGCGCGATACCAAAGCGACGTTCGAGTTCTTCCGTCACGGCCCTGAGCACGTTCTCGCCACTACGCACGCTCTGCTCATCAACCATTATGTGACAACTGCTACAAACCATTCCTGCTCCAACAGTCCAAACGTGTAGATCATGGACTGCTCGCACCCCATGCACACCGCCGATGGTCCGCTCTACATCGGCCATATCCATTCCCTTAGGAATTGCTTCCAGGAGCACGTTCACCGACTCTTTAAGAATTCCCCAGGAACTCCAGAGAATCAGAAT
>Ga0137409_10004100_pt1 | contig 15378 bp, 11 predicted proteins | sample CZODoug1_16funga_FD_122059 | JGI IMG/M metagenome (GOLD analysis project Ga0137409, IMG submission 122059) | Vadose zone soil fungal communities from Angelo Coast Range Reserve, California, USA - CZODoug1_16fungal (Hybrid Assembly) | ecosystem: Environmental > Terrestrial > Soil > Vadose zone... | reverse complement strand
AGTCAGCAGCGCGGCGAGGACGAGGCTTCGGATCAGTCGGGTCATGGACATCACTCCACGGTGACGCTCTTCGCCAGGTTGCGGGGGCGATCGACGTCGCACCCCCGTTGCACGGCGATGTGATAGGCCAGGAGCTGCAACGGAATGACAGTGAGCACCGGCGACAACAACGGATCGCACACAGGGACGCGCAGCTCGTGCTCGACGAGATCACCGAGATCGCCGTTCCCTTCGCTCGTGATGGCGATGATGCGCCCACCGCGCGCGCGCACTTCCTGCATGTTCGAGACGATCTTGGGGTAGACGTGGTCGTGGGGCGCGATGCAGACGACCGGCATGTTCTCGTCGATCAGCGCGATCGGTCCGTGCTTCATCTCGGCCGCGGGATACCCCTCGGCATGGATGTAGGAAATCTCTTTGAGCTTGAGGGCCCCCTCGAGGGCGACGGGATAGTTGACACCGCGGCCCAGGTACAGCGCGTTGCCCGCGCCGGCGTACGCCGCCGCGACTTCTTTCACCTGTGGCTCGAGCTCGAGGGCCCGCGATACCAGCTCCGGCAGGCGCTCGAACTCGGCGACGAGACGCCGTCCTTCGTCGACGGCCATCACCCCGCGCTGGCGTGCCAGATAGAGGGCGAGCACCAGCAACGCGACGACCTGCGACGTGAACGCCTTCGTCGAAGCCACGCCGATCTCGGGTCCGGCATGCAGGTAAATCCCACCGTCGGCTTCGCGCGCGATCGTACTGCCGACGACGTTCACCACGCCCACCACCGCCGAGCCGGTGGCGCGCGCGGCGCGCAGCGCCTCCAGGGTGTCCGCGGTCTCGCCAGACTGCGAGACGGCGATGGTGAGCGTGCCAGGAATCTGCAGCTGCCGGCGATAGCGGTACTCCGATGCGTACTCGACGTCGACCGGAATCCCCGCCAGCTCTTCGAGCGCGTGGCGGCCGACGAGCCCCGAGTGCCATGACGTCCCGCACGCGACGATCAGGATGCGGCGGATCCGCATGCACTGGCCGGGCGAGAGATTGAGGCCGTTGAGGCGCGCGAACCCTTCGCCGGGCAGGAGGCGCCCGCGCAAGGTGTTGCGCACCGTCGCCGTCTGCTCGCAGATCTCCTTCAGCATGAAGTGCGGATAGGGGCCGAGCGCGAGCGCTTCGAGGTCCCATTCAATGGCGTCCACGGCGCGTTCCTGCTCGACGGCGTCGCGATCGAGGACGCGGTAGCCGTCGGCGGTCAGCACCGCGATGTCGCCGTCCTGCAGATACACGACCGACCGCGTATGACCGAGGACCGCGCTCGCGTCCGAGGCCACGAAGTGCTCGCCATCACCCACGCCCAACAGCACCGGTGACCCGCGCCGCGCCACGACGATCTTGCCGGGCTCGGCGGCCCACGTCACGGCGAGTCCGTACGTGCCTTCGACGGGAGCCAGCGCCGCAATGACGCGCTCCTCGAGCGTGTCGCCCGCGGCGTCCTCGATCAGATGGGCGATGACCTCGGTGTCGGTCTCGGTGGTGAAGCGGTGGCCGGCGGGCTCGAGCCGCCTCCGCAGGACATCCGCATTCTCGACGATCCCGTTGTGCACCAGCGCGAACTCGCCGTTGCAGTCTGTGTGCGGGTGCGCATTGCCATCGGTGGGGCCGCCGTGCGTCGCCCACCGGGTGTGCGCGATCCCGCACGTGCCGTGCACGGGGTCGCGCGACAGGAGATCGGCGAGCCCCTGCACGCGCCCTGCCAGCTTTCGGGTCTGGAGCCCCGCCCCGTTTTGCAGCGCGACTCCGGCGGAGTCGTAGCCGCGGTACTCGAGACGAGCGAGTCCTTCGAGCAGAATGGGCACCGCTTCGCGCGGGCCCACGTAGCCAACGATGCCGCACATGCCCCCCCCGTACTTCAAGTTTGGGGCCCCGCGTCCCCGCGTACCGCGCGTCGATGCCCTAAGCACTCCAATCGCAAGGAGTTCTCGCACTGATGCGCGTCCAACACGGTCGCGCGGCGCCCACGATTGCGTTGCGTCGCCGCGGCAACGCAGCCCTGGGACTCGGCGTGAAACGGTTTGGCCCCATTCCTGCGACGAATCCGTGACGGAGGACACGCCATGACTGAATCGGGGCCAACCGCCGGCTTACCGCTGGCGCTCGTGGCCGGAGAAGAAGACGGCAGTGCAGGCTGGATCGAGGACGCGCTAAGCTCGAATGGCTTCGCCGTGTTGCGGACGCCGACGGGACAGCACGCGCTCACGCGCGCCCGGACCACGAACCCCGACGTCATTCTGATGGAAGCGGTGCTCCCCGACATGAGCGGGCTCGAGCTGTGCCGCATGCTCCGGGAGGAGCCACGCATCTCCAAGAGCACGCCGCTGGTCGTGACCACCCCGCATATGCCGACGCGCGAGCAGCGCGTCGAAGCCCTGCGCGCCGGCGCCTGGGAGTGTTTCGGCCGGGGGACTGACAGCACAGAGCTGGTCCTGAAGCTGCGCGCTCTGATGCGAGCCAAGCTCGACGCCGACCGCGCGCGGGCCGAGGGTCTCCTCGACTCGTCCACCGGGCTGTACAACCGTCAGGGGATGGCGCGCCGGGTGCAGGAGCTTGGCTCCCAGGCATTTCGAGAGCACGGCTCGCTGGCGTGCGTCGTGCTCGCCCTCGACCTGGAGACGGATGCGGTCGCCATGGGCGACGCCGCGGCCGCGACGATCCTCCGATCGGTCCAGGCGCTCAAGAGCGCTGGGCGTCTATCGGACGTCGTTGGACGCTTGGGTCCGACCGAGTTTGCCGTGATCGCACCGGCGACCGACCCTCAAGGGGCCGTGCGTCTGGCCGAGCGATTGGTGCGCGCGATCCGCGAGAGTGCGACGTCCTCGGAGCAACGCCTCCCCCTGCGGCAGGTCCGGGTGGGGTACGAGGCGGTGACCAACATTGGCTACGCACCGATTCAACCGGTCGACCTACTGGTCCGCGCGAGCGCCGCGCTGCGGCGGGGCACCCCGGTGGCCGGGGCGAGCTGGATTCGCCGCTACGACGAAGGGACGCCGCCGCCGAGCACCGGCCCGGCGCTGGGCTAAACGAGCCGAGGGCGGGCGGCCGCGTCCTCCTCGTCCACCGCCTCGTAGCCGGGGAGATGGTAGGAGTAGTAGGCGTAGTAACCCGCACCGCCGCCACGCGGTACGTCATTCAGCACGGCCCCAAGCGTCCGCAACGGCAACCGATCCAGCACCTCGAGCTTCGCCTCCGTCATCTCGCGATGACTGTACCCCGTGCGCAACACCAGCAAGACGTTGCCCGTCGCCGTTCCCAGGATGAAGGGATCGACGCCCGCGCCGAGCGGTGGGCTGTCGATCAGAATCACGTCGTGATCCAACCGCACCGCCGAGATGAGTGAGCTCATGGGCGGGGAGCCAAGCAGCTCCGGCGCCCGATGTGAACGCGTTCCGCAGCCGATGAACGAGAGCGACGGGTACCCGGTCGACTGCACCACTTGGTCGCGGGTCGCCTCTTCACGGAGATAGTCGGTCAAGCCCGGCTGCCGCGCGGCTTTGAAACGGCGGTGGAGCACGCCACGACGAATGTCCCCGTCGATCAACAACGTGCGGTGCCCGCCGTCTGCGAATGTGAGGGCGAGGTTCGCGGCGAGGAACGACTTCCCATCGCCTGGTCCGGGGCTCGTGATGGTCACGAGCAGCGGACCGGCGGCGCCGTATGCGTGCACGAGATTGAGGCACACGCCGCGCAACGCCTCGACGACCTCCGCGGGCTCCTGATCTCGACGGAGGTGGGGTACCGCCCCGAGGATCGGGAGCCCAAGGTCACGAGACACCTGTTCCGGATAGCGCACGCGGGGGTCGAGTCGGTCGAGGGCGACGGCACCCACGACGCCCAGACCCAGGCCGGCGACGAGTCCCATGAGGAGGAGCCGCGGCGCGGTGTTCTTGACGGGACGCTGAGGCACGATCGCCGGATCGAAAACCTTCACGTCCGGCACGCTCGAGGCCTCGGCCGCCAATTTGGTTTCCAGGTAGCGCCCCTGCACGGTGTTGTACGACTCCTCGGCGAGCTGGACGGCGCGCCGCAGCCGGGCTTCGTCCACCGAGCGTGCGGGGATCTGCCGGATCTCGCGCGATGCCGCGTCGACCTGGCGCCCCAGCTCCGTCTCACGCACCGCGAGCTGCGCGACGAGTGCCTGCGAGAGACTCGGGATCGTGCGCCGCTCCAGCTCGGCGATCTCCCCGACGAGGCGCTGCACCAACGGGTACTCGTCCGAATAGTGGTACCGCAGCATCCGCAGCTGCGCCTGCTTGTCGCTCAACTCTTTCAGCGCGTTCGACAACTCCGGAGAGTGTTGTACGGAGGCGATCGCGGCGAACGCGTCCACCGGCAGGGTCGAGTCGCCGGCCTGCCCGACCGCGCCCAGGATCGCCGCCCGGTCCAGGCGCAGGTGTTCACGCTCGGATTGGCGGTCGAAGAAGTCGGTGACGACGGGGTCGCGGCTCTCGGCGACCCCCGCGGTGCCGCGTGGGCCCACCGGCTGATCCGAGGGCAGCGTGATCGTGCGCATGCGGAATGTCTTGTACGCGGCCTCCGCTTCGTCGAGACTGTGCTGCGCGTATTGCCGCTGGTCTTCGAGAATCTTCGTCAGCTCTGTGAGTTTCTCGCGTTTCAGCTGGCCCGCGACCTCCACGAACCGCGCGACTGTGGCATTGACGATGTTGGCGATCTGGTGCGGACTTGTGCCGTGCAGCGCAACCGACAGGAAGTTGCCGTTGGGGTCCATCCGAACGTCGAGGCGTTCGCCGAGCCGGAGGGCGGCGTCGCGCGGGGTGGCCAGCGTGAACTCGATGGTCCGGCCCGGGGGTAGCAGCGCGGCCGTCGGAGCCCACAGGAAGCCGAGCTTCGCCCCCACCGAATCACCCACCGCGCCGTGCTCGAGCGCCGGGCCTTTGACGACCGCGAGCTCGTAGCTACTCCCCTCGCCATTCACCTTCAGGACATACTTGCCCGGTCGAAACGTGTCGGTGACGCCGAAGCCCGCGAAGCGCGCGGTGTCGTCGATCGACTTGAGCTCCAGATAGAGACGCTGCTCCCGCACCACCTGATCGAGCACGACGTACGACCGCAGCAGATCGATCCACGCGTCCGCCGAGAGTAGTCCCCCCGGCCGGATTGGGCCGGCGCGGTCCGGTTCGCGACGGTTGTCGGGGACGTCGATCCAGACGGTGGCCTGCGCCACGTAGGTGGGTTTCAGCGCGCGCACAGCCGCGATCCCGCCCGCCGTCCCCAGAATCGAGAAGAGAATCACGACCCATTTGAAGTGCCACAGCGCCTGGACCACCCGGCGCCAATCGGTCCCCTGCTCTTCCCCGCCCACAGCCGGCGCTCGGCGACGCGTCACGACCGGCCCAAGCGCGTCCGGGACCCGCGGCGCCGGCACGTGTCTCGATGTCATACGCGCCTTCACAGCAAGTCCGGTACCGCGCGGGCTTGCTGTGTGGCGACGGCGAGCATGTCGCAATTCAGTGCATGCCGCCTCCGGCCTTGGGTGCAGGTTGGTGCAAGATCAGCGACGGCGCGGCAGCGAACGCGGCCCGCAAATGCCCGTGTTTCCTCATCGTTCCAGCCCTGCTGCGGGTTTGCGACAGTCTGGCCCGATCCCTGCGTAAGGGGGCGGCGGGAGGATTCACCATGTCGACACCGCTGCCATCGAACAACGGAAGCAACGCCGACGCGGGCAATCTCAACGCCATGCTCGCGATCGGGCCCGAGACCAAAGCGCGCATTCGCACGCTGGTCGTCGACGATGAGCACACGCTGCGCGAGAGCTGCGCCAGCGTCCTTCGCCTGGAAGGCTACGACGTGACGGTCTGTGGGCGCGGGCAGGACGCGCTGGAGATGGTGAAGCGCCGCCCCTTCGACATCGTCCTCGCAGATCTGTTCATGTCGCACGTCGATGGTCTCGCGATCCTGCGCGCCGCCCTCGCAACGAATCCCGACACGATCGTGATCGTGATGACGGGCAATCCCAGCGTCGAGTCGAGTGTCGAGGCGCTGCGTCAGGGAGCCTGGGACTACCTGCCGAAACCGTTTTCCGCTCAACACCTCCAAATCACCATGGGCCGCGCGACGCACACGGTGCTCGTCGGCCAGGAGACGCGCGATCGGCAGGCGCAGCACGAGGGAGAGGAAGCGCCGGCCGACAAGGCGACGCTCCTGGGCAATTCGCTGGCATTCCGCAAGGCAATCGAGCTGGCGCGCCGCGTCGCCCCGACCGACGCCTCGGTGTTCATCACCGGGGAGAGCGGCACGGGGAAGGAAATGATCGCGCAGTTCATTCATCAGCACAGCCGCCGCTCCAGCCGGCCCTTCGTCGCGGTCAACTGCGCGGCGCTGCCCGAGCCGCTCCTCGAGTCCGAGATGTTCGGGCATCGCAAGGGAGCCTTTACGGGCGCCGTGCGCGACAAACCCGGCCTGCTCGAGACCGCGAATGGCGGCACGCTCTTCCTGGACGAGCTGGTGGAAATGTCCAAGCCGATTCAGGCCAAGCTGCTGCGCGTCATTCAGGATGGCGTGGTGCGGCGCGTGGGCAGCGAGACGACCGACGCAGTGGTCAACGTCCGGTTCATCGCCGCCACGAACGGCGATCCCGAGGCGGCGGTTCAGGCAGGCGCGATGCGCGAAGACCTGTACTACCGGCTGCGCGTGGTGCCGATTCACGTGCCGCCGCTCCGCGAGCGCCCCGAAGACATTCCGCTGCTCGCCGAGTACTTCCTGTCGACCTACTGGGTGCGTCACCGCCGCAAGGGCGAGACGTTCCCCAAGCTGTCGGACGGCGCGATCCGCACCCTGTGCACGCACCCCTGGCGCGGCAACGTGCGTGAGCTCCAGAACGTGATCGAGCACGTGGCCGTGCTCACCGAGCCCGGTGCCGTCATCCGGCCGGAGGATCTCCCGCTCACCGCGGATTCGCGTCCGACCACCAACACCAACCCCGCGTCCCTCATCTCGACGCTGCTCGAGGAGAGCTATCACGTCGCCCGCGAGCGCGTCATCGCGCAGTTCGAAATGCAGTACCTGACGTGGCTCCTGAGTCGCGCCGGCGGCAACATGTCGAAGGCCGCGCGGATCGCCGGGGTGGACCGTACGACCCTGTACCGATTGATGGAGCGTCACGGTCTCCAGCGGAGCACCAATGCCGCCTGGGTCGTGGAGCGTGAGACGCCGGAAGAGACCGAGCCCGCAGTCCAGCCGCAGCCGGCCGCATGAACACGAAAACCAACGCGGTACGGAAAGAGCCCTTCGCAGGACAGAAGGGTCAGGAGCTCGTCGTGGAGCTGGCGCACGACCTGCGCTCGCCCCTAACCTCCATCATGTTCCTCGCCGAGTCCATGCAGCTCGGCCAAAGCGGCCCCATCAGCGAGGCGCAACGCCGCCAGCTGGGCTTGATTCGCAGCGCGGCCTTGTGCCTGTGCTCCATGGCGAGCGACGTGCTGGACCTGTCGCGTCGCGGTGAGAGTCTCACGGACTGCGAGCCAACACCATTCTCGATCACGGGCGTGTTCCACGCGGTGCGCGACCTGGCCCGGCCCCTCGCCGAGGAGAAGGGGCTGGACCTGCGATTCCTCGCGCCGGAGCTGGAGGAACGGATCGGGCACGACCGGGCTGTGGCGCGAGTGCTGCTCAACCTGACGACGAACGCCCTGAAGTACACGGACCACGGGTTCGTCGAAGTCGCCGCGCGCGAAACGAGCGACCACCGCGTCGAGTTCTCGGTTCGCGACACCGGCCCCGGGATCGACCCGGGGCACGGCGCGGCGTCGGTCCGGGACGACTTCTCGAGCGCCGGGCTGGGGCTCGGGATCTGCCGCAAGTTCGTCGCGGCGATGGGCGGGGAGCTCGCGGTCACGACTCACCCACAGGGTGGGACCAAATTCAGCTTCGAAATCGAGTTGCCGCCGGCGCCGGTCTTTGCCTGAAGGCGCGGTCGCGCGCGTCGCATCCCTCCCACAAACTTCGTCGTAGCCGCGCCACGTAGCAGCCCCACCGCAGTCCCGTAACCGCTTGTATTTCAGACTATTGCACTGAAGTGGGGCATCAGAAAACGGCACGCGCCTTGCAAGTCTATGCGGCCATGACGTCACTGCCATGGCTGCACCCGACCGCCGTTCGGCCCCGCATCTCGACGCGTCGCACCGATCGCGAAGGCGCGCGCCGCGTCCTCAATGTGGCGATCGCCGCACTGGGGCTGGTGCTCACGCTGCCCCTCATGATCGTAATCGCGATCCTGATCAAGCTGACCTCGCGGGGCCCGATCCTCTTCATGCAGACGCGTGTCGGCGTCGATCGCCGGGCTCTCACGGGGGCCGGGGGGAATACGCGTCGTCACGTCGACGCGGGCGGCGAGCTCTTTACGATGTACAAGTTCCGCACGATGAGCGTGCAGACCGGGCAGGCGCACGAGGTATGGGCGCGTCCCGACGATCCGCGCGTCACGTCGATCGGGCGGGTGCTGCGCAAGCTACGGCTCGACGAGTTGCCGCAGTTGTGGAACGTGCTCCGGGGCGACATGAACGTGGTGGGTCCGCGCCCCGAGCAACCAAACATCTTCAACTACCTGAGCGCGCAGATCGAGGGGTACGCACGCCGCCAACGCGTGCGCCCTGGCATCACGGGGTGGGCGCAGATCAACCAGGCGTACGATAGTTCGGTGGACGATGTACGGCGGAAGGTCGCGTACGATCTCGAGTACATCCACAACCAATCGGCGCTCGAGGATCTGAGGATTATGCTCCGCACGGTGCCCGTGATGCTGGGCCGCCGCGGCGGTTGGTGATCACCACTCCCCTTCCAAGCGACTCAAGAACGCGCTGCCACTGAGAATGGCCGCCAGGACCGCGGGGTCCTTGGCGTGTGCCAACGCCCAGGGACCCTGTTGCCGGAAATAACTGCGCCGCTCGGACATCTCCCGCACCATGCTCGGCTCCAGGCGGCCCGCGAGCATGACGGCGCCCGCGCTCCACGCGTCGGCTAGGAGCAGCTGGAAGACCGCATCGGCGGCGCCCTTGCGGGCGGTGAGCTGCACGACCTCACCCGCGCCCCCACGTTCGTGGAGATACACGAACCATCCGACCACCGCGCCGCGCGCGTCGCGCACCAGGCGCCGGCGTAGCACGCGTCCGGGATCGTTTTGTTGCGCCACGCACAACAGCCACTGCAGCGCCCGTTCGTCATAGTCGGGGCGCAGGGCCCGGTCGGCGCACACACCGGGGAATTGCGCCGCCATCACGTCCAGTGGGAGATCGTCGACCGCGTACTCCGCCAGCGCGGCGCGATCACGACCGGCGCCCGACCGGGCTAGGAGCGCGTCGGCCACGGAACACAGCGGCCTCAATCCTCCCGTGATGAGGCCCGGCACGCCTCGCGCGCGGAGCCACGAGAGCACGTGGCGCGCCGGTCGCACCGGCCGCTGCCACTGCAGGCTGTACAGCAAGGCCGTCGTCCCACCCAGCCCCTCCCACATCCGCCGCCCGGCATCGGTGCCCAAGTCCGAGAAGAGCAGGTCTTGCGGTCCCGCAAACACCTTCTTGAGGAGCCGGCTGGCCGCGAGCGGATCGCCACCGGTGGGCGACACCATCAGCTTCGTGGCCACGGCCCCGCGCACGGGGCGCCCATGGAGCAACAGCGGCCTCGGCTGGACGCCGGCGAACCCAATAATGGCGCCGTTCGGATCCCGATACACAAAGGACGGGAGCTCCTCATCGTACCATGGGCTCTCGAAGAACACGCGGTCGAGGTAGGTGTCGAGGTGCGCGGGACCCCGGTTCCCGTTGTGCACGAAGGCCGTGCGAAACAGGGCCAACACCTCGGGTATGTCTTCGCGGCGGAACGCTTGGATCTGGTCCACGGGCGAGGCCTGGCTAGCTCACGACGCCGCGGCGTGTGGGCTCCCACACGGGGGCGGAACGGCCGGCCCAGAAGCGGAGCCACGCTTGCAACACGGCCAGGTTCCCGGCGGCGACGTACGCGGGTAGTGCCAACAGCCGCGGCATGGGCTCGCCCGCCGGCCGGAGCCACGCGATCCCGGCCAACGTACTGAGCCCCACGGCGCCGGCGAGGGCAATGCGGGCCCAGAGGGAGGTGACCGCCAGGGCCCCCAGGGCGCCGAGCGCCATCACCAATGCCCACGGCACCAACCAGCGGCAGACCTTGTGGCTGAAGAGCATCCACGCAAACGGGCCGTAGCGAAGCGGATTCAAGAGCGCGCGTCGGTGGGCGAGCGTCGCGAGGCCGCGCGTGATGGTCCGGACCTTCCGCCGATACTCCTGGTGGAGTGACGCGCTGCGAGGCACAAAGCAGAGCGCGGCGGGAACCGAGACGGCCCGTCGCCCGTGCTCGCGTGCCGTCAGCGCCGCGCTGAAATCCCGGCTCAACGCCTCGGGAACGGGGTGCATGTGCAGGTCCGCGCGGATCGCGTAAAGACAGCCGGAGGCGCCGACGATGCCGTCCACGGCCGTTTCCCGGTCACGCACCCACATCTCGTACCCAACGTAGGCGCCCTCGCCGGCGTTCGCTTGCGTTTCCGGATTCGCCACGCTCACGTCGCACGCCGAAGCCACACCGACCGATGGATCGGCGAACGCGGCGACGAGCTCCATGACCGCCCGAGGATGGAGGCGCACGGAGGCATCGGTGTTGATGATGATCTCGCCTTTGAGGTACGGCCGAGCGGCGTTCTCCGCCGCGGTTTTGCCGCGTCGCTCGGTCAGCCGGAGCAGCTCGATGCCGCGCTCTGCATAGGTGGCCACGATGGCGTCGCTCGGGTCGGTCGACCCATCCGAGACCACGAGGATCTGGCGGCGCCCCGGGTATTCCAGCGTCAGCAGGTTTTCGAGCAGGCCACGCAGATTGGCGGCCTCGTTGTGGATCGGCACGGTGATGCTGACGTCCGGCCAGCGGCTCGGACTCGCGCTCAGGCGCGGCCGACGTCGCAGCGCCAGCAGGATCAATGGATACCCCACGTAGGCGTACAACCCGAGCGACGCGGAGGCGACGAGAACGGCCAGCGCCACGGCGTTCACCCGGCCCTCCGCGCCACACTCTCGGCCCGCTCATAGACCAGGCGGTAGCGCGCGACCCACGGCTCAACCCGAAAGTCGCGCTCCAGGCGCGCGCGCGCGGCGCGCGCCCGCGCCGCGGCAGCCTCGGGGTCCTCACGAACCGCGCGCACCGCCGCCGCCAGCGTCACCGGGTCGTCGGCCGGAACGAGCAGCGCTTCAGCCGGCGAGAGCATGTCCGGCACGCCGCCCACGCGCGTCGCGACGATCGGAACCCCGGCGGCCATGGCCTCGAGCAACACCATCGGGGTACCCTCCGTGCGCGAGCTCAAGACGAACACGTCGAAGGCCGGAAACTGCCGTCCCGCGTCGGGCACGATCCCGTGCCAGCGGACGTATCGCTCGACACGGAGCTGTCGCGCTCGCGCCTGCAGCGATGGCTGCTCCCGTCCGTTCCCCAACACCGACGCCTCGATCGACTGGTCGCGCAGGTGAACCAACGCCTCGAGCAGCACGTCCGGCCCTTTTTCGCGGCTTAGGCGCCCGACCCAGCCGATGACGAATCCCGTGTCGGGGAGGCCAAGGGCCCGGCGCGCGCGCGCGCGGTCTACCGGCAGCGCTGTCTCCTGCCACGCGTTCTGCACGACGTGGACCCGCTCGGGTGGGACACGGTCCCGGATCAGCCGGGCCGCCGTCGGGTGCGAAACCGCGACGACCGCGTCGAAGCGTCGGAACGCACGCTCCTGCAGGCGCTCGTACAGCCGGTTCTTCCAGTCGCCGCCCGCGAAACCGTGCACGGTCGTGACCGTCGGAATGCCCAGGCGTCGGGCGACGCCCGCGTCCACGATATCGGGGCGATAGCCGTGCGTATGGACGACGGCAGGCCGCAGTCTGCGGGCCAGGTCGCGGATGGCGACGCGCTCGCGCCAGTACGCCCGCCCGGGGAGGACGATCGGGTGCACCGCCACCCCACCGGCCTCCAGATCCGCGAGCAGCGGATTGTCGGGCGTCGCCCGGTCGAGCACAGCGGCGACGTGGACTTCCTCGCCGGCGCGTGTCTGGTGGTGGGTGAGCAATTGCACGACGCGCTCCAAGCCGCCGATGGGCCCGGGGGCGACGACATGCAGGACGACCATGTTACCTGCCCGGCATCGATGAGCCGCTGGCAACACCCGTCGAAGTGAAGGACGGCTCGCGGGCAACGCGACGCCCGGCCTCTCGTGTCAGCGCCGTGACGAGCGCGTCCGCCACCACCGCCGCACCGGCGGGCGTAAAGTGCGTGTGGTCGTAGTAGTGCTGCAGACCGGGCGTCACCAGCGATTGGAGGTCGATCTGTTCGACGCCGCACTCGACGGCCACCGCGGCGGCTCGACCATCGACGAGGCCCATCAGACGGTTCACGACCTCCAAGCTGTAATAGACGGTGATCGGTCCTTTCCACGCCTTCCCGAGCCCCGCGTGCCAGAAGTGCGTGGCTTCAGCGGCCGTGTAGTCCTTCTCGAACCACGGCTGTCGCGCCACGATCACGCGCTCGGCGTGAGCCTTCGCTCGGCTCAGGGCCCGACGGAAGTGGTGCTCGAAACGGTCCACCATGACGGCGGCGTCGGGCACCGTCGTGCGGATCTCTTTCGCCTCCGCCCGCATGCGCCGCGCTGTCGCGTACCACGCCCCGGCGCGTTCTTCTACCTCGCGGGGACGCAGCAACGAGCGGCGCAGCCGCCGTCCCACCTCGATGAGGGCCCATTGACTGGGCTTCCAACCGAAGCGTTGCTCCGGGTGCCGAGAGAAAATCCGCCCCGCGGGGATGTGGGCGGGGGGAAGCGAGGGCGGTGCTCCCTCCTCCAACCATTGGACCACGTCGCCGGCTCCCACCATGATGACGATCGCATCGAGGCGGCGGTATTGGGGCAGCACGCGCTCAAGGACGAAGTCCAGCTCGGCGGACCCAGTGTACGACCGCCCGATGTTCCCGACGTGCACGTGGCGAGCACCCAGGGCACGCAGCTTGTCCGGCGCACGCAGCAGGATTTCCAGCGCCCCGGGCCAACTCGTGGGCTGGTCGAGCGCGAAGCACTCCGTGGCGCTCCCGCCGGTGGCGAGAATGCGGTAGAGCCCATCTGGTTTGGGAACCTCACCGCCGCGCTCGCCGTCCGCGTTGACGTCGAATCGCACCGAGCGCTCACCCTCAGGGAAGACATCACGGTCGAGCCGGACCTCGAGCCGCTTCCCCGGCGGCCACACGTAGTAGCCGGAGCGGTGACGCACCCACCAACGGCACGCCACTTCCGCAAGGAGAGAGGCCGCTGCCGCGAGCCCGATCGCCGAGATCCAGAACGTCATACTCTGCCCCACGCCCGCCGTCGCGGCAGCCAGGCCCCCACGTCGACGTAGGGATCCTTGCGATACACGAAGAACACCCAGATCAGGCCGAACAGCACCACCATTGCCACACCGGCGCCCGCCAGGCCCATCAGGCTCCGGACCTCGAGCCCGATCTTGAACCACAGGAGCAACGCGAGGATCGGGAAGGCGCCCAGCAGGGCCCGGGGCGCGACGTAGCGCAGGTACTCCCCGGTGGGGACGCCGAGCTCCCGGCACGCGTGCACCAGCACGACCGCGGCAAACAGTACGTTCGGGATGGCGGTGCCCACCGCCACCCCCGCCAGTCCCAGCGGACCGACGAGCAGAATGCTGAGGCCCAGGTTCAGGACGCCGGCGATCAGGAGCCCGATCGTCGGTACGCCCGCCTTGCCCAGGCCCATGAGAATCGGCAGCGCGACGCCACGCACCGGCAGGAAGATCAGGTACGAGACCATGAGGATTTGGAGCACCTCACCGGCCGGCCGCTCGAACGACGGATCGATCCACCACGCGATGAATCGCGGACCCAGGACGACGAGAAACAATCCGACCACCATCGTCAGCGAGAGCGCGATCTTCGACCACTTGAGGAAGACCTCCCGGAGCTCGGCCTCTTTCCCCTGCGTCTTCAGTTTGGTCGCGGTGGGCAACACCACGGCGGCGATGGCAACAACGAACTCCATCAGGTACAGAAGCAGGCTATTGGCGACCGTGAAGTAGGGAATCGACTGCACATCCTTGAACCCACCGATAACGAGGGCATCCGTTTCGAACGACAGGCGGGCGGCGGCGTTCAGCACCAGCACGTAGAGGCTGAACGCGAAGATGCGGCGCACCACCCCCCAGTCGAAGTCCGAGAGTTGGATCCGAACGCCGGGATAGCGGCGCCGAATCACCACGTAGCAGACCGTGAAGTCGAAAACGGAACACGCCAACTGCACGAGCGCCAGCATCGTCAGCGAGGCGTGCAGCGTCAGCAGCCCGACGGTGAGCCCGACACGTAACAGCAGGCCCGCCAGACGGACGATGTTGCGGGGTACGAAGTCGCCGTGCGCGTTCAGGAGACCTTCCGGCAGGAGCGCGACGAAGCCGAACGCCACGACCAGCACCATCACCGCAAATGCGGTGTGCGCGTCGCCGTGCAGCTTGGTCGGGATCCCATACAGCGTGAAGAACGCGTAAAGACCCAGTCCGACGAACAGCGCCACGCCTCCCAGAAGGAGATACAGGCCCGTGCAACTGCCCACGGCTTTATTGAGTGCGACCTCGTCGCCCTGGGCGACGTGCTGCGCGAAGTAGCGCACCGACGCCATTGGGACGCCCAAGACCAACAGTCCCAAATACCCGTTGATCGCGGTGATCAGAATCCACGTGCCGTACCCGGAGACGCCGAGCTTGCCGAGGGTGAACGGCGTGAGCAGGTAGAGGGCGATGACCGTCACGAGGGTGACGATCCAATTGCTCCCGACGCTCTTAAACACGGTTCACCGCCCCCAATGATGGATTACTCGGGTACATGTGCACCGAGAGAGCACGGGCTGTGCCACGTGCGTGAGACGCCGTGACCACGGGACGTGCGACGATCACTGTCGCGCGCGCGCAACATGACACATCATCCCAACAGCGCCGCCGCCTGGCTGATCGTGGCAAAGGTCAACGTGGTCATCTGTGACAGGCCCTCGACGAAGGCTTCGACCGAGGCGTAGAGGGCGGCGACGTCCGCCGCCGTGGCAGTGAAGGGACTCAAGCCCGGCTTGAGACTCGGGCTGTGCCACGACACCTGCAGGTGGCGCACACCGTGCTCGAGCAACCGGCGCGACGTTGTGAGCATGTCGGCAACCGACGAGACCTCGGGACTCAACACGACGCGCTTGCAGACGCCCGCGCGCGCGGCCAGTCCGATGAGGCCGAGCTCCCGGAGGGGCCACGTCTCGAGGATGCGGCGCGCCGGACCACACAGACTGAAGGGCCCGTG
>Ga0137409_10004099_pt1 | contig 15380 bp, 11 predicted proteins | sample CZODoug1_16funga_FD_122059 | JGI IMG/M metagenome (GOLD analysis project Ga0137409, IMG submission 122059) | Vadose zone soil fungal communities from Angelo Coast Range Reserve, California, USA - CZODoug1_16fungal (Hybrid Assembly) | ecosystem: Environmental > Terrestrial > Soil > Vadose zone... | reverse complement strand
CACCTCAAGACGAATTGGCCGGACGTGCCGGGTATGCCTGATCTGACTGTGATCGAAGGCCGCGACCCGCATGAAGATTCCGGTCTGAAGCGGAACATCGTATCGGCTGTGGGTATCGAGGCGACGCGCCACCTCCAGCGCCCAGTGCCCGGAGGCCCAGCGGGCTGCGCATCGGACATCCGCGCGATCGCCGGAAAACTCGCCGGCGATGATGACACCGGGGATAACGGTCCCCACCGGAACGCGGACATCCTGTTCCGGCGAATACGGCACCGATTCCGCCTCGGTGATGAACCAGCGCGCACCGTCGCTCTCGCCATGATTTGGATCGATGTCGATCTCTCCCATCGCCGTCGCCATTGCCGCAAGGTCTTTAGGCAACCGGCGCGGCGTGATCATCCGAGTGCCGTCGCCAACGACGTCGGCACTCATGACAAAATTGTCCGCGTAGTTCGCGACACCCGGGTCTGGCGCGAAGCCTCCTTTATAAGGGACGACATTGGCCACCTGCATCGGCGTCGGGTCCAGCGGTGGACCGAAATGCGAGTCATCCATCCACCCTGTCGGACCGCCGCTGGTCGCCTTCCATAGCCACACGTCGGCGTAGATGTCCTTTCCGGGCGTGTAATGGAGCCCGCGGCCGGTCATGGTCGCCGGCGCGTCTGGAAGCGGATGCGGACTGGCATGGAAAGTTCGATCGCCCGCAAGCGTTACATCCAACGTGGTGAACAGGACCGAAAATTTGTCCTCGTTGTAGTCGTGCTCGTCACCGCTCTCATAGCCGTCGTGAAGCAGATGCCATCCGTCGGCCTGTTTGATGAGTGGCAGTTGTTTTAGCGAGCGCGTCGGATCCTCCCATGTGAACAGGAAATACGCCCATGCGCCGTCGTGCACCGCGCGAATGTTAATTCGCGTTTCCCCCTTGCCGTCGAAATTTCCGCCCTGGTTGGTCATCACCGAAAATGGTTGGACGTTTCGCCAGGCTCGATCGGAGGTGTCGCCGTCGAGGATCGGCGCTTCGGCAGTGCTGATGCGGTGAATATGGAGTTGGTCGACGGCCAGCCGATCGGTTGCGACCATAATCGAGGCGCCGGTGATCGCGACGGCCGCGGCAACGACCAAGGGATTGGCTTGCAATGTCGGGCTCCGCGGCTTCGTTTTGTTTCTTGCATTTGTCCCCGCATTTGACGCCGACGGGGCATGCGGGCCCGACTTCCGTACAACCGGCCGGCCGCGAGTAGTATCCTTTGGCCGCTGCTTTGGCTGCATATGTGCCTCTCGCTGTGTCGGCTGCAGATGCGCCTCAGGATCGATCGTGTCGGGACGATCAGAGTCCGGCTGCAGCCGTGCTGATTGCTCGACCAGCATCGTCAGCAATTCGACGGCATCAAGGTGCGGAGGTGGCGCCGAAAGGCCAGTGGGACGAAAGATGCGAAGTAATTGCGATACTCCACCAATTCTAAAGTGCGAGAGGACATGAAGGCCGCTGAAACCGACGATCACCCAGGTTGCGTACCAGTGCAGCGCGGCCATCTCGTAGCCGGCGAAAAAGCCAAAATACAGCAACCCGCCGCTGGCCATCAGCACCAGCATGGCGAGGAAGAACACCCAGTACAGCACGATGTTGACGGCGCCCCGCCTCGCCTGCCCTCGACCAAAAAGTCCTCGCAGGCGAACCTTGTCCAACCTGATACGGCGCCCGAGACCGGACCGACGAATATAGATCGCGTAGGCGAGCGACACCACGACGAGCACGACGGCCGCCTGCATATGCAGCACCCACACGTTCTGGGGCAGAACCGCATCGAACAGATTGATCCAGGTTCGATCGGGCGCTTCGGTCGCAATGCGCAGTCCGGTGACGAATGCAACGCCGAACCCGGCGACAAGCAGCCAGTGCAGGACGATCGTTCCGTAGTCCGTTTTTCGTTGTCTCATGCGCGCGCTCCACCATCGGGGAGGCGGCAACTTTCGACATCAACCTGACGCAGGCTTTTTGCGTCAACTTCACCGGTCGCATGCGACTGCGCGCTGTATCGCATGGCGCGCGCATTGATTTTTGGCCGCGTGCTCTTCCGCCAAACGCCATTCTTCTTGTTACGCAACTGACCCGCCCCAAATCACGGCTCGCCGAAATCGGCGAACGAAGAATCCTTCTCGTTATGCGGGCGCCTCACCGCAACGTGTCGATGGTTCAAGCAGCAAATTGAGGCTGAATTGAACTATCCGGCTGGCCTCCAGCGTCCGTCGCCACGACGTGATGCGACGCTGGAGGCCATGCTGGCGCGGAGTTATCCCCAGTGGTGAAGTTGAAGCATCTCGGCGATCTGCGCATGATTCACTTCGAGCGGCGATGGATGCGCTTCCGCTGAGTGTCCACAACCGCCACAGCCATGACCTTCGTCGGCCGAGTTTCCGGCGTGAGCGTCTGCGGCGGGCGTGGCTGCCGGAGGCGCACTGGCTGCCGCAGGCGCGTTGGCTGCCACGGCCGGCGCACCAGGAGCGGCCGGCGCAGCAGGCGCTGCGGGAGCGGCAGGCGCAGCGGGAGCCGCAACGGCGGTCGACAATACATCGGCAACCGTCAAACCATCGGCATTGTAAGCGCCGCCGGTCACCGGAACATTGTTGCCACCGACGTCGGCGGCGTTGGCATGCATCTGCTCGGCGGCAGCACCGACCAAGGCCGCGTTGCCGGTCTGCAACCCCTTGATCATCCCGGCAACCTCGGCTCCGAGCGTACTGGTGTCGCCGAGCAACTCATTGTCGAATCGTGCCTCGAAGATGCCGCCCTGCGCCGCGTCGAAGTTGGTGACGTCGGTCTGAAAGGTTTGCAGATCGGCGATCACTGTCGCAGTCGCCGCCGCATCGTGAGCACCGACGGCCGCCATCGCTTGTTGTCCCAGCGAATTGGACTGAGCGATGAAGGTTGCCCAGAAATTCGTCTGCGCAGCATTGTCCTGGTATGCCGGCGTCGGGTTCAGTGCGTCCCCAAAGGGGGTAAAGCCATGCACGCCGCCCTGGTTCGCCATGTTCGCCAGATTGGTATCGCCCTGCACGATGTCGATGATGTCGAGGAGGTTGTCGTTGCTGGCCCGTCCCGCATCCGGGGTTAAGCCGGCCTGGGCGATATAAGTATCCTCGAGTTGGAGCTGCCGGACCACCGCGTCCGCATGAATGCCGGTCAGCCCGCCGAACAGCAGCGGATTGGCGGTCATCAAGGCCTGCATGTCGGCGATCACAGCGTTGGTATCGGCCGTGGCCTGGGCTGAATTGTCGGCGTTGAAGCCGCCGAGAGAAATATTCGCGAGATCGTCGAAGATGGCGCCGATCTCGGCAAGGTTGGCGTGAGGCGCGTCCGCGGCCGCAGTCCCGGCGGGAAGCGCCGCCGGCGCTGCAAGAAATCCCGCCGCATCATTCTGTGTCGCCAACGTCGCAAGATTGGGATCGTTGTTGACGACATTGAGGATGTCGAGATGGCTGGTGTGCAACGCCGCTTCCGCCGCGGCAACACTGCCGAACGTTCCGCCGCCATTCACCGAAGCCGTGGCCGCCGACAGCGCCGTCGTAATGTCGGCCAGGATTGTGTTGACGTGGGTCAGCGTGTCACCGGTGAACTGCCCCGCGGCGACTTCCGCCTGAAGGCCCGTCTGCACATTGGTGAGATCGGTGGTGTATCGCCCGATGCTGCCAAATCCCTGGCCACCTTCTTCGACCGCGTTCTGCCACAAACCGCCCTCGAGCGCGCGCGTAGCATCATTGAACGTCAGGCCAAGATCCGAGAAAGCTGGAGCAGGTGTTGCGGGACCTCCTCCGGTGTCGCCGCCGCCGCCGCCAGCACCACCGCCGGCGTCGCCACCACCACCAGCACCACCACCGCCGGCGCCACCACCCGTCGGCGTCACGGCCGTCGCCTGCGCCGCCGCCACCACAGCGGCGTAGGTCCCGCCATCCGCCATGAGGTTATTGGTGCCCACGTCCGCAGAGTTCGTTGCGAGCTGCTCCACCGCAGCGTTGACCTCCCCGGCATTGTGCGTCTGCAAACCTTCGATCAGCGCGGTCGCCGCGGTGCCCGACGTGCCGTCTGTCCGAAATTCGTTCCAGAACCGCGCCGAAAATAGGCCGCCTTGAGACTGATCGAAGGCGTTCGAATTCGTATTGAAGGTCTCGAGTTGCTGGACCAGCCCGGCAATGTCACCGGTGAAGCCATTATTCTCGATCGTGGTCGCCATCTGCCCGAGATGGTTACTGTCCTGGATCCATTGCGTAACAAAGGCCGTTTGGTCCGCACTGTCATGGAACGGTGCAGGAGGGGTGTTAACGGCTGGCAGAGGCGTCGGGTTAAACAACGCCTGCACACCCGCATCGCCTTGAGCGATATCGATAATGTCCCGATGGATGTCATTGATCGCACGCCCAACAAATTGTCCGAGATCTGTTCCCAGTGTCAGCGTGCCCGCTGTCGGAGCGTTCGCGTTCTCGACGGATGCAATCTCCTCATTGAGCTGATTGATGATGACCTGCGTGTGCAGATCGGAGAGGTTATTGATCTGGGGAACTGCTGCGGTCAACATCTGCTGCACGCCGATAAGGTCCGAGACGATCAAATTGACCTGATCCGGGCCGACCCCGCCAATCTCACGGGTCGTTGCGTCGTTGAATAGATCCGTTGCTGTCAAAGCCATTATTCTTCCCCTTTGTCAGTATTTCATGACTGATGAGCGCTAGCGATCAGCTGGGCAGCGACACAATGCGCAAGATGAAAGATCGTTTACGTTCGTGGCGCCTTTCAGCCGACACCGCGGCCAATGCGCGCGGAAGCAAGGTGATTGACGGGCGAGTCTATGACGCTCGAGCGTTTCGATCGCCACTTATCGCGCACATGTTTGACGCGGCGCGTGTGAGACCAACACGTGTGAGACCAATATGCGGCATGTATGAGACCAATAGTCATATGTGAGACCAACAGTAGCGTCTCTCTATTATGGCGCGTCATGGCGTGCGTGAATTGTCGATGGATCGAGGACCGTCGCATTGTTGCCGGAAAATGGTCTGCATCGCCTGCCAAGCAGATTTGCAAGTAGATCGACGGTCGATATCGGCCCGATGGTAAGGCGCACGTGTATATGAGTATCGCGCAGAGTCACGCACCGACATTTCCATCCACCGAGGTTCCCAAGTCCACGCCGGCGTCCGATGATCCGGTGACGCTAAGGCTGCGCGAAAGCGCGCGGCGCATGGTCGGCGTCGCCGTGTTCAGCGGGGTGATCAACATCCTGATGCTGTCGGGCTCTCTTTATATGCTGCAGGTCTATGACCGGGTTATTCCGAGCCGCAACATCGAGACCTTGCTGGGCCTCTCCTTGATGGTGCTGCTGGCCTATGTGACCCAGGGATATTTCGACGCGCTGCGGTCGCGAATGCTGTGCCGCGTGGCAACAATGTTCGACGCCGGCATGCAGGAATCGATTCACGTCGCGCTCGCCACGCTGCCGCTTCGGGGCGTGAAGCCGATGCTGATGCAGCAGCCTTTGCGCGATCTGGACCAGGTGCGCGCGTTCATGTCGAGCATGGGGCCGACCGCGTTCCTCGACATGCCCTGGATTCCGATTTTTCTGATCGCGTTGTTTCTGTTTCACCCGGCGATCGGGATCACGGCGCTGCTGGGGACTGCCGCGATCATTGCGATGACGCTCTTGACCGACCGCATGTCGCGCGGCGCGGCCAAGGCTGCGATGGAAAGCAGCGCCCAGCGGCAGGTGCTGGCCGATGCGACGCAACGCAACGCCGAGGTCATCCGCGCGCTGGGCATGATGGATCGCTTCACCGTGCGCTGGTCGCGGGCCAACGAGCGTTATCTGCGGGAAAATATCCGCGCCACCGACGTGTATGCCAATCTCGGGTCGAGCGCCAAGGTCCTGCGCTACGTGCTGCAATCGGGGATGCTGGGCATCGGCGCCTACCTCGTCGTGGCCGACAAGGCGTCGGGCGGCATCATGATCGCATCCTCGATCATGATGGGCCGCGCGCTGGCGCCCGTCGAAGTGGCCCTCGGCACCTGGAAGCAGCTTGTGGCCGCGCGTCAGGGCATTACGCGGTTGCGCGAGATCTGCAAGGTGACCGGCGCACCTGTTGCGCCGCCGGTGGTGCTGCCGCGTCCGTTCCGCGAACTATCCGTGCAGAATCTCGCGGTCGCAGCGCCAACTTCGGAAAAGCCGATCGTTGCGAATGTTACGTTTGCGCTCAAGGCCGGCATGGGACTGGCCCTGCTTGGCGCGAGCGCATCAGGCAAGACCTCGCTCTCGAAGGCGCTGGTGGGAATCTGGCCGGCCCGAAGCGGCGTCGTGCGGCTCGACGGGGCCGCGCTGGATCAATGGCGAAACGAAGATCTGGGCCGGTATGTCGGCTACCTGCCTCAGGAGGTTGGTCTGTTCGATGGCACCGTCGCCGAGAACATTTGCCGTTTCGATGAGACGGCAACGTCCGATGCCATCCTGAAAGCCGCGCAGATCGCGGGCGTGCATGACATCATTCTGCGTTTGCAGGACGGATACGCGACACGAATCGGAGAAGGCGGCATGGCGCTATCGGCGGGGCAGCGGCAGAGAGTTGGGCTGGCGCGGGCGATCTTCGGCGATCCGTTCCTCCTCGTGCTCGATGAGCCCAATGCCAATCTGGATGCCGAAGGGGAAGCCGCCCTGACCCGCGCCATTCAGATCATGCGCCACAACAAATCCATCGTGATCGTCATATCGCATCGCCCCAGTGCGCTCGCCGCATTGAATATGGCGATGATACTTTACGAAGGTAAGGCCATCGCATTCGGGCCAAGCGAAGAGATCTTCGCGCGCGTTCGCACGGCGAATGTACAACCCGCGGCGGCAAAACAGACTGCCGCGCCGCCGGCTGCGAAACCCGTCCGCCGCACTCCACTTGAGAGCGTTCAATCATGACAACCACAGATCGCGTACGAACCGATCGCGCCCCATATGACGACGAACCCGAGCGGCGCGGGGCTGGCGAGCAGCGCGGCGATGGAGTCGGTCCGCAGGGCGCGGCGCTGATTCTCGAACTGCAGCGACTCCGGCAGGCGTTCGCGGAGGAAGACTCCGACGACGTGCCTACACTGCAACCACGTCGTTTCGCGCGTGAGGATTTGCGTCCGCCCGTACGTCAGCGGACGCGCCAGCCGAGGCGACCGCAGAAAAGCAAGATGGGACGGGCGATCGAGGTCTGCCTCGAGCAGCTCGGATTCACGACCGCGGCGCCAGCGGCTCCGGTCGGGCGCAGGAGCGAAAATGCGCGCGGGCCAAACCTGCGCGCACCGAACGTGCGTCCGCCGAAACCGCGTGAGCCGATTGCGCGTGAGCCAGTTGCGCGTCAGCCGATTAAGCGTGAACCGTTTGCGCATGAACCGAATATGCGCAAGCCGAAATTGCGCGAACCGAATATCGACCTGCCGCCGCGCCGGCAAAATGCGATCACGCTCGACAATTCGGTACCCATGGATCTGTTGAAGCCCGCGCGGGAAATCCCGGCGCTCGACATCAAACGCCCGCCCGCATCTGCCTCGGCGCCCGTCAATGGGCTCCAATTGGCGCTGCCGCGTCCGTCCGGCACGGTCGAGCCCAAAACGACGTCGGGCCAGTTGATCGAGAAGTGCCGCGTCGGCCTGACCGCGGGCGTTGCTTTCCTCATCAATCGCGACGGTCTCGCTCACAACGATAACTTGCCGGGCGAAAGCCTGACCACGCGGACCGGGCGCGCATATGAACGCGAATTGAGGACCGGACTACGGGTGCTGATCGCCGCGATCGTTCTGGGCGGCGGCTGGACTGCGCTGGTGCCGTTGGCGGCGGCCGTCGTCGTTCCCGGCAGTCTCGTGGTTCAATCCAACGTCAAGACCATCCAGCATCCGACCGGCGGAGTGGTGGCGCAGATCGCGGCCCGCAATGGCATGCGGGTGGCCTCCGGCGATCTGCTGGTGCGGCTCGATGCGACCCAGGCGCAAGCCAGCCTTCAGGTGGTGAGCAAGCAGCTCGACGAAGCGCGGGCGCGGATTGCGCGGCTGATCGCCGAGCGCGACGGCCTGCCCCGCCCCGAAGTTCCGGCAGACATGACGGGACGGCTGGACGAGAGCGCGATCAAGGATCTGCTGGCGTCGGAGGAGATGCTGTTCAAGGCCCGAAAGAATGCGCGCGACAGCCAGAAAGACCTTCTGCAAAGCCGGGTCTCGCAACTCGGCGAGGAGATCGCCGGCCTCGATGCCCAGGTGGTGTCGAAGGCGAAGCAAGTGGAACTGATTACAGGAGAACTCTCCGGCGTCCAGGATTTATACGACAAGAGGCTGGTACCGCTGACGCGGCTCACGACCTTGCAGCGAGAGAACGCGCGGATCGAAGGCGAACGCGGCCAGTTGATATCGGCGATCGCCGAGACAAAATCGAAAATCGGCGAGGCCCAGCTCCAGATCGTACGGCTCGATCAGGATTTTCGCACCGACGTCGTCAAGGAGCTTGGCGAGAACCAGGGCAAGGAAGCCGAACTGGTACAGCGTGGCGTCGCTGCCCGCGATCTTCTCGACCGGATCGACATCCGCGCCCCGACGTCGGGGATTATCCATCAGCTTTCGGCGCACACCATCGGCGGCGTGATCCGCGCCGGCGACTCGATCATGGAAATCGTGCCGGATTCGGATGATTTGCAGATCGAGGCGCGTCTGCAGCCGAACGATATCGACCAGGTGCGGATCGGTCAGCAATCGTTCGTCCGCTTCTCGGCCTTCAATCAGCGCACGACGCCGCAACTGGTCGGCGAGGTGTCCTATGTGTCGGCCGATATCACCCGTGACCAACAGTCCAACGCTTCCTATTTCACGGTCAGGGTGACACTGCCCGAGGACGAACGCCGACGGTTGGCCGGATTGCAGCTCGTCTCGGGCATGCCCGCTGAAGTCTTCATGCAGACGGGCAGCCGGACCATGATGAGCTACCTGTTCAAGCCGATTACCGATCAGCTCCGCCGCGCCTTTGTCGAGCGATGAAGCGATGAGTTGTGGCATCGTCTGCGCCCAAAATCCGAACTTGTCCGAAATTGGGCGCAGCGGTCCGAGTTGGGACACAGTGCGGCAATTCACACATCTCCCCGCAATCGACAAAGCCACGCCGTGCGCCCTCCGGCACGCTCATCGTTGGTGGCGTGTTCGATCACCTCGAAGCCGAAACGGTTGATCAAGGCCTCGTATTCCCAAGGCGCCAGGCTCGCGTGATACAGAGGATCGCCCCGATAGTTACCGATCGCCTCGCCATGCCGCGGTCCCGCATTGAACATCAACAACGCGCCGGCGGATGCGTGTTCGGCGAACACCGCGAACATTCGGCGCTGGGCATCGTAATCGAGGTGGAAGAAACTGTCCCGGGCCAGGATGCCGTCGAAGCTACGACCTAGCGACAACTCGCGCATGTCGGCCACGATCCACTCGTGACCGGGCAGACGGCTACGGCAAAACGATATCATCGTTGGGGACGAGTCAACGCCGGTCACGCGCAAGCCTCGCTCGGCCATATGTTGTGCGACGGGCCGTCCCGAACCGCAGCCAAGGTCCAGAACCCCTGCGCCGCTCGGAAGTCTGTCGACAAAGAGGCTGTGCCAGGTCTTATCGTTCCACGCGCTGTTCTGGCGGTCGCGATCCCACTGCGCAGCATGCCGCTCGTAGTGTCCGATGATGAGGTTTGCCAGATGCGTCATTCTGCCGATGTGGGCGGGGCGCGCCGCATCTGCAACCTCTCAAAAGCGATGGTTCACCGATTGCGCCGCCGTGCCGGGTGAGGCCTTGCTAATCATCGCCTCGATCTCGGAGATCACGAGGTCGGGCGCGGCGTTCTGCACCATGTGGCCGACATCCGGCAATACGATCAGTTTGGCGTTCGGCACCGCGCTAGCGAACGGTCGTGAATGAATGCCCGTCGACACCGTCTTGTCGCTTTCGCCCGAGATCACCACTGTCGGTACCTTGATGTTGGCGTAGCGCGGCGCCTGCTCCTTAACCGCCGCCTTCAGCGCCACCAGATCCCGGGCATTGGCGAGGAATTCGCGCGGCCGCAGCAACAATGGCGTCGCGGTGTTCCTGACGAAGCCGTCCGGCATGACCTGCGGCAAGAACGCGCCGCGCGCGCCGGGTTCGGCCAGAAACAACCCGAGCGGAAGCGTGATCGTATAGGCGAGCAGCGGACCGATCACGGGTGTAGTGACGAGTTTATTATACCAGCCGACCCCGCCCGGCCACGGATAGGCCACCGGCGCCAGCATCACCAGCCCTGAGACGCGTTGTGGATAATCGAGCGCCATGCGCGCGCCGAGCGCGCCGCTCCAGGAATGAACCACGAAGAAGGCCTGGCCGACGCCGAGCTTTTCCAGGGCTTCATCGATCATTTCGCCCTGGATCGCCGGCGTCGAATCCTCGAGACGCGCGCGCGTGCTCCAGCCATGCCCGGGACGATCGATCAGGATCACCCGATGATTGCGGGCAAGCAGATCGCCGAGCGGTTGCCGCATCGCCTCGAGATTGGAACTGGCGCCATGAATCATCACAACAGGTAGACCGGCGGTATCGCGCGGCCCGATTTCGACGACGTTGAGCGTCGCGCCGGCGACCTCGACCATCCTGCCTTGCGCCGGATAGGCGCGCTGCAGGATTAGGACACCGGCCTGCGTGATCAGCGCCAGCACAACCAGCGCCGCCACCACAACCACAGATGTCATTGAAAAGGCCCGGATGAATTTATCCACACGCAAGTTACGGTTTCAGTTCAACCAGGTTTCGCGGTGAGTGGGAGAATCTTTCGCTTTGTAATGTGCGTGCCTTCATATCGCCGTCATCGGCAACTTCATATAACCGTGATCAGCACTTTAGCCGCGCAGCGTGCGCGTGCCAATCGAGGCTGCAGTTGGCTGCTCTGTCCCCGCAATCCACAGGAACACGGGTCGGGTGCCTAGAGTTATCCTGCGGGACAATTGGAGGATTGAGATGCTTCCTGAATCAAACGATACCGCGATCGACCAGATTGTCGCCCGGTGCAACGGCGACATCCGCGGCGCGCTGAAGGCCCTGCTGCTGATCAACGAACATCTGGAGGCCGAACTTCAACAGGTCTATGCGGCGGTGGCGCAGGGCGTACGCGGCAACGGCGTGCTGCACTGATCATTGACCGGCGGCAGGGTCTACCTTCGGGCAGACTTTGGTGGTCGAGCGTGCGAGCTTGGCATTGTTGAGGGATTTGTAAGATCCGTCTTCGAACCGGCTGTCTCCGATCACAATCGGATTGCTGGTCACGATCTCGCATCTGTCGGTCGCGCGGTTGCCGACGACCCAATGGAGCCCGCTTGCGAAACCGACCGTTCCGGTCGCAAAATCATTGCGCCGGCCAATATCAATGATTTCATCGTCACGTTCCCGCTGCGCGGTCAGGGAAGCGCGCGATAGCGAAAAATGTTCCAGTCCACAATGGACTGCCTGACATCGTGGCTAATGCACGCGCGGATCGATCAAACGATTGATCAGATGTCGCGGCCTTCGACCTTCTCGCTCAGGGTCTTGACCAGTTCCGGCACCTTTTCAAGATGCGGGTTGACGGCAAGCGCCTTGCGGAAGGCGTCAAGCGCACGCTTTTCGTCGCCGAGATCCTGCATGATCATGCCAAGCCCCGCCAGCGCGCCGAAATGTCGGGGTTCGCGGACCAGGACCTGCTCGATGTCCTCAAGCGAATGGGCGTAGTCGTTCTTGAGATAATACAGCGTCGCGCGCCGGTTCCATCCCTCGACATAATCGGGGCGCAGCTTGACGACCGCATCGAGCAATTTCAGCGCGATGTCGGTCTGCTGGGCATCCATCGCGGCCTTGGCCCGCATCATCAAGAGCGCGGCCGTATCGCTTGGCGTCTGCATCCACAGCGCCCAGATCCGGGCCTCGACATGCTTGGCGCTGGCCTCATCGGGGGCCGCCTTCAGCGCGCCGAACAGAAAGTCCAGCCCGCGCATGCGGTCGGCGCCAACCTTCGGCAGCTTGCTTGGCGCTTCCGGCAGTTTTTTCTGCTGCTTCGGCGGCGTGGCCCTCGGCTCCTGCGCAAACGCCTGCACTGGCCCCGCGGCAATCGCCACGGCCAGAAGGACTGCCAATCGACCATTACGTGCGCGGGGGAATCTGGTTGCCATCCCCGAAGTCTAGACGCAGGCAAACCGGCTTGCAAAGCAGCAAACCGTCAAAGAGGCGTGATGGGGAAAACGCGCGCGCGAAGACTTGGTACGAAGGCCTGTTGGTACGAAGGCCTGCAGAACCCGAATTAGGTCCGATTCAAGCCTGATTCAACCCTGGCGCGCCTTGAAACGGCGCTGGACCTTGTTGATCACGTAAACCCGGCCCTTGCGGCGGACCAGACGGTTGTTGCGGTGGCGGCCGCGCAGCGATTTCAGCGAGTTACGGACCTTCATGGGACAATCCTGATGCGTTGAAAGGCCGTGTTCGACAGGCCGAAAGTGGCAAAATGAGACCAATCCCGCCAGCGGTCAGTCCGCCCGGGATGCGGGTTTCTAAGCCATCGAACGGTCAAATGTCAATCCGAACAGGGAGACCCCGTGGCGTGCGGCGAACCGCCACAATGGAACCGGATTTCACCGGATATACAAAATAGACAAATTCAGCCAAAGGTTTGCACCCGATACGCGATTCGACCGTGTATTGTGCATCAAGCAGTTCAGCCGACGGCGTCTGGCGCAGAGATTGGGATCCCGACCTCGCTATGACAGTTCAGCCACCAACTATAAAAAACACGGTACTGGCCGCTGCGGATCATGCTGCTCCCGTTGCCGCGAATCAGCGATTGATGCTGCCGGCAGGCGTGATTCCGTTTCGGCTCAACTGGCCCTATATACTCGTCATCGGCGCCTATCATGTCTTGGCGCTGCTGGCCTTCATGCCGGGTTATTTCAGTTGGAGCGGTCTCATCGTAGCCGCGCTGGGCACACATCTGTGCGGGCTGTTCGGCATCAACCTTTGCTATCATCGGCTTCTAACCCACCGCGGACTGAAATGTCCGAAATGGCTGGAGCACGCCATGGTGGTCGTTGCGATGTCCTGCCTGCAGGAAACGCCCGCGCGCTGGGTCGCCGTCCACCGCCGGCATCATCAATTCGCCGACCAGCAGCCGGATCCGCACAGCCCGCTGGCAAGCTTCTTCTGGAGCCACATGGGGTGGATTCTGGTCCATCAACCGGAGCTCGCACGCCTCGGGATTTACGAACGCTACGCCAAGGACATCCTGCGCGATCGCTTCTACGTCGCGCTCGAGCGCCATTATTGGCTGGTCTGGATCAATCTCGGCCAGATCCCGTTATTCTTCGGCGTTGCATTCGCGCTGGCATGGCTATTTGGCCAAACGCCGTCAGATGCGGCGCAGACCGGCGTGAGCATCATGATGTTCGGCGTCTTCGTCCGCACCGTCCTCGTATGGCACATTACCTGGGCCATCAATTCGGTGACGCATCTGTGGGGCTACCGGAACTACGAGACCGACGAGGACAGCCGCAACAACATCATCGTCGGCCTGATCTCCAACGGTGAAGGCTGGCATAACAACCACCACGCCGATCCGCGCTCGGCGCGCCATGGTCATCGCTGGTGGGAGATGGACAACACCTATCTCACCATTCGCTTTCTGGCGTGGCTTGGGCTGGCGACCGACGTGGTGAAGCCCAATCCTCATCTCGCCGAACGGCCCACCGGGAGCAGGCTGACGACGCGCGGAACGACCGGCGTTCCGACGGAGTGAAGGGTCACGCTGCCGTCCAGCTAAAGCGGGAACTCGACCATGGCTTCTCCGGTCGCGACCTTCTCATCGTTCTGGTTGCGCACCATGACGTCGATCAGAACCCAGCGCGAGTTCGCGGTGGTCTGTCTCGATTTCACGATGCCGGTCGGCTGGATGGTGTCGCCGGGTTTGACCGGTTTGACCCAGCGGGTTTCGAGGCGGCGGTGAATGGCGCCTGCGGGATAGGCCCAGTCGGTGATCATCCGTGAGATCAGCCCGAAATTGTTCATGCCGTGCATGATGATGCCGCCGAAATTGGTCTTGCCGAAATTGCCCTTCATGTAGTCGTCGTCGAGATGCAGCGGGTTGTAGTCGAGCGAGGCGTCGCAGAACAGGCGGATCGATTCGCGTGAGACCGCGAATTTCGGGCCGTCGATGACGTCGCCGGCGGAGAGATTGTCGAACGTGGCAGTCATTGATCGCTCCCCTCTCACATCGGCCGAATCGTCCAGCCGCGGCCGGAACAGATTACATCGCCACGCTGGTTGAAGAAGACGTTGTCGTGCACCACGAACAGCCGCTCGCGCTTGATGAACTTGTCGAGCGCGCGGGCCTGCAGGGTGATGACGTCATTGGGCCGCGCCGGGATGTTGTAGCTCCAGGACTGCCCGGCATTGACGGTTCCCGGCGAGCGCATCCAGTCGTCGGCCGGCGTGCAGGAGAACATCAGGAGGATATGGATCGAGGGCGGCGCGATCAGCCCGCCATAGCGGGTGGTCCTGGCATAGGCCTCGTCGAAATAGATCGGGTGATCCTCGCCGACCGATTTGCAGTAGAGTTCGATCGCCTCTCTGGTCAGCGTGTACGGAAGGGTCTTGCGCGGCGCGCCGGGGACGATGTCGTCCCACGCCTTGCGCAGATTGGCGTCTTTCCAGAAATCGGTCTCGAAGGCTTCCGGCTCGGACTTGGTTTGGGCCATGCCGCACTCCCTGTTGTCAGCGATCTTGTTTCTGCCGCCTTGCGGAATTTGTTATATAGTATAATCAATTTACCCGACCAAAAAAGCAAGCCGCCTGGAAACCCCAAATGCCCAAGCTCAAACTGCCCGATATCGAAAAAGTCACAGCTATCGACATCCACACCCATGCGGAAGAACCCTGCGGGATGCATGGCGACGACGGCTATGACGATTTCCAGGCGCAGATGGCCGACTATTTCAAATCGCCGCACAAGCATCCGCCGACCGTGCCGGAAACCGCGGCCTACTACCGCTCCAAGAATATCGCCGCAGTGATTTTCCCGGTCGACGCCGAGCGCGAGACCGGTTTTCGCCGCTACAACAATTACGAGATGCTGGAGGCCGCCTCCGACCATCTCGACGTCCTGATACCCTTCGTCAGCATCGATCCGCACAAGGGCAAATTAGGCGTGCGCGAGGCGCGCAAGCTGATCGAGGAATACGGCGTCCGCGGCTTCAAGTTCCATCCGACCATGCAGGGCTTCTACGCCAACGACCGCATGGCCTATCCGCTCTATGAAGCCATCAACGAGGGCGGCGCGATTGCGCTGTTTCACACCGGA
>Ga0137409_10003160_pt1 | contig 15386 bp, 13 predicted proteins | sample CZODoug1_16funga_FD_122059 | JGI IMG/M metagenome (GOLD analysis project Ga0137409, IMG submission 122059) | Vadose zone soil fungal communities from Angelo Coast Range Reserve, California, USA - CZODoug1_16fungal (Hybrid Assembly) | ecosystem: Environmental > Terrestrial > Soil > Vadose zone... | reverse complement strand
TACGACGTGATGGCGATCTTGTCCGTGAACTGCGCCTCGGCGGGCTCGTTCATCATGTCCACGCAGCGGCCGTCCACGTCGTATTTCCAGCCGTGGTAGACGCACCGCAGCCCGCACTCCTCGTTGCGCCCGAAGAACAGCGACGCGCGGCGGTGCGGACAGAACTCCTCGAGCAGGCCGACCCTGCCGCGCGTGTCGCGAAACGCGATCAGGTCCTCGCCGAGCAGGCGGACACGCACCGGCGCGCCGTCCCGCTCCGGCAGCTCCCGGGCGAGCAGGGCGGGCACCCAGTACCGGCGCAGCGTAGTGCCCATCGGGGTGGCGCGGCCGACGCGGGTGATGAGGTCGTTGTCTTCGCGGGAGAGCATCGGCGATCCTCCTTGGCGGCGTGGAGGTCAGGCTTGACGGCAGTCTATCATTGGGCGCCGCGGCGGGCATGGCGGCGGGAGGGGCCTGATGGCCGAGCGGCTGTTCGGGGCGCGGGTGCGCCGGCGGGAGGACGCGCGGCTGGTCACCGGCCGCGGCCGCTACGTGGCCGACGTGGCGCTGCCCGGCCTGCTCCACGTCGCCGTCCATCGAAGCCCGCACGCCCATGCCCGCCTCGTCGCCGTGCGCGCCGACACCGCGCGGCGGTGCCCGGGCGTGGTCCACGTCCTGGTGCCCGCGGAGGTGGCCGCGCTCGGCCGCCTGCCGGTGATCGTCCCGCACGCGAGCCTGAAGGCGCCCGCCTGCCCCGAGATCCTCCCCCAGCAGGTGGTCTCCTACGCGGGGCAGCCGGTGGTGCTCGTCGTGGCCGAGAGCGCGGCGGCGGCCGTGGACGCGCTGGACGCGCTGCGCGTCGACTACGAGCCGCTGCCGGCCGTCGCCTCGCTGGACGACGCGCTGCGCGCCGGCGGGCCGAGCGTGCATCCGGGCGGCAACGTGGCCGCGCGATTCACCCAGCGGGTGGGCGATCCGGCCACCGCCATGGCCGGCGCCGACACCGTTGTGCGCGGACGCTTCCGCCTGCACCGCGGCGCCGGCATGGCGATGGAGACCCGCGCCATCACCGCCCGCTGGGACGCCGACCTCGGCCAGCTCACGGTCTGGTCCACGACGCAGGCGCCGCAGATCCTGCGCCGGATGCTCGCGCGCTTCCTCGCGCTGCCCGAGCACGCCGTGCGCGTCGTCACCCAGGACATCGGCGGCGGCTTCGGCCCCAAGGCCATCGTGTACAGCGAGGACATCCTGGTGCCGTACCTGGCCCGGGCGCTCGGACGCCCCGTGCGGTTCGTCGAGACGCGCCGGGAGCATCTGCTGGCAGTGACCCAGGAGCGCGACCAGTGGCACGAGGCCGAGCTGGGCGTCACGCGCGACGGCCGCATCGTCGCATTGCGCGACACGTTCACCCACGACTGTGGCGCGTTCGTCTCCTGGGGCGTGATCGTCCCGCTCATCACCTCGGTGAGCGTGCCCGGCCCCTATCGCGTGCCGGCCTACGAGGTCACGTTCACTGCGCTCTACACGAACCGCGTGCCGGTCACGCCGGTGCGCGGCGCCGGGCGGCCGCAGGCGGTGTTCGTGATGGAGCGCCTGCTCGACCTCGCCGCCGCCCGGCTCGGCCTCGATCGCGTAGCGATCCGCGAGCGGAACCTGATCCCGCCCGACGCGTTCCCCTACGACGTCGGCCTCGTCTCGCGCGATAACGGCCCGCGCCGCTACGACAGCGGCAACTACCCCGAGTGCCTGCGCCGCGCCGTCGAAGCCGTCGGCTGGAAGAGCTTCGCGCGCGAGCAGACGACGGGTCGCCGGCGGGGCCTGGGGCTCGCGCTCTTCGTGGAGGACACCGGGCTCGGCCCCTACGAGGGCGTTCGCGTGCGCGTGGACTACGACGGGCGTGTGTTCGTCTACTCCGGCGCCTCCAGCCAGGGCCAGGCGCACGAGACGACACTGGCCCAGATCGTCGCCGACGGGCTCGCGGTGCCGATCGAGCGGGTGACCGTGGTGCCGGGCGACACCGATGGCCTGCCCTACGGCGTCGGCACCTTCGCCAGCCGCATCGCGGTCCTCGCGGGAACCTCTGCCAGCCAGGCGGCGCGCGAAGTGCGGACGAAAGCGCTGGCCATCGCGGCCGAGCGCCTGGAGGCGGCCGTGGAGGACCTCGTGCTCGAGGACGGGCGGATCACCGTGCGCGGCGCGCCGGGTCGCGGCGTCGACCTCGGCGAGCTCGCGGCGATCGCCTCGGCGCCACGCCCCGGCTACGCGCTGCCCGGCGGGATGACCCCGGGCCTGGAGGCCTCGGGCTACGTCTCGGTCAGCCAATCGACCTACTCCAGCGGCGCCCACGCCGCCGCCGTGGAGGTCGACACCGAGACTGGCGTGGTGCGCGTGCTCCGCTACGTTGCCGTCGACGACTGCGGCGTGATGATCAATCCGATGGTCGTCGAGGGCCAGGTGCACGGCGGCATCGCGCACGGCATCGGCAACGCGCTGCTGGAGCGCGTGGTCTACGACGGGGGCGGCCAGCTGATCACCGGCACGCTGATGGACTACGCGCTGCCGCGCGCCGACGACGTGCCGGACCTCGACGTCCGCCACGTCGTCACCCCCTCGCCGCTGAACCCACTCGGGGTGAAGGGCGCCGGCGAGGGCGGGACGCTGCCGGCGCCGGCGGCGATCGCCAATGCGGTGGCCGACGCGCTCGGCGTCGACATCACCGAGATGCCGCTCACGCGCGAGTACGTCTGGCGGTGCGCGCAGGCCGCGCCGCGATCGCGAGGACCGTCATGAGTGTCACGTCCATCGATCACTGGGTCATGGTCGTCGCCGACGTCGAGCGCACGCTCGAGTTCTACCGGCGGCTCGGCTTCGAGATCGGCTCGGAGCCACGTCCGGGTGGCCGGCCGCCGATGCCGACCATCCGCAACGGCACGGCGCAGAAGATCAACGTCCACGCCCGCGACTGGCCGGATCGCCCCGGCTATCTCGGCGCTCGGAAGCCGAGCGTGGGCGGAGCCGACTTCTGCGTCGTCTGGGAGGGCACCGTGCAGGAGGTGCTCGACCTGCTCGCTCGCAACGGCGTGGCGGTCGAGGCCGGCCCCGGTCCGCGCACGTGCGCGCGCGGCGTGTCGACCAGCGTCTACGTCCGCGATCCCGACGACAGCCTGGTGGAGTTCACGATCTACCCCTAGCCTCACGGATCGCGCGCCAGATGGCCGCCGGCGTCAGCGGCAGCGCGATGTCCCCGATCCCGAGGGGCCTGAGCGCGTCGGCCACGGCGCTGGCGATGACCGCCGGCGCCGGCGTCGTGCTGCCCTCGCCGCCGGCCTTGACGCCCAGCGGATTGGTCGGCGACGGCACCTCGTTCAGGTGCGTGGCGAACGACGGCAGGTCGGCGGCGCGCGGCAGCGCGTAGTCCAGCAGCGAGCCGGTCAGCGTCTGGCCGTCGCCATCGACCACGCAGGCCTCGATCAGCGCCTGGCCGAGCCCCTGCGCGATGCCGCCGTGGGTCTGCCCCTCGACGATCAGCGGGTTGATCGCACGGCCCACGTCGTCCACCGCCGCGTAGCGAGTCAGGCGCACCGCGCCGGTGTCGGGATCGATCTCCACCTCGCAGACGTGGCAGCCGTTGGGGAACACGGGCTCGTGCATCTCGTTGTCGCGCGCCACCGCGAGCTCGCCGGGCAGCGCGAACAGGCCGACGCCGCGGTCCGTGCCGGCGACGGTGAAGCGCCCGCGCGCGTACGTGACGTCGGCCTCGGCGGCCTCCAGCGCTTGCGCCGCGCGACGCCGGCCCTCGGCGATCAGATCGTCGGCGCCCAGCGTGATCACGGCGCCGGCCATGCGCATCGAGCGGCCCGAGTGGGTGCCGCCGCCGAAGCGAACGACGTCAGTGTCGCCGAGCAGGATTCGGATCGACGCCGGATCGAGTCCGAGGCGGTCGGCCGCGACCTGGGCGAAGCTCGTCTCGTGACCCTGGCCCGCCGGCTGGGTGCCGACCACGACCTCGACGATGCCGGTGTCCCGCCGCACGATGAGGCGCGCCTGCTCGCGCGGCGTGCCGACCGACGACTCGACGTAGTTGGCGAGGCCGCGCCCCAGCAGCCGCCCGCGCGTGCGCGCCTCGGCCCGGCGCGCGTCGAAGCCGTCCCAGTCGGCCAGGCGCCGCGCGAGGTCCATGTTCTCGGCGTAGCGCCCGCTGTCGTAGACCATGCCGAACGGATTCGCGTACGGCATCTTCACCGGATCGACGAGATTGCGCCGGCGCAGCTCGAGGCGGTCGATCCCCGTCCGCTCGGCGGCGAGATCCACGAGCCGCTCGATGGCGAACGTGACCTCCGGCCGGCCCGAGGAGCGATAGGCCTGGGTCGGAACCGTGTTCGTGAAGACGGCGCGGGCGCGCACGCGCGCCAGCGGGATGTCGTAGTTGCCCGTGACGAGCGCCGAGCCCTTGCCGAGGGGTGAGAACGACACGGCGCGGGCGCCCACGTTGGAGACGTTGTCGGCGCGCAGCGCCAGAAAGCGGCCGTCGCCGTCCAGCGCCAGCGACACGCGCGTGACGAGGTCGCGTCCCTGGTAGTCGCTGATGAGCGTCTCGGCCCGGGTGGCCGTGTACTTCACCGGCCGGCCGAGGCGCCTGGCCGCCCACAGCACGAGCCCGTACTCGACGTAGACGCGGTTCTTGGTTCCGAAGTTGCCGCCGACGTCGGGCGAGATCACGCGCAGCCGTTCGGCCGGCACCCCCAGCACCTCGGTCAGCTCGCGGCGCTGACGGAACGCGCCGCCGCTGCCGGCGTAGAGGAGGTACCGTCCGGTGGCGGCATCGTGAGCGCCGAGCGCCGCGCGCGGCTCGATCGGCAGCCCGGTCACGCGGCCGACGTGAAACTCATGCGCCACGATGTGCGCCGCCCGGGCGAACGCGGCCTCCACCAGCGCCGCGTCGCTGCCGAACGCGCAATCGACGCAGACGTTCGAGGGCACCTCGTCCCAGACGGACGGCGCGTGAGCGTCCGCCGCCTCGGCCGTGCCGACGACGAACGGCAGCGGCTCCCAGGTCACGTGGACGCGCGCGGACGCGTCCTCGGCTTGGCCCCGTGTCTCGGCGACGACCATCGCGACGGCTTCCCCGACGTGGCGGGCCTTGTCCGCGGGCAGCAGCACGTGGGGCCCGGCGAAGATGGCGCCGCCGTCCGGCGCGCGGAGCGCGAGGTCGTAGCGATTGGAGGGCACCGGGCTGTGCGGGATGGCGCGGAGACCGTCGGCGGCCACGTCGCGGCCCGTGAGCACGGCGAGCACGCCGGGCATGGCCACTGCGGCCTCAGCGTCGATGGCGGCGAGGCGGGCGTGGGGGGGCGGCGGGCGCACCATGGCCGCGTAGACCTGGCCGGGCAGCGAGACGTCGTCGGTGAACCGCCCCTGCCCGCGCAGGAGACGCGCGTCCTCGATGCGTCGCAGAGGCTGCCCGATCATCGACGGCAGCCGAGTCTAGCCGACACGCTCGACCTCGACCAGTACCTGTAATACCCTCTCGCATCGGAGGCCGTCCCATGGCACAGACGATCACGTGGCCCAAGGGCAAGCGGTGCGCGGTGGCGCTGTCGTTCGATCTCGACGGCGAGAGCCCGTGGATCCACCGCGACGCCGCGCTGGCCGAGCGGCCGCTCACCATGAGCATGGGCGCCTACGGGCCGAAGACCGGCGCCCCGCGCATCCTCGACGTGCTCGACCGCTACAACCTCAAGGTCTGCTGGTTCATCCCCACGTGGATCGTCGAGCGCTACCCCGACGTCTGCCGCGACATCCAGCGGCGCGGCCACGAGATCGGCCACCACGGCCACCTGCACGAGAAGCCGTTCTTCCTCAAGGGCGGCGCCGAAGAGGAAGAGGCGCTGCTGCTGAAGTCGCTCGACATCTTCAAGAAGGTGCTGAACGTGCGGCCCAAGGGCTCGCGGCTGCCGTCGGCCGATCCCTCGAAGCACTCGATGGACCTGCTCAAGAAGCACGGCTTCACCTACCACTCGAACATGATGGACGCCGACCTGCCCTACTGCCACAAGACGCAGCACGGCGAGCTGGTGGAGCTGCCGACCGCGTGGTGCAACAACGACTGGCCGTTCTTCGGCTTCAGCGCGGTGCCGCAGGTGGGCACCGGCATCCGCAGCCACGAGGACGTCTTCGAGATCTGGAAGGAAGAGTTCGACGGCGCCTACGAGGAGCGCGGCTTCTTCAACCTCATGGGCCACCCGCAAGTCATCGGCCGGCCCTCGCGCATGCGCATGGTAGCGCGCCTCCTCGAGCACATCCTCGGCAAGGGCGACGTGTGGTTCGCCACGCCCATCGAGATCGCCGAGCACTACCTGGCCCAGCGGTGAGCGCCGCGCCCTCCGGCCGTCTCGCCGGGCGCGTCGCCCTCGTCACCGGCGGCGGGCGCGGCTTCGGGCGCGCCATCGTCGAGGCCTTCGCGGCCGAGGGCGCCGACGTCGCCGTCAACTACAACGCCACCGCCGCCGGCGCGGCCGAGGTGGCGGCCGCCGTGGAGAAGCAGGGCCGCCGGGCGCTGGCCGTGCGCGCCGACGTCGCGCGCGAGGACCAGGTGCGCGCGATGGTCGAGCAGGTGCTACAGCGCTTCGGGCGGATCGACGTGCTGGTGAACAACGCGGGCATCATGACCCGCGGCCCCTTCCTCGACGTCGCGCAGAAGGACTACGAAGCCATGTGGGGGATCAACGTCACCGGCACGCTGCTGTGCACGCAGTACGCGCTCCGGCCGATGGTGGCCGCGAAGTACGGCCGCATCATCAACCTGTCCTCGCAGCTCGCGCGGATGTCGGTGGGCACCGGCGGCTTCGCCGCCTACGCGGCCACCAAGGGCGCCGTGGAGGCGTTCACGCGCGCCATGGCGCACGAGTTCGGCCAGCACGGCGTGACCGTCAACGCGATCGCGCCGGGCGGCATCGACACCGACATGAGCAAGGCCGTCATGACGCCGGAATATCGCGAGCGGCGGATCAAGGAGCTCCCCGTGCGCCACCTGGGCGAGGTGGCCGACGTCGCCTACTGCGCCGTGTTCCTGGCCGCGGCGGAGTCCAACTACCTCACCGGCCAGGTGCTGCAGCCCAACGGCGGCTGGGTGATGGCATGACCCGCAAGGCGCGCACGATGATGCGGCGGCTCGTGGTGGCGCTGGCGGCGGTGATGGTGCTCGTGGTCGTGGGCACGGCGCCGGCGGCCAAGGACACGCTGGTGATCGGCATGCCGACCGACGTGCCGATCTTCGACACCCACAAGGCCACCGGCCTGCACAACGGCGGCATCCTCAACCAGGTCTCGGAGCCGCTCGTGCGGCTCACGCCCGACGGCAAGATCGTCCCCTGGCTCGTCGAGTCCTGGGCGCAGTCGAAGGACGGCAAGTCGTGGACGCTCACCACGCGCAAGAACGTGAAGTTCACCGACGGCACGCCGTTCAACGCCGAGGCGCTCCGGTTCAACCTCGAGCGCTTCCGCAAGCACTCCATCGGCAAGGCCACGCTGGCCATGGTGACCGGCATCGAAGTGACCGGCGAGCACACGCTCAAGCTCACCACCGAGGCGCCGTTCGCCCCGCTCATCAACTCGCTCGGCTACCACTGGATCGTCGTCTACAGCCCCACGGCGGTGCAGAAGACCGGTGATGACAACGTCCACACGGCGCCCGTCGGCACCGGCCCCTTCAAGTTCGTCCATCACAAGCGCGGCCAGGAAGTGCGGCTGGAGGCCAACGACCAGTACTGGGGCGGCAAGCCGAAGCTGCGCGCGATCGTCAGCAAGCCCTACCCCGACCAGAGCGCGCGCATGCTGGCGCTGGAGAGCGGCGACGTCGACCTGATCTTCCACGTGCCGCCGCAGGAGGCGACGCGGCTGGCCAGGAACGCGAGCCTGCTGGTCTCCACGCCGCCCTCGGCGCGCGTGATCTGGCTCTACCTCAACACGCAGAAGGATCCGCTCAAGGACAAGCGCGTCCGCCAGGCGCTCTACTACGCGATCGACCGCGAGGCGATCGTGAAGAGCATCTTCGCCGGCACCGCGAAAGCCTTGCACTCACCCGGCCCCGTCGGCAGCTATGGCTACACCGACAAGTACGATCACTACGGCTACAACCCGGACAAGGCGCGCGCGCTGCTGAAAGAGGCGGGCGCCACGAACGTCACGCTCACCGTGCATCACTCGCCCGGGCGCTACCTGCTCTCCGGCCAGGTGATCGAGGCGGTCCAGGGCTTCCTCAAGCAGGCCGGCGTGACGATGAAGGTGGTGGACCTCGAGTGGGGCACGCTCTCGCAGATGGGCGCCCAGCCCGTCGAGAAGAACCAGCTTCAGGCCACGCTGTTCGGCTGGCGCTCGGTCAACGGTGACATCGACAGCGCGCTACAGGACTTCGGCTCGGCCTTCTGGCGCCCCAAGGGCAACAACCTGTCGTTCTGGAAGAACGAGGAGTTCGATCGCCTGCTCACGTTCGAGCAGGGCACGCTCGACACGAAGAAGCGGCTGGAGGCCCTGCAGCGCATGCAGGAGATCCTGATGGACGAGATGCCCGCGCTCTGGCTCTACGGCGAGCCGCAGATCTGGGCGGCCAAGCGCACGCTCAAGGGTGTCGAGTGGAACCCGCTCGAGTCCATCCAGTCGCTGCACCTGGCCCACTTCGAGGATTAGCGGCTGGCGCGCCTGATCCTCGGCCGGCTCGTCACCGGCATCCCGACGCTGCTCGCGGTCAGCCTGCTCGTGTTCGCCGTCGTGCGCGTGATCCCCGGCGATCCCGCGCGCCTGCTCGCGGGGGATTTCGCCACCGAGCAGATCGTGGACGAGCTGCGCGCCAAATGGCGCCTCAACGATCCCCTGCCCGTGCAGTACGCGGCATACATCGGCGGCCTGGTGCGCGGGGACTTCGGCCGCTCGATCACGACGTCCACCCCGATCCTGCCCGAGCTGACCGAGCGCTTCCTGCGCACGCTGGAGCTGGCGGTGGCCGGCATCCTGGTGTCGATCGTGATCGGGGGGGCCGCCGGCATCGTGAGCGCGGTGCGCCGCTCGTCGTTGATCGACTACGCGGCGACGGCGCTGGCGCTGACCGGCATCAGCACGCCGATCTTCTGGTCGGGGCTGCTGCTGATCCTGCTCTTCTCGGTGCGTCTCGAGTGGCTCCCAGCTGGCGGCAGCGGCACGCTGCGCCACCTCGTGCTGCCCGCGCTGAGCCTCGGCCTCTTTGGCGCCGGCGTGCTGGCGCGCCAGACGCGCTCCGGCATGCTGGAGGTGCTCGGCCAGGACTTCGTGCGCACCGCGCGCGCCAAGGGCCTGCCCGAGCGCGTCGTGGTCGTGAAGCACGCGCTCAAGAACGCGCTGATCCCGGTCGTCACGGTGCTCGGCGATCAGTTCGGGCGCTTGCTTGGCGGCGCCATCCTCACCGAGACCGTGTTCGCGTGGCCCGGCATGGGGCGCTACCTGATCGAGTCGATCTCGCAGCGCGATTACCCGGCCGTGCAGGGCGCGATCCTCGTGTTCGCCGCCGTCGTGGTCATCATCAATCTGCTGGTCGATCTCTCGTACGGGATGCTCGACCCGCGCGTGCGCGCCGAGTGATGGTGGCGCTGCGACGCCTCGCCCGTCACACCGGCGCACGCTTCGGCGCCACCGTCGCGCTCACCTTCGCGCTCGCCGCGTTGCTGGCGCCGTGGGTGGCGCCGTACGATCCGGAAGCCATCGCGCTCGGCGCCAATCTGCAGGGACCCTCGGGCGCGCACCTGTTCGGCACCGACAGCCTCGGGCGCGACGTGCTCTCGCGCACGATCTGGGGCGCGCGCATCTCGCTCACGACCGGCTTCGTCTCGGTGGGCCTCGCCATGGTCGGCGGCGTGCCGCTCGGCGCGCTGGCCGCCTGGCGCGGCGGCTGGCCGGATCGTCTCGTCATGCGCGCGGTGGACGTGCTGCTCTCGTTCCCCACCATCCTGCTGGCGATCGTGGTCATCACGATCTTCGGCCCCGGGCTCGGCAACGCCATGCTGGCCATCGGCGTCGCGCAGGTGCCGCTCTACGCTCGCCTCACGCGCGCCGTCGTGTTGCGCGTGAAGGCGCAGCCCTTCGTGGAAAGCGCGCGCGCCGCCGGCGCGGGCGAATGGCGCGTGCTCCTGCGCCACGCGCTGCCCAATTGCCTCCCGCCGCTGCTCGTGCAGTCCACGCTGATGTTCGCGACGGCCATTCTCTCCGCGGCGTATCTCGGCTTTCTCGGCCTCGGCGCCCAGCCGCCCACGCCCGAGTGGGGCACCATGCTGGCCAAGGCGCGCGACTTCCTGCGCACGGCGCCGCACGTGTCGATCTTCCCCGGTCTCACGATCATGCTGACCGTGCTGGGCCTCAATCTCCTGGGCGACGGGCTGCGCGACGTGCTCGACCCCCAGACGGCGGCGGGCGCATGACCTCATGGGTAATTGACGCCGGTACCTGCCGGCCCCACCATGCCAGGCGTGCTCAGGATCGCCTTCGCCGGCACCTTCGCCGCCACGCTCGAGCCCGCCGTGCGCGCACGGCTGACGATGCCCTGCGAGGTGATCCTCGCGGACGAGGCATCGGTCGCCGGCAAGCTGGGTGACGTGGACGTGCTGATCGCGCTGGCGTTCACCAAGGAGATGGCGGCGGCGGCCGGGCGGCTGAAGCTCGTCCAGGTGCCGGGGGCGGGGCTCGATCGGATCGACCGCGCGGCGCTGGGCGCCTCCACGGCGCTGGCCAACGTGTACGGCCACGAGGTCGGCATCGCCGAGTACGCGCTCGGCGCGATGCTGGCGCTGACGCGGCAGTTCGGCCGCCTGGACGCGGCGCTGCGACGCGGGACGTGGGAGAGCCAGTGGGCCGTCGGCGTCGCCCCACCGGCGCCGTGGCCGGAGCTGGCAGGCAAGACGCTCGGGATTCTCGGTTACGGCCACATCGGCCAGGCGCTGGCCCGCCGGGCGCGCGCGTTCGACATGACAGTGCTGGCCATCCGCCGCACGCCGAAGCCCGATAACGACGCGCTGGTACGGGGACCCGAGGCGCTCGACGACGTCCTGGCCCGCGCGGACTACGTCGTCGTCACGCTGCCGCTCAGCGCAGAAACGCGCGGGCTCCTGGGCGCGCGCGAGCTCGGGCGCATGAAGCGCGGCGCGGTGCTGGTCAACGTGGCGCGCGCGGAGATCGTGCACGAGGATGCGCTCTACCAGGCGCTCGCCGATCGCACGCTCGCCGGCGCCGCGCTCGACGTGTGGTATCGATATCCGAAGACGGCCGAGCCGACGCCGCCCGCGCGCCGGCCGTTCCACGAGCTACCCAACGTCCTCATGACGCCGCACGTCTCGGGCTGGACCGAGGGCATGCTGGAGGCGCGCGCGCGGCTGATCGCCGACAACGTCGAGCGCGTCGCGCGCGGCGTGCCGCCGCTGAACCTGATCGCTCGCTAGTGCGCCTACCCTTCTTCTACGGCTGGGTCGTCATCGCCGTGGCCTTCGTCACCATGGGCGTCGGCGTCAACGCCCGCACGTCGTTCTCGCTCCTCTTCCCGCCGATCCTCGACGAGTTCGGCTGGGAGCGCGGCGTGACCGCCGGCGCCTTCTCGTTCGGCTTCGTCATCTCGGCGATCCTGAGCCCGTCGATGGGCAAGCTGATGGACCGCTACGGGCCGCGCCTCCAGATGGAGGTCGGCGTGGCCGCGGTCGCGGCCGGCCTGTTCCTGGCGCCGTTCGTGACGCGGCCGTGGCACCTCTACGCCACGCTCGGCGTGCTGGTCGGCGGCGGCAGCGTGTGCCTGGCCTACACCGGCCACTCGTTCTTCCTGCCCAACTGGTTCGTGCGCCGGCGCGGGCTGGCGCTGAGCATCGCGTTCTCCGGCGTCGGCGTGGGCTCGATCGTCATGCTGCCGTGGATGCAGGCCCGCATCGCGGAGGCCGGCTGGCGCTCCGCGTGCTGGACGCTGGCCGTCATCGTGCTCGTGCTGCTGGCGCCGCTGAACCTGCTGCCCAAGCGGCGGCCCGAGGACATGGGGCTGGAGCCCGACGGCGATCGCGCAGCCGCGAGCGGCGTCACCACCGCGCGGCCGAGCAACGTGGTCGACACCGCGTGGGTCGCCATCGAGTGGACGCTGGCGCGCGCCATGCGCACCGCGCGCTTCTGGTGGATCTTCTCCGGCTATTTCTGCGCCCTCTACGCCTGGTACGCCGTGCAGGTCCACCAGACGAAGTACCTCGTGGAGATCGGCTTCAGCGCGAGCCACGCCGCCTGGGCGCTCGGCTTCGTCAGCCTCGCCGGCATCCCGGGGCAGATCGCGCTCGGCTACGTCTCCGACCGCGTCGGGCGCGAGTGGGTGTGGACGGTGGGCAGCCTCGGGTTCGTGCTCTGCTATGTCGCGCTGCTGCTGCTCCAGCAGTCGCCCACGCCGGCGCTGCTCTACCTGATGGTCCTCGCACAGGGCGCGCTCGGCTATGGGCTCACATCCGTCATCGCCGCCATCCCTGCCGAGATCTTCCAGGGCAAGCACTACGGGACGATCTTCGGCGTGCTCATGCTCTCCGCGATCGGCGGCGGCGCCGCCGGGCCGTGGCTCACCGGCGTGGTCCACGACGCGACGGGCAGCTACATGGCGGCCTGGTGGATCGCGATCGGCTGCAGCGTGTTCTCGGGCGCGACGATCTGGCTGGCCGCGCCGCGCAAGGTCCGCGTGGTCGCCGGCCGCGTGCCGCCGGTCGGAAAAGTTTTTCTCCCCAGATAGAACCTTTGGGTGGTGTCGAGGCATTGCGATTGCAGCGATGGCGGGGCCATGAGGGCCTTCCACGATGCGATGCCGATTGGCGGCGGGGTATTCCAGTGTCATCGACGTACTCGAGCGGGTGCTCGACAAGGGGATCGTCATCGATGCGTCGGTGCGCGTATCCTTCGTCAGCATCGACCTTCTGACGGTCCAAGCGCGGGTCGTGATCGTGTCGATCACGACCCACCTTGGGACCCCGGGCTCGGTCGCGGAGGTCCCGCCGGGCCCCGGCCTCCCGAGCCCGGCACTCCGTCGCCCGACTGACATGTCCTGACGCGGCCGTTACCGCACTGACGCGCCGGCGCTTGAGCGCCGCGGTAGACTCGGGCCGATCGCTCACAGGAGGCCCGTCATGACCCGCGTGCTCACCGCCTTGCTCACCGCCGCGCTCCTCGTCACCACCGCCACCGCCGCCCACGCCGAGGTACAGCGTCTCTACGTCCTCGACTGCGGGACGAATCTCGGCAAGGACCAGTCGCGATGGTCGCCCGGCGTCAACGAGGGCAAGCCGATCGAGTTCTCCGACAACTGCTACCTGATCCGCCACACCAAGGGCCTGTTGCTGTGGGACACCGGCATCGCCGACGCCGTGGCCGCCATGCCCGACGGCCTGGTGACCGCCAACGGCGCCATCATCCAGAAGCGCGCCAAGACGCTGGCCGCGCAGCTCACCGAGCTCGGCGTCAAGCCGGCGGACATCGCCTACGTGGCGGTCTCGCACACCCACGGCGACCACGTCGGCAACATCGCGCAGTTCCCGACCTCGACCGTGCTGATCCAGGGCGCCGAGTACGACTGGGCGATGGCCGGGCAGAACAAGCCGGCCTTCGTCGAGTCGCAGAAGATCCAGAAGCTCACGGGCGATCACGACGTGTTCGGCGACGGCACCGTCACCATCATCACCACGCCGGGCCACACGCCCGGCCACCAGTCGCTGCTGGTGAAGCTGCCCAAGACCGGCGCCCTCGTGCTCTCGGGCGACGCGGTGCACTTCCAGGACAACTGGACGCACAAGCGCGTGCCCTCGATGAACACGAGCAAGGAGCAGACCGTCGCCTCGCTCGAGCGGATCGCCAAGGTGCTGGCCGATCAGAAGGCCACGCTGTGGATCAACCACGACAAGCCGCAGAGCGCGTCGCTCCGCTATGCGCCCGCCTATTACGAGTAACGCGATGCGCCTGTCGCTGCTCCTCGCCGCCGCGTTACTGGTGATCGCCGGCAGCGTGCCGGCCGAGGCCCAGACGCCCAAGCGCGGCGGCGTCTTCCACGTGCCGGCGCCGGAGCCGCCGACCCTCGACCCCCACCAGAACGCCGGCTTCGCGACCCACCTCTACGCGAGCCCCGTCTACGGGCACCTCGTACGGTTTCCGGCGGGGCCGGAGGCGAAGGATTCCGCCGATCACCGGATCCTGCCCGACATCGCGGAGAAGTGGGAGTACACGACGCCGACCACGCTCATCTTCACGCTGCGCAAGGGCGTGCGCTTCCACAAGAAGCCCCCCGTGAACGGGCGCGAGGTCACCGCCGAGGACGTCAAGTTCTCGCTGGACCGCTTCCGCGCGAAGTCGCCGCTGCGCTCGCGCCTGGAGCCCGTGCAGTCGATCGACGCGCTCGACCGTTACACGGTCCGTCTGGTGCTCCGCGAGCCCTTCGCTCCGCTGCTGAACCATCTCGCCAATCCCGCCCACTGCGCGATCATGCCGCGCGAGATCGACGAGAAATTCAAGGACACCAACACAGCGGAGGCGGTGATCGGCACCGGCCCGTTCGTGCTGCGGACGTACGAACGCGGGGTGCGCGCGGTCTACGACCGAAACCCCGACTACCAGATGCCCGGCCTGCCGTACCTCGACGGGATGTCCATCGACGTCGTGCCGGACATGGCGGCCCGGCTCTCGCTCCTGCGCGCCGGCAAGCTCGAGCTCGCGCACTGGTGGGGCTGGCTCACGCCCGAGGAGGGCCGGGCGCTCAAGCGCACGAATCCCGAGATGGTCATCTCCACGCAGATGGTCGTCGATCTCGCCCACGTGTACATGCGCACGGATCAGCCGCCCTTCAACGACGTGCGTGTCCGGCGCGCGGTCGCGCTGGCCATCGACCGCAAGGCGTGGAACGACGCGCTGCTCTTCGGCGAGGGCTGCATCGACCCGGGGCCGATCCCATGCGCGCTGAAGGAGTGGAAGCTGGACGCGTCGAAGATCGACGCGGCGAAGGCCAAGTACCTCATCGGCCACGATCCCGCCGAGGCCAAGAAGCTGCTCGCCGAGGCCGGCCACGGCAAGGGCCTCACGGTGCCGATGTTCCACTGGCCGGGCTACGTCGTGCCGTGGCGCTCGTACTATGAGCTCGCCGCCGACAACCTGGGCAAGGTCGGCATCACCGTCGAGCTGAAGCCGGAGGAGTACGGCAAGTACATCTCGACCACCGCGCTCGGTAAGTACGAGAAGATGGCCATGGGGCCCTCGACGCCGTTCACGGAAGTGGACGACTTCCTTTACGGGCGGTTCTATCCTGAGCTGCCCACGAACCAGAGCCGGGTGGCCGACGCCGAGCTATCGAAGATGCTGACGGCCCAGCGCCGCGAGATGGATCCCAAGAAGCGCAAGCA
>Ga0137409_10004096_pt1 | contig 15391 bp, 15 predicted proteins | sample CZODoug1_16funga_FD_122059 | JGI IMG/M metagenome (GOLD analysis project Ga0137409, IMG submission 122059) | Vadose zone soil fungal communities from Angelo Coast Range Reserve, California, USA - CZODoug1_16fungal (Hybrid Assembly) | ecosystem: Environmental > Terrestrial > Soil > Vadose zone... | reverse complement strand
CCGGGTCGCGCTCTTCCTGCTCGGCTGCTTCCTCACCGCGCTGGTGATCGGGCTCCTCGTCTGCGCGTTGGTGCTGCTCTTCGGCACCCGCGCCGAGACCTCCGCGTGGGCCGCGGTGAACTTCTTCGTGATGCTGGGCGGCATCTATTACCCGATCTCGGTGCTGCCGGGCTGGGTGCAGGCGATCTCCGCCGCGATCCCGCTGACCTACTTCCTCGACGGGATCCGGGCCGGCTACGGCTTCCCGTCCCGGTTCGCCTATCCCTTCGCCACCGGGTTCGCGCTCTCGCTGCTCTACGCGATCCTCGCGCACTGGGCGCTCGCCGCCGCGGTCACCCGATCCCGCCGGACCGGCCTCCTGCTGAAGCTCTCGGAGTGAACGCGTGAAGGGCGGCGCCTCGCTCAAGCTCACCATGGAGCGGCCGCCGAAGCGCCTGATCGCCGGCTTCCAGGACCTGCCCACCACCGCGCTCGCCGAGCTCCTCACGCTCGATTCGGTGATGCGCCACGTGATCCGGCCGCTCTGGACGCCGATGCCCCGCATCGCGGGCCCGGCCTACACGGTGCGCACCGTCAAGCACGACAACCTGATGCTGCACGCCGCGATCTACCACGCCGAGCCGGGCGACGTCATCGTGGTCCAGGCGGGCGACGACAGGATGGCGGTCGCGGGCGGCAACGTCTGCGCGGTGGCCCAGCGCCGCGGTGTGGGCGGCCTGGTCGTGGACGGGGTGATCCGCGACGTGGGGGAGTCGCGCGGCCGGGGCTTCCCCGTCTTCGCGCGCGGGATCTCGCCCATCATCGGACGTCAGGACGGCCCCGGCGAGATCGGCGGCCCCATCACGTGCGGCGGGGTCCGGGTCAATCCGGCGGACGTGGTGGTGGCCGACGAGGAAGGTATCGTGGTGATACCCCGGGCGCGGGCGGAGACGGTGCTCAAGAACGCCCGCGCCAAGGTGGCCCGGGATGCGGGAGAGAGCCTGCCCGAGTGGGAGCGCAAGCACCGCGCGCGGGTGGAGAGCTCCCTGCGCGCGCACGGCTATCTCGGCTAGAACCCGATCCCGCGGGCCATCAGGCTGGCCACGAAGACCATCACCACCACGAGCGCCAGCTCGATGTGATTGAGGGTGTAGAGGCCCGGCGCGACCGACGTGTCCACCGGGAGGCTCCGGCCCAGCTGGATCCGCCAGCGGATGAAGGTGGCCATGGGCCGGATCTCGAGGAGGAGGATGAGGAGAAAGAGGCCCATCTTGGTCCAGAAGAGCGGCGACCGGAGATAGAACTCGGTGCCCTTCTCGAGCCCGCCGAACGCGCGGAGGAGCCCGGTCACGATCCAGAGCAGCGCCGCGACGCCCCAGACATTGTCGGCGGCCAGCAGCCGGCGCACCCCGTCGGCGTCGAGGGAGCCCTTGAGCGCGCGGCCGCGCAGGAACACCGCGGGCAGCCCGATCGCCAGCGCGAGCAGGTGCAGCGACGAGATCACCGCGGAGATCATGCGTGAAGCGTAGCACGGTCGCGGAGCTGATCGGCCTGCTCCTGGTGGCTTCGGCCTGCGCCCCGCATCCGGGCGCCGACGTGCCCTTCCTGGTGACCCCGCCCGAGGTGGTGGACCGGATGCTCAAGCTGGCCCGCGTGGGGCCGGCCGACGTGGTCTACGATCTGGGCTCGGGCGACGGCAGGCTGGTCATCGCGGCGGCCCGGGATTTCCGGGCCCGGAGCGTCGGCATCGAGATCGATCCGAAGCTGGTCGCGCGGAGCCGCGAGTACGCCCGACGCGCGGGTGTCGAGTCGCGGGTGACCTTCCTCGAACAGGATCTCTTCCAGACCGAGCTCTCCGCGGCCACCGTGGTCACGCTCTATCTCACGCGGGAGGTGAACCTGCGGCTGCGGCCGAAGCTCGAGCGCGAGCTCGCCCCGGGCACCCGCATCGTCTCCTTCAACTTCGACATGGGCGACTGGGAGCCGACCTCGATGCTCCGCGTGGACATCAACGGACGCACCACCCCGGTCTACCTCTGGGTGGTGAACCCCCGCTGAAGGTCGCCGGGCCTAGCGGCTGAGGAACTTCCTAGCGGCTGCCGCGATCCCGTCGGCGTCGAGGCCGTGCTTGGCGTAGAGGCCCTTGTAGTCGCCCGACTCGCCGAACGTCGCCACCCCGATTCGCTTCATCGGCGTGGGCATCACCTCGCCGAGCAGCTCCGCGACCGCGCTGCCCAGCCCCCCGTGGATGCTGTGGTCCTCCACCGTCATCACGTGGCCGGTGCGCCCCGCCGAGCGGAGGATGGCCGCCTCGTCGAGGGGCTTGACGGTGGCGACGTTGATGACCTCGGCCTGGATGCCGTCGGCCGCGAGCTTGTTCGCGGCCTCGAGCGTGTTCCCGACCGGGCCCCCGGTGGCGAGCAGCGTCACGTCGTGGCCCGGGCGCAGCACGTCGGCCTTGCCGAACTGGAAGCGGTAGGCCGCCTCGTGCACCGGCTCGAGGTTCTGCCGGGTGAGGCGCAGGTAGAGCGGCCCGGGGTGCTCGACCGCGTAGGCGACCGCCTGGCGGGTCTCGAGCTCATCGGCGGGCTGGATGATCGGGATGTTCGGCAGCGAGCGCAGGCAGGCGATGTCTTCCAGGCCCATCTGGGTATAGCCGTCCTCGCCGATGGCCACGCCCACGTGGGTGCCTACCAGCTTGACCGGCGCGTCGCTGTAGGCGACCGAGACCCGGATCGTCTCGAACCGGCCGACCAGGAAGCAGGCGAAGGAGCACGCGAAGGGCACGTGCCCGGCGAGGGCCAGTCCCGCGGCCACGCCGATCATGCCGGACTCGGCGATGCCCAGGTTGAAGGCGCGTCCCGGGTACTTCTTGGCGAAGCCGGCGGTCATCGTGGACTTGGAGAGATCGGCGTCGAGGGTGACGATCCTCTGGTCCTTCGCGCCCAGCTCGATCAGCGCTTCGCCGAACGCGGCGCGCGAGGCCTTGGCCGCCATCACTTCTTCCCCAGCGCGGAGAGCTCCGCGATGATCGGCTCGGCCCACGCCGGCACCGGACTGCCCACGATCTCCTGGATCGCCCGCACCGCTTCCTCGGGCTTGGGCGCCTTGCCGTGCCACTCCGGCTCATTCTCCATGAAGGACACGCCCTTGCCCTTGACGGTGTGGGCCACGATGAACGTGGGGCCGCCCTTGGTGGCCTCCGCCTGGTCCAGCGCCTTGTCCACCTGGGCGATGTCGTGGCCGTTCACCTCGAGCACCGGCCAGCCGAAGGCCTTGAGCTTGTCGGTCACCGGCTCCAGATCGAGGATCTTCTTCACGAAGTTGTCGAGCTGGATGCCGTTGTAGTCGAGGATCACGCAGAGATTGTCCAGGTGATGATCGGGCGCGCCGAGCTTGGGCGCCGACATGAGGCTCTCCCAGACCTGACCCTCCTGGCTCTCGCCGTCGCCCATCACGCAGTAGACGCGCGCGCCCTTGCCCCCGAGCTTGAGTCCGAGCGCCATACCCATCGCCACGGACAGGCCCTGGCCGAGCGAGCCGGTCGCGGCCTCGATGCCCGGCAGCATCACGCGGTCGGGATGACCCTGCAGCGCGCTGCCGAGCTTGCGCAGGGTGATGAGGCGGTCCATGGGAAAGTAGCCGGCCCGGGCCATGCAGTAGTACTGGGCCGGCACGCAGTGGCCCTTCGAGAGCACGAAGCGGTCGCGGTCCTCCCACCCGGGACGCTTGGGATCGTAGCGCATGCGGTTGAAGAAGAGGGTGGTGAGGATGTCGATCACGGAGAGCGAGCCCCCGGGGTGCCCCGATCCCGCGTGGGTGAGCATCCGGATGATCTGCACCCGCCCCTCGCGGGCGATGGACTCGAGCTTGGCCAGGTCCGGATTCGCCATCAGTCCAATCCTTCCATGAAGCCTGCGATCGCATCCACGTGCACGCCGCTCACCGCGACCGCGGGGGCGTACACGACCTCGTCGGCCGCCCACAGGGGGGTGCCGCGGGGGTCCTTGGTGGTGCCGACGACGGCTCCCAGCAGCCGCGTCACGTTGTCGTTGATCCGGATCGTGTTCGCCCGGAGCGGCGCCGCGATCCGGCCGTCGCGGATGATAAAGGAATCCCCCACCACCGTACAAGTGAAGTCACCGGCCCGCAACCCGTTGATCGGGTACGTGTACCAGATGCGGCCCACGTAGAGGCCGTTGCCGACGCGCGCGGCGAGATCCGCGAGCGACACCGGATCGGCGCCCTCGACGACGACGTTGGACGCCGACGTGCCCGGCGTGCTCTCGAAGGTGCGGCCGGAGCCGCCGTCCCCGCGGAAGCCGTTCCGCGGCGCGAGCGCGGCCGCCGCGGCGGCCGGATCCACCCCGAGCTTCTCGCGCGCGGCCGGATCGTGGAGCAGCCGCTGCGTGTCGTACCAGTGGCTGAGCAACCCGACCAGGACGCCGTCCTTGATCAGATCGGTGCGGCCGGTGGGCAGTCCCTCGCAGGTGATGCCGCGCGAGCCAGCCAGTCCCGGCATCGCGCCGTGGTCGTAGATGCTGAGCCCGCGCGCCGCGACGACCCGGCCGAGCCGGCCCAGGAACGGGGTGCTGGAAGAATAGAACGAGCCCGCCTGGCAGGAGGGGACGATCAGATTGTTGCAGAGATCGGCCACCGGCTGGGGGCCGAAGATCACCGGGTAGTCCCCCGAGGGCACCCGCACGCCGTCCATCGCGGCCACCGCGTTGTCCGCCGCCTCCCCGCCGGCCTCGTCGGTGAAATGCTCGAGCCGCGTGGTGATGGACCACCCGGAGCCCTTGGCGTCGCGCGCCTCCACCATGCCGGTGGCCGAGGCCGACATGAACGCCCAGTCGTCGGCCTGGGGCTCCGGCATCGCGCTGGAGGCGATCGCCACGCGTGACTGGAGGATGCTCACGTCTCCGCCCAGGATGAGCCCGAGCCGCTTCAGCCCGGCCTCGTCGGGGACCAGCTCGGCGAGTCGGGACGACGCCATGAAAGCCCGCAGCCCGCCGCTGATCACCTTCCAGCCGGCTTCCACCAGCTCCGGGTCCTCCACGTTCATGAGGCGCGGATCGTGATGGCCCACGAGCGCCCGCGGCGCGCCGGTGGATCGCGGCAGCGAGCGGAACTCTGGATCGTGCACCGCGGCCTGCCGCGCCTTCGCGAGCGCCCGCAGGGCACCCTCCGGAGTCAGATCGCTCGGCTCCGAGCCGAAGCCGATGAGGGGCTTCCCGTCGGGACCATTGAACACCGCCTGGACCCCGAGCCCCGCCATCTCGTTGGACTTGGGCTCCTCCACCCCGTTGCAGGGGATGTGCGAGGTGTAGTTCAGGCGCGTGAGGAGTGAGCGGTTGAACGCGGCGAACACCTCGATCTCCAGAACGTTGGGCTGACGCGCGAGGCAATCGAGCGCCTCCCGGACGGCCCGCGTGAGATCCACGCGGTCAGGCTCCGCCGGTCACGATGGCGCGGCTGCGCAGGGTGGGGCCGCCGTTGCCGAGCTTGCGGGTCTGCATGGGCTGGCCCTTGCCGCAGTTGGGAATCGGGTAGAGCCGGAAGTCGCGCCCGACCCCGTCGACGTGCATCAGGAAGTCGCGGCTGTCCGCCATGATGCCGCCGTCGCGGTAGAGGCGCCCGATCCGGCCGCGCTCGATCTCGTACACCTTGCGGGCGGTGATGCGGAAGTTCTCGCGGCTCTCCGCGATGGAGGGCGTCCGGTGCCCGACGAGGAAGTAGCCGTGGTCGATCTCCTTGATGAGATCCGCCGGCTCCCGGTCTCCGCCCGCGAACACGGTGGAGGACATGCGCACGAGCGGGACCAGCGAGGCGTCGGTGGCCTTCCAGTGACCGTTGGGATCGCCGCCGAAGACCGCCGCGGTCTGCCGGCTGTTCATGAACCCGGTGAACAGCCCGCGATCGATGTGGACGACCCGGCGGGCCGGGGTGCCCTCGTGATCGTAGGCGTAGTGCCCGTAGCCGGGCAGGGACGGATCGGAGAACGCGCTGACCAGCGGGGAGGCGATGCGCTTGCCGAGCTGCGTGTCGTCGAGGCCGCGCAGGAGCCAGGAGCGGCCGGCGTACGCGGTCTCCATCTTGAGCCCGCGGTCCAGCTCGACCGGGTGGCCGACGATCTCGTGGGAGAGCAGGGTGTTGTAGTGCGGGTCGGTGACGACCGGCACCTCCCCGGCGGGGGCCGCGAGGGCGGGCGCGGCGGCCAGCTCCACCGCGTCCCCGGCCATCGCGAGCGCGAACTCCGGGAAAGGCGGGAACTCGATCAGCGGCTCGGCCACGCCGCGGGTGAGGATCTCCCACCCTCGCTGGTGCCCGAGCACATCGTAGATCTCCTGGCTATTGTCGGACCCGGTCGCCACCACGTAGCACATACCCTGGGTGAGCGCGAAGGACTGGTCGATCACCGCGCCCTCCGAGGAGGCGAAGAGCTCGCGGCTCAGCTGGGTCATCGTGGAGATGTAGTTGTAGGACGCGCTCGCGTGGACGCCGGCCACCCGCCGGGACACGTCGGTGGTGAGGCGCTGCATGTCGTCGAGCGCTACCGATCGAGGGTCGACCTCGAAGACGGCCGGGACCACCGCCTGGCGTATCGGGATCGGATGCAGACGGGTGTCGGCGAGCGCGTCACCCAGGGAGCCGAACTTGCCCTTCACCTCGGCCTTCATCTCCGCGTTGGCCATCGCGCGCCGGTAGGCGGCGAGCAGGCCCTCGCGCAGGAGCCGGGCCAGGTGCGGGACGTCCGCGGCGCCGAGCCCGCGGCCGAAATAGCCGGGCGCGGTCATGCGCCGGCCCGCGAGCACGCGGATTCCGAGCGCGAAGGCGTAGTCGTCGCCCGAGGTCTTGGCCTCGCCGTTCTCCGCGCCCGCGAACTTTCCCTCGCTGACCTCGAGCCGCACGTCGGCGTAGTGAAGGTCGGCGAGGGCCCGGGCCTGCTGGGTGACCAGCTCACGCACCATCGGAGTGACGGTCTCGATCAGCCGGGTCTCGATCCCGTGGGGCATGGGCTCAGGCCAGCGCGAACGGCTCGACCGAGACGGTCTGGCCCGCCGCCACGTCGCCGCGCTCCTCCTCGATCACCACGAAGCAGTTGGCCAGCGTCATCGAGGTGAGGATGCCGGAGCCCTGGGGCCCGGTGATGCGCACCTCCCAGCGCTCGCCCCCATAGGAGAGGATGCCGCGCTTGAACTCCCGCCGGCCCGGCTTCTTGCTCATCGGCTCCATCGCGACCGCGTGGAAGCGGGGCGGGAACAGCTCGCGGCGCCCCGCGAGCTTCCAGAGGGCGGGCCGCACGAAGAGGTGAAACGTCAGCATCGAGGCCACCGGATTGCCGGGCAGACCGAAGAAGTGCGCCGACCCGATCCGTCCCACCGCGAGCGGGCGGCCGGGTTGCATCGCCACCTGCCAGAAATCGATCCCGCCCGCGTCCTGGAGCACCGCCTTCACCAGGTCGTGATCGCCCACCGACACCCCCCCCGAGGTGATCACGACGTCCGCGGTGGCGGCGGCGGTGCGCAGCCGCGCGTGCAGCACGTCGTAGAGGTCGGGGACGATGCCGTGATCGGTGGTCTGCCCGCCCGCGGCGCGAACCAGGCCGTGCAGGGAGAAGCGGTTCGAGTCGAAGATCTGGCCGGGCTTGCGCGTGTCGCCCGGCTCGGCCACCTCGTCGCCGGTGGAGAGGATCGCCACCCGCGGCCGCTGGTGCACGAGGAGCTGCGGCAGCCCGAGCGAGGCCGCGACGCCCAGCTCCTGCGGCCGCAGCGCGGTGCCCGCGGCCAGCACCACCGAGCCGGCCCGCACGTCCTCGCCGCGGTGGCGCACGTTGACGCCGGCGGGGCCGGCCGGGACGCGCACCGAGCGCCCGCTCCGCTCGACGATCTCCTGCGGGTACACGGTACCCGCGCCCGCGGGGATCGGCGCGCCGGTCATGATGCGCAGCGCCTCGCCGGGGCCGAGCGTGCCGTCGAAGACCGCGCCCGCGGCCAGCTCGGCCACCACGGTCAGGTTCCGGCTGCCCTCGGAGGGGATATCCTCCGAGCGGACCGCGTAGCCGTCGACCGCGGAGTTGTCGGTGGGCGGCACGTCGAAGGCGGCGCGCACGTCCTCGGCGAGCACGCGGCCGAGGCAGGCGCTCACCGCGGCCACTTCCGGCGGCGCGATCCGGGTCACCTGCGCGAGGATGTGCGCCTGCGCGTCCGAGACGGAAATCATGACGCGCATTATACCGTGCGGCCCGCGCGCCCGCCCGCATCCCCCGCGCCCCGATACGCGTGCTACGATACGCGCCGATGTCGTCGTCATGCCCCCAATGCGGCTGGTCGCGGGTCGACGGCGCGCACTGCCCGCGCTGCGGCGTGGACGTGGCCCGCTACCGCGCCGACCTGGCCGCGGTGAGCGCGGTGCCCGCGCCGGCGGTCGAGCCGGCCGCGCCGCCCGGCGCTTTCGCCGCCATTCCAGGATCGGCGCCCCCGCCGACGACGACGGAGGAGCCGCGGGTCGCGGCGCCGATGGCGGCCGCGGCCCTTCACCCCGCCGGCTTCTGGATCCGCGCCGGGGCGTTGCTGATCGACGTGGTTCTGGTGATGGCGGCGGAGACGGCCTTCGGCTTCTTCCTGTGGGCGTTCATCGACGACCGGCTGGCCGCCGCGGCCTCGCGCGCCTTCCGCTTTCTGGCCAGCCCTTGCTACTTCGTGTTCATGCACTGGACGCGCGGCCAGACCCTCGGGAAGATGGCGTTCCACATCCGCGTCGTCTCCCGGGACGGCGGTCCACTCTCATTCGGGCAGGCCGCGCTCCGCCATCTCGGCTCCTGGCTCTCCGCGGTCATCCTCGGCATCGGCTATCTGTTCGCCGCCGTCCGCGCCGACAAGCGCGCGCTGCACGATCTCATCGCGGGCACCCGCGTGGAACACGTCACCTGACGGAGGCTCTATTGCCGACCTGCCCGATGTGCCGCGCGCCTCACGCCCATCTCGGCTCCACCCGGCCTCTGGCCGCACTGCGACGGGCGCCGGCCCGCCTCGCCCGCGCGCTCGGTCGCGTTCCGCGGGGGCTGGTGGCGCGCCGGCCCGGGCGAGGGGAGTGGGCGGTGGCCGAGGTGCTGGGCCACCTGGCCGACGCGGAGATCGCCCTCGCGTTCCGCATTCGCAAGATCGCGGCGGAGCCGCGGGAGGTGCTGGCAGCGTGGGACCAGGATCGCTGGGCGGACCACGGCGGCTACCGGCGTACCCCGCCGCGCGAGGCGCTCGCGACCTTCGCGGCGCTCCGCCGCTCGAACCTCGCCTACGTCGGCCGGTTGAGCGCGGCGCAGAAGGCGCAGCACGGGCGACACCCGGAGTACGGCCGCCTCACGATCCCGCAGATGCTCGCCCACTGGGCCGACCACGACCTGAACCACCTGGAGCAGATCCGCGCGGCGCATCGCCGCCTCGCGGGCCGGCGCCGCCTCCGACCGTGACGCTGCCGCTGCCCTTGCGGAACCGGCTCGCCGATCTCATCCTCGACGCGCTCCACGACGGCGCCGCTCGACGCGGGCTCGAGGCGGTCGCGGCGGTGTGCGCCGATCCGCGCGCGCTCGACCCCGCGACGCCGCCCCCCGAGGGATTTCCCGCCGAGCTCTTCGACCGCCGGGACGACGGCTGGCGCATGCGCTCGGGCTTCGGCCCTCACGCCGCCGCCTTCGGCGAGCGCGCGGCCCGCGCCGCGCGCGCGCTCGCGGACCGGCCGCTCGCCGCCGCCGATCCGCCGCTCCCGGTGGGCCTCGCGGAAGCGGCCACGCTGTTCGAGGCCGGTCTCTACTTCGAGACGCACGAGGTGCTGGAGCCGTTCTGGATGCGCGCCCTGGGCGCGGAGCGCGAGGCGCTCCAGGGACTCATCCAGGTCGCGGTGGGCTTCCAGCACCTGGCCAATGGCAACCTCGACGGCGCGCGCGCGCTCCTGCGCGACGGCGCCACCAAGCTCGCGGGCCACCGGCTGGACCGGCGCGCCACGAGCGCCTTCGCGGCCGAGGTGGCCCGGTGCCTCGGCGAGATCATCGGGCTCGGCGCGGACGCGCAAGCGCGCTTCGACTGGAGCCGGGTGCCCCGCTTCCCGGCGGAGGACTGAGCCGCGATGGCCCGCCTGCACGCGCTGTCCGACGCCGGCGAAGTCGCCAAGCGGCGCCCGCTGCTGCCGCGGGGGCGGCTGCTCGAGGTCTGGCCCGATCTCTACGTCACCGGTCAGGCCTGGGTGGGCGACGAGGCCCGCGCGCTGCTGGAGACCGCGGGCGGCGCGCTCCCGGTCGCGCTGGCCGCAGCGGACAACCGGCTCTTGTCTTCTCCTACTGCACCACCGGTAGCTCACACGACCAATACTTTTTTAAGCGCCCGGAGAATATGGTTGCCGGAGCCGTCACCCCACCGCGTCTCGATTTAGCCAACGAGGACTTGATTCGTGCTCATCTACACGCGGTTTGGCTCGCGGAAAGCCGCATGTCGTTGCATAAATCGCTCAAAGACATCCTCGATGTGAATGGCGACGATCCAACGTTGGAGCTATTACCATCAGTCAAAGATGCCCTCATGGAGAGCCGCCCTCGCCTCGGCGCGAAAATTCGCGCTCAAAGGATTCTCACAACCATTCGCGATGACCTCCGGGAGTCCGACTGGTATGACGATAAATGGGTGGATGAGGTTTTCAACCAGGTGCATCTCCACTTTGAGCAAGCCTGTGAACGCTGGCGCGGTCTGTACCGTTCCGCACTCAGGCAATTCAAAGTGCAGAGCGACATTATTGTGGATGCCTCTCGCACGCAGGATGAGCGTGAGCAAGCCAAACGTCTTCGCCGAGAAGCGGAGTCGCAGCTCGAATTGCTCCGGGACATCGACAACATGCGCCAGTCAGATTTTTACAGCTACCGCTACTTCGCCAGCGAAGGCTTCCTTCCCGGATACAATTTTCCTCGCCTGCCGCTCTCTGCTTACATCCCCGCCCGGCGCACCGGGCGCAAGGACGAGTTCCTCTCTCGTCCTCGCTTCCTCGCTATTTCAGAGTTCGGCCCCCGCTCCTTCATTTACCATGACGGAGCACGTTACATTATCAACGGTGTGATACTTCCGGTCGGCAGCGAGGACGTGCTCACGCAGCGACTCAAGATTTGCCCGGCGTGCGGCTACCTCCATCCGATCAGTAGCGGGAGCGACCCTGATTTGTGCGCCCGCTGTGGTGGCGAACTTGGCCAGCCCATGACGCAACTTTTCCGCATGGAGAATGTCGTCACGAAACGTCGCGACAATATCAACTCTGACGAGGAGGAGCGTCGCCGAATGGGCTACGAGATTATCACCGGCGTTCGCTTTGGGGTGCAGGGTGGCGAACCTTCCTACAAGGTAGCAACGGTGGAGTCGGACGGTCAGCCCATCGCCAAGCTGAACTATAGTCACACCTCGATGCTTTGGCGCATCAACCTGGGCTTCCGTCGTCGTGCGGACAAAACCGTCCGGGGCTTCATGCTCGATACCGAGCGGGGCTACTGGGCCAGGAACGAACAGAATCCCGAAGATGAAGACGATTCACTTTCGGATGCTTTGAAGCGCGTCATCCCTTTCGTGACTGATTATCGCAACGCACTGGTGCTTGAACCGTGCGCAAAACTCGAAGAGGACGTGATGGCCTCACTGCAAGCTGCACTTAAACACGCCATTCAGGTTGAGTTTGAGTTGGAGGACAACGAGCTTGCGGTCGAACCTCTTCCGAGTCGCGACACGCGCAACCTCATCCTCATCTATGAATCAGCGGAGGGCGGCGCTGGTGTTCTTCGCCAATTGCTGGACGGCGGCGCATTCGCCAGGGTCTGTCGTCGCGCTCTGGACATTTGTCATTTCGACCCGGAGACCGGTGCTGATCTCGGCAAAGCGCCGCGCTCGAAAGAAAACTGCGAAGCAGCCTGTTACGACTGTTTGATGACCTATGGCAATCAGCCCGATCATCAGCATCTTGATCGAAAGTTAATCCGTGACCTGCTATTGCAGTTTACCAAAGCCAAAGTTGCGAGCGCACCGGCACCGATTCCACGAGCTGCTCACTTGGGGAATTTGCTTCGCCGGGCAGATTCTGAACTGGAGCGCGATTGGCTGCGGTTGCTCGAAGCGAACAACCTCCGTCTGCCGTCGCACTCGCAACAATTCTTCGACCATTGCCAGACTCGACCTGACTTTTACTACCACGAATCGAAAGCCGCTATCTACATCGACGGTCCGCCGCACGCCTACGCAGAACGCCAGCAGCGAGACGGATTGCAGACCGGGTGTATGGAAAATGGTGGCTACATCGTCGTTCGTTTCAAGGATACGGAAAACTGGATGAGCACCATCGGTGAGTTTCCGAGCATTTTCGGACTGGAAAAAATGAGTACAGCAGCCAGAAAAACATGACCCGCAAGGATTACACCAATCTTTGCTTGGCAATCTTTAAGGAAGCGGCCAAGACAATTCCGGCTGCGTATCGTTCGCAGTTGATTCATGACACTATAGCCAAGCCGGACAAGCCCGGAAGAAAAACTCTGATGTTCAGTGTGTGGGGCAAACCTCATTTTGGATTCTGGCATAGAGGATACTCCAGCTACAGTATTGTCCACGACCCTTTCAAAGAGTTGAGCGAAATTACCTCGTTTCAGGTTCGATTCGTCTATTTCCACAGCCGAAAGGAAAATGGCATGGGGAGCCACAAGAAGAGAGTTTACTCCGCATTGAAATCGCTACATGGAGAACGAGGTTTTGAGTTTTCCACGAATCACAAAACATTTCGCGTTTTCAAACGGTATGACAGCCCAACCGCTACTCGTAAATGGCAACGAGCCGCATCCGTCGACCTTGCGTGGCTTGTGGCCTGGACGCTTCCTGCCTTTGCGCAAATGCTCGGCTCCAACAAAAAAGCATGAGTTTCGCCATTGGTTCGCTGGTCAAAGCACGGGGTCGTGAGTGGGTGGTACTGCCTGAGAGCGAGGGCGACTGGCTTATGCTTCGTCCGCTCGGCGGGACTGAAGAGGAGGAGACTGGCGTCCTCACCTCGTTGGAGAAAGTCGAACCTGCGCAGTTTGATCTGCCGAACCCAAATCAACTCGGTGACCACCTTTCGTGCCGTCTTTTACGTGACGCCGTACGCCTTGGCCGTCTTCAGGTTGACGATGAGCTCGAACTTCGTCGGTTGCTCGACCGGAATATCGCTCGGCCTCGCCCCCTTCAACACCTTGTCCACGTGCGTCGCGGCGTGCCGGACGATGACGCCGAGGTCGGGTCCGTAGCTGAAGAGCGCACCCACCTGAGGCCAGCCTCCCCAGCCTCCCACGAGCGGCACGTGGTGGCGTGACGCCAGCTCCGTGATGGCCTGCCGGTTCAGCGACATCAGGCGCGACGACACGACGATGATCGCGTCGACGCGCGCACCAGTCGCCGTCCGGAACGCGCGGTCGAAGTCGCCGGGTGCCCTGACCTCGAGCGAGTGAATCTCGACGCCGAGCGCTCGACCGGCGGCCTGGGTCTCGCGGTACTCGGGGTCGATGTGATCCGGATTCCACAGAATTCCGACGCGGGCGACCCTCGGCGCCATCTCCTTGAGGATCTGCAGCCGTTTCGCCGCGAGATCGGACGAGACGAAGGTGACGCCGGTAAGATTGCCGCCCGGTCGGGCCAGCGTCGCAACGAGGCCGGATTGAACCGGATCGACACTGACCACCGCCACGATCGGAAGCGTGCTGGTCGCGGCCCGCGCGTAGGGAGCGACGTCGCCTCCGAAAGCGAAGAACACGTCCGGCTTGCTGCTCGCCAGATCACGGGCAAGGCCGGGAAGCCTGTCCGGATTCCCCTCCGCGTAGCGGAAGTCGAGCACGACGTTCTTCCCTTCGACGTAGCCAAGATCCCGGAGACCAGCACGAAAGAACGGCAGTACCGGATCGCTGTCGGGCGTCCCGAGCAAGAGGACGCCGATACGGGGAACCTTCGCCGTCGGCTGGGCTTCGGCCGGGCATCGCGCGACGAGAAGGCCGAGAGCGAACGTCACTGCCAGCGCAGCGCGGGCGGCGCACGTACCGAATCGACCGAGACGTGAGCTTGCCCTCATGGCGTCAATTCTTCTTCAGTCGCACCTCTTCGAGAGGCGCCGACCAGGGGTAGGGGTTGATGAGCATCAGTGCCGGGTCCGCCACCCGAGGGCCGATCCCACTTGGCCAGATGTACTCGTAGATCGGCGCGATCCGGACCCGGTCGTGGACGATCTGCTGGATCTGGTGCAGGAGCGCCTCGCGCTTCTTCCGGTCGGGTTCTCGCCCTTGCTGTCGGTATAGCGCGTCGACGTCGGGATAGCCGCCGTAGGCGAGGGCGCCGTCGCTCGGGTAGACCTCCGACATCCGCGAGGCGGCGTTGCCATAGAGGGCGCTCGTGCAGACGCACACGCCTTTGAGCTTCTTCGACGCCACCGCCGCCAGATAGGCCCCGCGCTCCATGGGCCGCATCTTCAGCTTGATACCGACGGCGCCCAGATACCCGACGATCGCCTCGCCCAGCGAGAAATAGGGTGGAAGCTGGTGCAGCTCGCCGGCATCGAATCCGTTGGGGTACCCGGCTTCGGCCAGGAGCTGCTTCGCCCTGGCGGGGTTGTAGGGGTGGGGCTCGAGGGCCAGGGCGAACTCGAAGCTCTTGGGGATGAAGTTCCCGGCGGGCTTCGAGGCCCCGAGCGTCTCCGAATCGCTCAGCGCCTGGCGGTCGAGCGCGTGGCTCGCGGCCAGGCGTACTCGCCGATCAGCCCACGGGGACTTCGGATCCCACTGCTCCAGGAAGTCCACGAAGAAGATCCCGATGCCCCCGGAAAACGCGAGCTTGAGATTGGCGTCCCGCTTCACTTCCATCGCCTGCGGAGCGTCCAGCAGGTAGGCGATGTCGACCTCGCCCCGCTTCAGCATCGCCATCCGCGTCGTCGGCTCGGGCACGACCTTGAACACGAGCCGTTTCACCGAGGGCATCTTTCGCCAGTAGCCCTCGTACGCCTCCATGACCAGCTCGACGCCGGGCGTGTGGCTCACGAACCGGTAGGGCCCGAGCCCGATCGGCTGCCGCTTGAAGCCGTCGTCGCCCACCTTCTCGACATACGCCTTGGGCACGATCCAGCCCGCGCCGGTGGCGAGCGTCCCGTAGAACGCCATGAAATCCGGGAACGGCTCGTGGAGGTGAAAGCGCACCCGGTTGGCCCCGACGACCTCGATCTCTCGGACCTTCTCCTTCAGGACACGGGCGCCCTTGGCGCGCTGGAAGCTGAACTTCACGTCCTCGGCGGTGAACGGGTCACCGTTGTGGAACTTCAAGCCGTCGCGCAGCTTGAACTCGTACGTGCGGTGATCGGCGCTCAGCGTCCAGGACTCGGCCAGGCTCGG
>Ga0137409_10004094_pt1 | contig 15392 bp, 14 predicted proteins | sample CZODoug1_16funga_FD_122059 | JGI IMG/M metagenome (GOLD analysis project Ga0137409, IMG submission 122059) | Vadose zone soil fungal communities from Angelo Coast Range Reserve, California, USA - CZODoug1_16fungal (Hybrid Assembly) | ecosystem: Environmental > Terrestrial > Soil > Vadose zone... | reverse complement strand
AATCGGGCGGCGACGGCGTGCTCTATCTGACCCAGTTGCATTCCGGCAATAAGGTTTACTGGGTCGGCGCGGAAATCAGAGGCGGCCAGGCGCGCTTCTTAACGGGTGGTCTCGGTGCAATCAGCTCGGCCACGGCTAAGAAGTACATCACCTACGATCCTGATCTGGTGAATTCACTATCGGTGCAGGGTGTGGTGACGAACACGGCGCCGGGCACAATAACCATGACCATTCCCAGGACGCTTATCGGGAGTCCAGCTGACGGAACTCAATTTACCAGCGTCACTGGCTACGCTTTCTCCGAACGCGGAGTCCTGCTGCCGATGGCGGCGGGCAACGCAAATCCGAGCAGCTTACCCATCAAGGTGGATGCCAGCGGAGCCGCGACTTACGTCGTGGGCCAGGGAGGACCGCAACTGGATGGCGTCGTGGAAGTCTCGCTCGACGATCCAAACTTCGGCGCGCCGCGCTTAGCGTCGACTGCTGCTGATGCAGTCAACGACAATCGCTGGTCGCTGCAACTAAGCGGCGCGGACCTGGTAGTTGGTTCGCACACCGCCTACGTCAGGCAGCGCATCAACGGTCGCGATCCATCGCCGGCGGTTTCAGTGCCGTTCACAGTCGCTGCGACGATCGAGACGCAGGTCAATTCGCTGGTGAGCTTGATCGCTGCGAATCCGCGCACGTCGTTGGGAGTCAGCTCTTACGACATCAGTTTGAAGAACACGTCTACACAGACGATCTTCTCGCCGCTGCGGATAGAACTCGCGAGTATTACTTCGGCGAGTGGGACAGTGACGGCAGCCAACGCCGACAATGCGCAGACTGGAGTAGGCGCGCTGTGGGATTACAGTACGAAGCTCGGCGCTGATAACGCGCTGACGGGCGGTGAAACTTCCGCGGCTCGCAACCTGCGCTTCAACAACCCGAGAAATGAAGTCTTCTCGGTGACCTTCAACGTCATCGGCAACCTGGCGCGAGGAAGCACGAGCTCGAGTACGAGCATGAGTGCTTCATCGATGTCGAGCAGCAGCGCGCCGTCCGGCGGCAACAGCATGCCGGCTCCGGGCGAAGCTGCGGCGACCGCGACAACTTTAACTGCGCTATTCAAGTTAACTTACAACCCGTTGCTGAATACCGTAACGGTTCAGTTGATAACGCCGTGAGAAAGGGAAGAAGGATCTTGGGGTAAGGGGAACGGGGTAAAGGGGAAGGGTAAAGGAGCGGGGGCATTCGCGTACTTTTCCCTTGCCCCTTTACCCTTAACCCTTTCCCCCAGGAATTTATTCGACCACCAGGAACGCCACGCGTAGTGAGCGATCGCAAATAAGTAGGGGCACGGCATGCCGTGCCCCTACTACTTTCCCTGGTCATCCGGGATACGACTTCGTTTGAAGCTGAGTCGAACCCAGTTGATCAGACCTATTTCCAAGCCAGAGAGCAATAGGGCGATCAGTGTATTGCTTTTCATCCATTGCCAGAGGTCGAAGGTGACAATGTCTTTGCCGTTTTCCTGAACCATCGCCTTGCCGGAGACTTCCAGTTGCAATTCCTCCGCTGCTATTCGGAGATGCCTTAGCAGCAGCGGTTGTTCGCCAGCAACACTGCTCGCGTTCAAGGATGGCGTTATTGAAGGCGAGCCGCCCAGAGAAATCTTCCGCAAACCGCTTGCACTGACCGCCGGAAGAGTTACCAGTTTGAATGGTTCGTGGGTATCGCTCGCTTTGGGCCACGGATTTTGCCCGGGCAGAGGTGAGAACCAAACCTTGAAGCTCTGTTCGGCGGGGACAATGATTTCAAGATCTGTTGGTCCGGTAAAGGAGTATTCATGCGTTCCGGCGGAGACGGTCTTACTGCAACCCGGACCCATGCGTTTGCCCCCACCTTTTGGAGCTGGTGGGGCCGGTTGCGTAGCGTCAACCACTGACAATTGAACCACGAGGTCGGCGCCAACCGCCTTGATTTCAAGGGCCCGATCTCCAAAGCTGGGGTCGGTTGGCTGAAGGAAGTGGATCTCTTTTGGCGGTCTGCTGTCGTCCGCCAATGCGAGGGCAATCGCCGCGCTGCATGGTTGGGCGGTTTCCACGGCAGCCACCCGCGGCGGCGCTTGCGAGTCTTCCTCGGGCTCGTCTGTCGTGTAGTCAATCTGTTGAAGACCGGACGGCGGGGGTGGCTCTTTTTTTGGATCGCGTTCGCTGTCTCTTTGCAGTCTTGTCATAATGCTTTCGCTGAACCGGGCCGAATCGAAGTGGGCGGCGATTGAAATGCCCTTCGTGGTGTCGTCGGCCGGCAGCAATGCCGCTCGCAGTTCGCCCGGATGCTGGTCAACCTCTCGGAAAGGGCCAACGATAACCAACTCTTCGCGAGTGAGAGCAGCGTTGACCGCCTTTTCCACTTCGATTGGCAAAGGAATACTTGCGAGCAAATACTCACCATAGATAGCAGCAACCAGAACAGGAACCGCCACCAGGATGCGCACCCATCGCTTCCGCCAGTAGTCCCTTATTCGTTGCTTGAGATCCGACACGGTATTTGATGGTGCCTTCGGGCAACTAGCCCTGATGAATAGAAGCTAAACTGCTGAAACTTGCGCGTGGTGACCAAAGCAAGGGTTATTTACTTGACTACGAAAAGAATAGCAGTAGCACGGGCGATCACGAAGGCCCTACTGGCATCCCCGCGCCAGGCGGTCACCTTCAAGGAGTGATCACCGGGCGAGGGTCTGCCCCGGAAGGTTACTTTTCCGTCCCACTTCTCTGACAGTGTCTGGTTAGGTCTAATGCGTCCGGTTCTTTTTTGCCAAACATGGGTTTCAGTAAGGCCCTCTACGGCCAATAAATCCCAACGACCATTATCGAAAAGAGAACGACTTGTAAAGTTAAAGGAAATTTCCTGTTTGGGTCTCTGGCCGGTGGTGATGGTGGTTGGCGGACTCACTGCAATCTCAATCACCGAGCCGGCTTGTGGGCTGGCGGCAAAGAGAGCAAGTGGTTCGTAGTCTCGAATCGGCATCCAGCTCTGGTTGGCCATGGCGAGCTCTATATAGATGGGCGCCGAGATCAAGTCGTTTAGAGCTTGCGCTCCAATTCGACCCATGGCCAGGCCGTACAGGTGAAATTCTGCGGGTTCGCCGTGTTCGGTAAGCGCCGATATGTGGAGCTTACCGACTTTCGTCTCATTGCCGAAATCATCGGGCAACTCAATAATCTGTTGGGAGAACTTAGCAGGTGCAAGGCTGACGCTTATCGGATTCGAGTCTTCCACGCTGATATTTAGTAAGGCCGGCGTATCGGAATTCAGTTCATAATCGATCGCCAGCGGCGTGCCACCCTGAACAAACGCCCGCATTTCAAGGTCGTTAGCGTTGTACCGCTTGGGCAGTCGCGGTCCTTTTGCGATGAGCAACTCTTCCTGTTGCACCTTTGGTAAAGCGTCGAAGGTCCTAAACTGATCCCAGTCGTAGTTGTCGTTACGCAACTGCGAGTCAGGAAGTGCCGGCGCCGGGGCCTGGGCTATCTGGCAAGTCCAAACGGATCTATCAAAAAAGTCGCCGCCTACATAGAACGAAATGTCCAGTTTGTTGTCCCCGAACATTGTGCCTTCAAATGTTCCGCCGTTACCCAAACCCGATGCGTCTATCCAGCTTCCTTGCATAGTTGTTCCAACGATTTTGCCTTTCAAGAGGGTTCTGTGATTCGACCCGAGTTGGTAGTCGCCTGCAACCGCATCGCCCGTAAGGGATATGGTCAGTTTGCCGTTTGCGGTTTGCACTGGAACCCAGTCGCCCGCAAATGAGTTGGTGCAAACAGGCAGTTGATTTGCACCTTGAGAGTTTGCGGACTTGTGAGCCGAAATGAAGGTCGGAAGTAGAGTGAATGCGAAAGCAACCAGAATAAACAGGCCGAGATTGAATTTCGTTTGAAATCGCGGCGTTAACCTGGAGAGTGGGTGGGAGATCATGGGATTTTCCTTTCTTCAAAGGCCCCACGCCCGGCTGCGCGTGAGGCGCGGTGGTTCTGGTAAAGAGGCGCTCGTGAGCGAGGTCATTCTAGAGCAAACTGCCTGAAGCAGTCAGCCCGTTTGTCGAGGCCCTTTGCTACGGTCACGGCGTTGCGAGGAACTATGGATCCGTTCTGCCGGGACTACCTATTCGACGATCCACGTATCGCCGCTGTTGATTAGTTTTTCCAAACTGCCCGGGCCGGCCTTCGCAATAGCTGCATCGATCTGGCCCACCATCATCTCTTCGTAAGTCGGGCGCTCGACCGCGCGGAAGATTCCCACGGGCTGCGGGAAGTCCGGCTGCTCCATGCGCGCGAGCATGAATGCCACTGATGGATCTTTCAGGTAGATGTCGTGCACCAGCAGATCATTTTCGGTGATGCCATTCTCGCCGATGGTCACAACTTCCGGGTGCGCGCCGTTCATGCGAATCCCCTTGTTCCGATCCTTGCCGAAGATCATCGGCTTACCGTGTTCGAGATAGAGCACGCGATCGGTCCTGACGCTGCGTTCGGCAAATGAATCGAAGGCGTGGTCGTTAAAGATATTGCAGTTTTGGTAGACCTCGACAAATGACATGCCTTTGTGTCTGGCCGCGGCTTCGACCACGCCCCCGAGATGCTTGACGTCGATATCGATTGACCGCGCCACGAAAGTCGACTCGCTGGCGATTGCCAGTGAAAGCGGATTGATTGGATAGTCGATCGTGCCCAACGGCGTGGACTTCGTTTTCTTGCCAAACTCCGAGGTCGGGCTGTACTGGCCTTTAGTCAAACCATAAATGCGATTATTGAAGAGAATGTAATTGACGTCGAGATTGCGTCGAATCGCATGCATGAAATGGTTGCCGCCAATGGAAAGCGCATCGCCGTCGCCGGTTATCACCCAGACGCTCAGATCCGGATTCGCACACTTGATGCCGGTCGCAATCGCGGGCGCGCGTCCATGAATCGAATGGAAGCCGTAGGTGTTCATGTAGTAAGGAAAGCGCGACGAGCAGCCGATGCCGGAAACGAAAACGATCTTTTCGCGCGGAATGCCGAGCTCGGGCATAACCTTCTGCACGTTGTTCAGAATTGCGTAGTCGCCGCAGCCGGGACACCAGCGCACTTCCTGATCGGAAACGAAGTCAGACTTTTTCAGTTGACCCGGAGGCGGGGCAATCTTGCCCGAGACTGCTGAGCCCACTTCGCTGTCCGCCGAGACCGCCTCGACGACGGGCTTGTTGCCGTTGCCACTATTACCATTTCCCGTTGTACTCATTATTGCTCCTTGGATTCTAATTCCGTGATTGCCGCTTTCCAATCTTCCAGTTTTCCGAGTTGAACGGCTTTATTGATTCCCAAGTTCTCAAGCAGCATTGCTAAGACCGTGAGCCGATCCTCTTCGTAAATAAAAATTCCGCCTCTGTATTCGATCTTCTCAGGAGCCTGGTAGATTCGTCTGTTGAATTCTTCGTGGTTCCAGACGCGTCCTTCACGACGAATGTCCCACTCTGTGGCATTGAACCCTTCGGCATTCAATAAATCCATCGCGGTGCCTCTTCGGTATCGGTTAGTCTTCGCGCTCCGCGCTCATTGCAGGCAAGATGCCTGCGCTCCCGGCTATAGATACTCTTCCACCTTGCGGATGATCTCGCGAATCTGGAACGGGCGGCCTTTAACTTTCGAGAAAGGAATCGCGTCCACCAGATACTTGGCGCGCACCATCGTCGCGAGTTGGCCCAGGTTCATCTCGGGGACGATCACCGTCTCAAACCCGGCAAGTACTTCACCGAGGTTCTTCGGAAACGGATTCAGATATTTCAGGTGCGCCGCGGAAACGCTCTTGCCCTCGCTTTGAAGTTTTTCGACGGCCGTACTGATCGAGCCGTAAGTTGAACCCCAGCCAAGCACCAGCACCTTGCCCGTCTTCTCGCCAAACACTTCAACCAGCGGAATATCGTTCGCGGCGCGATCAACTTTTTCCTGACGCAGACGCACCATCAGATGGTGATTTTCGGGATCGTAGTTGACGTTGCCGGTGATGTGTTGTTTCTCGATGCCGCCGATGCGATGCTCGAGGCCCGGCGTGCCGGGAATCGCGTAAGGCCGCGCCAGCGTTTCCGGGTCGCGCGCATAGGGCATGAAGTTTGCCGGGTCGGTCGCAAAGGTGACCTCAATCTTCGGCAGCTCGTCGATTTCAGGAATCGCCCAGGGCTCGGCGCCGTTTGCGAGATAGCCGTCGGACAAATAGAAAACCGGAGTCATGTACTTGAACGCCAGACGCACAGCTTCAATGGCCATGTGAAAACAGTCGGCAGGTGTTGCCGGCGCGAGAACGATCGCCGGACATTCGCCGTTTCGTCCCCAGACAGCCTGGAAGAGATCCGCCTGCTCAGTTTTTGTCGGCAATCCGGTCGATGGCCCACCGCGTTGGACGTTGATAATCACCAACGGCAGTTCGGTCATCACCGCCAGGCCGATCGCTTCCTGCTTGAGGGCCACGCCCGGTCCGGACGTGCCCGTCAGTCCAATCTGGCCGGCAAAGCTGGCGCCGATGGCGGAACAAACCGCGGCGATCTCGTCTTCGGCCTGAAAAGTTTTCACGCCAAAACTCTTGTGGCGCGCCAACTCATGCAGAATGTCGGACGCGGGCGTGATGGGATACGACCCGTAGAACAACGGCCGCCCGGCGAGTTGCGAAGCAGCCACAAATCCGAGCGCCGTCGCTTCGTTGCCGGTGATCTTTCGGTATTTGCCCGGCGCGATCTTCGCCTTCTTGATCGTGTAGTGGGTTGTGAATAGTTCAGTGGTGTCGGCGAAGTTGTAACCGGTCTTCAGGGCAATTTCGTTGGCCTTCGCCAGCTCGGGGTTCTTGCCAAACTTGCTCTTGATCCAGGCGAGCGTGTTTTCCATCGGGCGATCGTAAAGCCAGTAGAGCACGCCCAGCGCGAAAAAGTTTTTGCAGCGGTCGATCTCCTTGCGCGACAGCTCAACGTTGCCTTTCAGCGCGTTCATGTTGAGAGTCGTCACCGGCAGCTTGTGCACGCGATAACCCGCGAGCGAACCATCCTCCAGCGGATTGGAAGCGTAGTTCGCATACTTCAAATTCTCCGGCGTGAAGCCGTCGGTATTAACGATGAGCGTGCCCCCCTCCGTGAGGTCGGGAAGATTGACCTTCAACGCGGCCGGGTTCATCGCGACCAGTACGCCAGGTTGATCGCCAGGCGTCTTGATTTGCTGGCTGGAAAAATTTAGCTGGAAACCGCTGACACCGGGCAAGCTGCCCGCGGGCGCGCGTATCTCGGCGGGAAAGTCGGGCAGCGTAGAAATGTCGTTGCCGACAACTGCAGACGTGTTGGTAAACTGCGTTCCCGTCAACTGCATGCCGTCGCCGGAGTCGCCGGCAAAGCGGATGGTTACGGTTTCCACTTCCTCGAGATGCTTTTCCGATTGTTCTACCGGGGGTTCAATAACAGTGCTCATTTGTTTTTGATCTTGCCTTCTTTGTTTAGGATTGCCGATTGCCCATTGCCAATTGCCGATTTGAGCTTGGCTGACGAACTGGTTTCAAATCGGCAATTGGAAATCGGAAATCGGAAATGTCTTCACCCGCCATCAGTGCTTGCCATCACCTGATCCGGATTCGGCGGCAGGTTCATCGTAGTTTTCGGGTAGCTCTCAGCCAGGTAACCGATGACGTCGAAAACCGAGATCGAACCGACCAGTTTGCCGGCTTTCACGAGGGGCACATTTCGATAGCCCTTGTCGTTCATGATAGTAACGGCGTCTCCAATGGTCGCATCGTGCGTCAGAGTCGCAACCACTGGCGACATCAAGTTGCGTACCGGCGCATTCAGGTCTATTTCCTTCCCAATTATCTTAGTTAAAAGATCTCGTTCGGTAAAAATACCCGCTACCGATCCGTCTTCTGCGCAAACAATCGCACATCCGCCTTCGTCCTGTTTCATTGCTTCGATTGCCTGGGAAAGCGGGGTGGATGGCGCGATGCAAACGTAGTCGTCAGTCTCCATCGAGCTGACGCTATCCTGACGCGCCTGACGCGACGAGGCGGTTTTCGCGATCGCTACGGGAGGCGTTTGACCAGCGGTTGATTGCTCACCTGACATCGACTAATTGCTCCGAAAATCGACGGGAGTGTTGCGGAGACGCATCTGAATACAAAAAGAATTCTACCAGTAAAGTGGAGACGACTAAAGCGGAAGCGACTGTAGGGGCAGGGCTCGTCCCTGCCCGCGCCGTTGCCGATTGAGCGGCCCATGGGCAGGGACGAGCCCTGCTCCTACAAATCTCGCTCGACTGATTCCGATCATTTAGGTGGCATTTAGTTGGCGTCAGTATCGGCCGATGATATATTGACGTTCCTCACGTAAGCCTGCTTTGAGCTTCAGCGTGGGCCTGGACAGAAAGTGTTCAGGTCACTGAGCAGATGAGGCATCTGATTCCGTCTGTTCCAGCCTCGCATAACCGGAGTAACAACCTGCCAGGAGGACACAATGAGCAAACTCACTACCCACATAATTCTCGGTTTCACATTGGTATTGCTGTTTTCGGCTTCCGCGTTCGCGCAGACGAGTCACAGCGTCTGGTCGGACAAACCACTGTTTGTTAGAGACGGAGCGACCCAGAAGGAATACAAGGATCTAAAACAAGGCGATGCAATCTTCGCCTAGACGCAGGCGACCCCGAGGGCTTATGCGCATGCACACGGCGTGATCTCGGCGACGCTAAGTTACGACTTCATGCTGGTCACTACGACCGGCAGCGACGCTGACAGCATTACCGGAAAATGGATCGTGAGACGCAACGGAGTCATTGTCTGTAACAACTGCATCGGAAAAGCCTACGGATTAAGTGCGGCAGTTGGAAACTATTTCAAAATCTACGTAGGAACACCACTCGCCTATGCAGAGAAATGGCATTACAGCGGGTACATCACCAATCGATTTGATTTCTAAGAGCGATTGTAGGGGCAGGGCTCGTCCCTGCCCGCGGGCTCGCCGATTAAGCCGTCGCGGGCAGGGACGAGCCCTGCCCCTAGAAATCTTACGAATTAATGCTTCTACCATGCGCAGCATACAAACTCTTGAGTTGCTCGTCGTAAGGAGACATCTCCGCAAGTTTGCCGATGATCTCGGGCAGCACTTTCAGCGTCTGGTCAATCTCTGCTTCGGTGTTATAGCGGCCGAGTGAGAATCTGATAGAACCCTGGGCTGCCGCGTATGGCACGTTCATCGCGCGCAACGTCGGTGAAGACTCTCTCGTCGTTGAATGGCACGCGGAGCCGGTGGAAACCGAGATGCCTGCCTTGTCGAGATGAAGCATGATGTTTTCGCCTTCAAGATACTCAAACGAAATGTTCGCAGTGTTGGGCAAACGCTTCGCCCGATCGGCTGTCCCATTCAAACGCGCATTGGGAATCGTTTGCAGTATCTCGTCTTCCAGTTTGTTGCGAAGCTTCATGATACTTTCATGCCCGTCAATATTAGTGGTTCTCGCCAATTCGCAGGCTGCGCCCAGGCCGACAATATTGGGAACCGCGGAAGTCCCCGCGCGGCGGCCACTCTCCTGTCCGCCGCCAATAATAAACGACGGCAGCTTGACGCCGTTGCGGATGTAGAGCGCGCCGACACCCTGCGGCGCGTGCAGTTTGTGACCTGATAACGCGAACAGATCGACATCGAATTCTTTCAGGTCGATCGGAATCTTGCCCACCGCCTGCACGCCGTCAACGTGAAACACGGCGTCGGAATTCTCGCGGACGACCTTTCCGATTTCATCGATGGGAAACAGAACGCCCGTTTCATTGTTTGCGAGCATCACGGAAACGATTCCCGTATCGCGTCGCAGTGCCCGTCGCAAGTCGTCTAGATCGAGTTCGCCGCTGCCGTCAACTTCAAGCCAGGTTACTTCGCAACCAATCTCCGCCAAATGCTCGCAGAGAGTTCTTACGGCTTCATGCTCGACGCGCGTGGTGATGATGTGACGCCGCGTAGGATTTTGTTCAAGAAAGCCGCCGATTGCCCAGTTGTCTGACTCTGAGCCACACGACGTGAAAACAATCTCGCTCGCGTCGGCCGCACCGAGCAATTCGGCAACTTGCTCGCGAGCGCGTTCCACCGCCGACTTCATCTGCCGACCCAGCGAGTGTGCCGAAGAAGGATTGCCGTAGGTGTCGGTCAGGTAGGGCCGCATCGCGTCGAAGACTTCCGGCGCCACGCGCGTGGTTGCGTTGTTATCGAGATAGATCATCTGAGTAAGACAGACATTCCTGTCTGTCAGTTTCGCTGAAACGGAACTTTCCTTTCACCTGGGAACAGGCGGGAATGCCTGTCCTACTCCATTCACCATTTACCATTTACCTCTTCAAGAATATCTTCAATCAAAGGGTAACACGAGCGGCAGCCGGCGCCGGCTCGACACGCGCCGGTAACTTCGGCGATTGTCTTCAGCCCGCGAGCTTGAATCTCGCGTTCAATGGTTCTCTCGGAGACGCAGAAGCAGGTACAAATTAACGCTTCGTCGCCCTCCCACTCTTCGCGCGCCGTGTCGCTATATTTTTGAATGGCCGCGACGAGCGCCTCGCAAACCATCGCCGGACACTCGCTTCGTTCCGGCGGCAAGGCGCCGAGTTTTTCCCGCAACGCGGCAACTTGTTGCCCGAGCGCAGCCGCTTCGCCGGTCGTCTTACCGACAACTTGTTCCATCAATAACGACGCTGAAGCAACTAAGACGCTGCAACCAGCCGCCTTAAACTTTGCCTCTGTAATTCGTGCCGCGTCGTCGACATGCAGCGAAACACGCAGCGTCGCGCCGCACTGAAACGATGCCGAGCGGCCAATGAAGCTGGGCTCAGTCGCTTCGCCGACGTGCTTCGGATCAAAAAACAATTCCTCTGTCTGCGTGGCATTGCGCTGCATGGACGTAATGATTCCAGACTTCGACGCGCGAAACAAATCTGGCAGAAGCCCGACCATAAGGGAGGGCTCCCAGTAAAAGTGACAAGTGACAAGTGACAAGTAATAAGTGACAGGTGACACGTGTCAGGTGATCCCTAATTGGTCAGGCTTCTGCTTAGAACTCTCCAACGGGGCTGTTATGATGTTGCTTCCTGATATGTTCGAACAGTTTCAGCAGCGCAGTCTAGAGCTCGAGCATCTCGATATAGGCGACTATACAGCGGAGGAATATGAAGGCTGCATGGTCGAGCTGCAGCGCGTCAATCGTTGGCTGGGCGACGTGCGCGCGCTGCGACATTCTCTGCTGCGGCAGATCGAGAAACTAAACCTGCGGAGTTTTTCGGTGCTTGATGTCGGCGCCGGCTCAGGCGAGCTGTTGCGGGTCGTTGCGGACTGGGCGCGAAAACATGGTCGAAAGGCGCGGCTTGCCGGCGTCGAACTAAACACGCGATCAGCCGCGGCAATTGCCGAGCAGTCGACAACTTTTCCGGAAATCGCAGCAATACGCGGCGACGCGTTTCGGCTGCCGTTTGCAGACAATGAATTCGATTACGTAATGAGTTCGCTTTTCACCCATCACTTCAAGAATGGGGACGTGGTAGCGATCCTGCGTGAGCTAAGCCGCGTATCAGCGCGCGGTATTTTTGTGATCGATCTTCATCGGCACCTGGTCGCCTACTACTTTTATACAACCATCGGGAGATTGTTTCTGCACAATCGGCTGATTCGTGAAGACGGCGCGCTTTCGATCCTGCGCAGCTTCACGCCGGAAGAATTATTGGAACTGGCCCAACGTGCCGGACTCGAAAACGCAAGAGTCGCGCGCCACTTTCCGTATCGCCTCGTGCTCTCGGCTTCGAGCCCGCTCTTGCTGGGACCGCGGGCGTCTCGCCCGCCTTCGTTGAATGCCAGTCTGGCTGGAGTATCAGGGTCAACCGTGCCTTGAATGAACGTGTTGCTTGAGCGGGCGAGACGCCCGCGGTCCCAGTAGGAACGGTCCCAGTAGGAGCGGGGCCCAGTAGGAGCGCGACGTTCTCGAAGGACTGCAGAAAGGTTCATGTTGGCTTCTTCAAACATTTTCGACGTAGCGATTGCCGGCGGCGGGCCGGCCGGCACCAGTGCGGCAATAGAGTTGGCCATGAACGGAGCGCGCGTCTTGCTGATTGAAGAGAAAAAGTTTCCGCGGGCCAAGCTTTGTGGAGAATTTATCTCGCCGGAATGCCTCACGCATTTCAAACGTTTGGGAGTCATGGAGCAAATGCGCGCTGCCGGTGGCGTCTCGCTTTCTGAAACGCTCTTTTACTCGCAACGGGGAAAGAGCGTCGCCGTGCCCAGCGAATGGTTCAAGTCCGGCAGCAGCGCGCTTGGCCTGAGTCGAAGTGAAATGGACCACCGGCTGCTCGAGCGAGCGAAAAATGTCGGCGTGGTAGTTCTGGAAGAGGCGCACGCATCACGACTGCTTCGCGAACACGAAGTCGTCCGCGGCGTCAGCGTCAAGACCGGCGACGTGGCCCGGGATTACCGGGCGCTGGTCACGATTGACGCCACGGGCAGAACGCGAGCCCTGGCCCGCCATCTTGATAGACCACACCGCAATAAAAGAAGGAACACGAACCCGATGGTGGCGTTCAAAGCTCATCTGAAAAACGCTCGCGTAGCGGAGGGCGCCTGCGAAATATATTTTTACGGGCGCGGTTATGGCGGGTTGAGCGGCGTCGAGGGCGGCGTTAGCAATCTCTGTTTCATCGTTGCCGCAAATGACGTTCGTCGTCTTGGTTCAGATCCTGAGCGCGTGCTCAGTGAAATCGTGATGAAGAATTCCCGCGCTGCTCACACACTCGCGGAGGCGCGCGCGGTTACGCCGTGGCTCAGTGTTTCACTTGAGAGTTTTGGCCGCCGCACGCTGGCGCCGGCCAGCGGTCTGCTCACCGTCGGCGATGCTGCCGCTTTTATCGATCCCTTCACGGGCAGCGGCATGCTGATGGCGCTGGAGAGCGGGCAAGTGGCCGCGGAAATAATCATTAGGTATTTGACACTGCTGCGGCGCGGCGCCGGCCTGGAGTTGCTTGGGAATAACTACCAAACGGAATACTTGCAAAGATTCCATTCACGCTTGCGCGTCTCGGGCTGCTTGCGCCGCGCCGCGTTTTTCCCACATCTCGCTGAAGCTGCCATACTCCTTTGCGGAACAAGCGCGCATCTCCGGCGCAAGCTCGCGCGGGCCACACGCCATTCAACCCGCCGTGAAATAGGCGCCTCAAGCAGTTGATCCGCTACGCCGTGACTGCGCCTTTCGATCCAGCCACAGTGAAAAGGCGGTAGTGTCCTGGTTCAACTCTCCGCGTTAACTCAGCGTGCTCTGCGCCTGTGCGGTGAGTGTGTTTGCAACAATATCACCGCCGAGACACAGAGAACGCAGAGGTTGCGCCGAGAAGAACTTCAAATCAAGACGCTGTCGAGAAGGATAAACGCTTGCCAGATGGGAGCTTTTGGAGTAAAAAGGCGGAGCGTCCAAGTCTTAGAGCTCCCCGGCGCCTTTCTCAAGGGTCGTTGGTTTGCTGAAAGCGACTGAAATGCTTTCCCGGGCATGCCGTGGACAATCGAAACTTTGGAGGCATCACAATTCAAGAATCGTCGCCCGATTATCAACAGTAATAAATCCGTTCTTTCCTGGTCGTCCGAGTTCCTAACTTAACTAAGGAGAAATGACGATGTTTGCGTCCCCTACGCAGTGGCTCAACCCTTCGATCCGAATAGCAGCCCTTTCGATTTTTACAGTTGCCTGTGTACTTCCAGGCGCGAGCGTCGCTTTCGGCCAGGCGCAATCCAACGCCGCCGATTTGCAGGGTGTCGTTCGCGATCCGTCTGGCGCGGTAATAGCCGGCGCCACTGTGACCGCACGTAATCCGGCGACCAACACCAGTAAAGCGACCACGTCAAACGACGAGGGCGTTTATCTGATCGTCAATCTCACTCCCGGCGAATATGAAGTAACAGTCGAAGCTCCAAACTTCAAAAAAGCAGTATTGCCCGGCGTGAAGATTACCGTCGGTCAGCGCGCTGATCTGGATGTGGCATTGGAAGTGGGACAGGTTAGCGAAGTGGTAACCATCTCCGGCGCGACTGCGGAGATGGTGGAGACTTCCAAGACCGCGGTGGCTACGACCATAGATCAGCAACGCATCGAGAATCTGCCGATCAATGAGAGAAATTATTTGTCATTTGCGCTGACGACTTCCACCGTGGGCCGCGACAACGGCCGCCCGATTGGACCTGCGCCGACGACCGGCTTGAACTTCGGCGGCCAACGCGGCCGCTCAAACCTGGTCCAGGTTGACGGCGCCGACAACACGGACAATTCAGTCAACGCTTCGCGCTCGACAGTTTCTCAGGAAGCGGTGCAGGAGTTTCAAGTCGTCACGAATTCTTTTGCGCCGGAGTTTGGGCGTTCATCGGGCGGTGTGGTCAACGTCGTCACCAAGGGCGGCGGCAATGAGTTCCATGGCAACGTATTTGGCTTTCTCCGCGACAAGCGCTTTCAGGCGCGTAATCCATTTGCGCCGGTGGCCCGACCGCCGTTCAATCGGAAGCAGTATGGCTTTACCATCGGTGGACCGCTGGACAAGGATCGCACATTTTTCTTCTTTGCGTTTGAGCAGCGCCGGCGTAACGAATCAGGATTTTTTACCTCGAATGTCATCGGCAACCTGACAAGCAGCGTCACCATCGGCGCGCCGTTTCTACCATTTACGCAAACCTTCGACCGCATCACCGCGGCGCAGTCCACTTACACGCAGGGCCTGCTCACGCAAGCAGCCGCGCTGATTGGTACGGGCGTCCCCGCCAACATCGCGCTCGGGCAGCAACTTGCCGGCGCTGCGATTCAGTATGCAACGTTGGCGTCAGCCGGCGGCCAGACGGCGCTCAACGGAGCAAGCACGCTGATCAGTCCCGGCGGCGCAATCACAGCCGGCCAGGTCATCGGGCAGCGCTTCTTTTTGACGGGCGCGCCTGTGCCGGTTTCGGATATCGCCTTTCGTCCGTTGCTCAATCTGCAAAGAATTTTTCCTATCACTGACAGGACAACCTTCAATTCGGTTCGTCTGGATCATTTGATCACGAAAAACCATCAGTTCAACCTACGTTTCGGTTATAACCCCAGTCTCATTACCGGAATTCAGGTGGAATCGCAGAACCAGTCGCTGGGCCAGAACGATTTTTCTCGAACTGGAATTCAGAACCTGATCGACTCTACGATAGTCGCAAGTTTGACCTCCACGCTGGGGGGCAACATGGTTAACGAGGCGCGCTTCAACTTTGGAGAGCGTCGCGCCACCTTCACCTCGCAGAACAAAGAAGCCGTTGCTTTCAACATCACCGGCGCCGCGTTCATTGGTCGGGAACTATTTTCACCCGTAATTCGCACTGA
>Ga0137409_10002497_pt1 | contig 15397 bp, 15 predicted proteins | sample CZODoug1_16funga_FD_122059 | JGI IMG/M metagenome (GOLD analysis project Ga0137409, IMG submission 122059) | Vadose zone soil fungal communities from Angelo Coast Range Reserve, California, USA - CZODoug1_16fungal (Hybrid Assembly) | ecosystem: Environmental > Terrestrial > Soil > Vadose zone... | reverse complement strand
CCTGGTCAAGGTGGCGCGCTGCATCGTGCAGCGGCAGACCAGTTTTTTCGAATTGGGCGAGGAGGCGATGGAGCCGCTCATTCTGAAGGACGTTGCCGAAGCGGTGGAAATGCACGAATCGACGATTTCCCGGGTCACCACCGCCAAGTACATGCACACGCCGCGCGGCGTGTTCGAGTTCCGGTACTTCTTTTCCAGCCACGTCGAAGCCGCGGACGGCACGGAGATGTCCTCCACCGCCATCCGCGCCAAGATCAAGAAATTGATATCACAGGAGAATCAGGAGAACCCGTGGAGCGACAGCAAGCTCGCGGAAATTCTCTCGCAGGAAGGCATACCGGTGGCCAGGCGCACCGTTGCCAAATATCGCGAAGGCATGCAGATCGCCCCGTCCAACGAACGGAAGCGAGCCGCCGCCCGCGCGTCGTAAACAGTCGAAGGAGGAAACATGCAGCTCGATCTCAGCGGTCATCATGTGGAAGTTACCGACTCACTACGCGCTTACGTCATCAAGAAATTCGAGCGCATCTCACGCCACTTCGAACAGCTCATCGACGTGCACTGCGTGCTCACCGTCGAAAAATTCGGCCACAAGGCCGAGGCCACGCTCATGCTGCGGGGAAACAAGATCTATGCCGATGCAACCGAGACCAATATGTACGCCTCGATCGACGCCCTCGCCGACAAGCTCGATCGCTGCGTCAAGAAACACAAGGAAAAGGCCGCCGATCATCACGCCGACGACGTGATCAAGGCCCGCCTGTCGAATTGACATCCCCAGGTGCCCGCGTGTCGATGCGACTGATCATCGTGAGCGGGCTGTCGGGCTCGGGCAAGAGCGTGGCTCTGCACATGCTCGAGGACATCGATTTCTATTGCGTCGACAATATCCCGGCGGCGCTGCTCAAGGCCTTCATCTCGCACACGGTCCGCGGCATGGGGGACACCTATCCCCGGACCGCGGTCGGCCTGGATGCGCGCAACCGGCCCAATGAAATCGAGACCATTCCGGCGCTGGTGGGCGAACTGCGGCGCAGCGGCATCGGCTGCGAGGTTCTCTATCTGCACGCCGCCGACGAAGTGCTGCTCAAGCGCTATGCCGAGACCCGCCGCAAGCACCCCCTGGTCACCGGCGACATCAGTTTGCGCGAGGCGATCGCCGCCGAACGCAGACTGCTGGAGCCGATTTCCACCGCGGCGGATCTCGTCATCGACACCTCGCAAATGGGGGTCCACGCACTGCGCGAATTGATTCGCGAGCGCGTCGACCGGCGGCGCGACGGGCGGCTGTCCCTGATGTTCGAGTCCTTCGGCTACAAGCACGGCATACCGGGCGATGCGGATTTCGTGTTCGACGTGCGCAATTTGCCGAACCCCTACTGGGAGCACTCACTGCGGCATCTCAACGGCCGCGACGCCGCCGTGATCGAGTATCTGGAGGGGCATGCCGGCGTGCGCAGCATGGTCGACGATCTCATCGAGTTCCTGGAAAAACGCGTCGGCGAATTCGCGCAGGCAAACCGCAGCTATCTGACCATTGCGATCGGCTGCACCGGCGGCCAGCACCGCTCCGTGTACATTGCCGAGCGGCTGGCACGGCATTTTCGCAAGGAATACCCGCAGGCCCTGACGCGGCACGACTCCCTACAAAAACATTAGGAGCGTGCCCGGCGCGCGCTCTTCAGCGCCAGGAACTCGCGTATCTCATCGGCGCGCGCGCGGGCGTCCGCCGCGCCAAGGTCGATCAGGGCGCGGGTGAATCCGCGCTCGAACAACAGGTAGCTCAGCAACAGGGTGCTGGCGGCGCTGCCGGCCCCCATGGTGCGCATCAAGGCACGCATGCTGCGCGGCAATTCGCCGACATGGCGGCGCGCGATTTCGTTGACATCCTGCGACGGCGTCATCACCAGAAATTCCACGCGCCGTTCGGCGTTGTTCTCGTTGTAGCGGCTGATGCGCTCGAGGTCCGCCTGCAGCTGATCCATGAACAGAGAGTCCAGCATGAAGCCGAACATCTGACCGAAGCTGGGTTCGACCGCGTGCCGCAGCGGCGTGACCCCCGAGGGGGCCGGATCGTTGACGCCGATGATGAACAGGCGATTCGCGCCCAGATGGATCGCCGGGCTCAAGGGCGAGGTTTGGCGCATGGCGCCGTCGCCGAAATATTGATCGTTCAGCGGCACCGGGCGGAAAAGAAAGGGAATGGACAGGCTGGCCATCAGGTGATTCAAGGTCAACTGCACCCGGGCGCCCTTGCGGTACACCCGGGCCCATGGCTCGATGGGCGAGGAGGACGCATAGAAGGTCACCGAATCGGCGTCGGCGTAGCCGGTGGCGCAAATACCGAGCGCCTGCAAGTGCCCCTTGTAGAGGCTGCGCGGAATGCCCTCGAAGTGCAGCTGTTCGCGCAGCAGATTCCACAGCGGCGTGTTGTCGAACAGGGCATGCGGTGGATGCACCAGCCAGCCGCCGGTGAGAAACGCCAGCATCCAATGCAGGCCCGACCGCAGCATGCTGACGGCATCGGCCTTGAACACGTGATGCACGCGAAAATCGCGCCATACCCGCTCGATGCCGTACACCGAGCGCCGGAAGTGCGCCGCATCCGAGGCCAGGGCGATCGCGCTCACGGCGCCGGCGGAGGTACCCGTGATGATGGGGAATGGGCAGGCGGAGCCGCGCCGCATCAATTCGGTGACGCCCTTGAGCACTCCGACCTGGTAGGCCGAACGCGCGCCGCCGCCCGTCAGCACCAGGCCGATCGCCGGGTTCGCGATGGGCATGATGCTGGTATGCCATTGCCCGGTGGAGCTGTCGGTGCCTGGTTCGCTCATGTCAGCGCATCGATGGCATCGTCCAGCCCCGCCAGGGTCAAGGGATACATCCGCCCCTCCAACAGTTCCCGCGTGATCTCGATCGACGTATTGTGCCGCCAGCGCGCCTGCGGCTGCGGGTTGATCCAGGCGAACTTCGGGTAGTGCTTGATCAAACGCTGCAGCCACACGCTGCCGGATTCCGCATTCCAATGTTCGACACTGCCGCCCGGCTGGGTGATTTCGTACGGGCTCATGGTGGCATCGCCCACCAGGATGAGCTTGTAGTCCGTGCCGTAGGTGCGCATCAGCTCGACGGTGCCGATGTGCTCGTTGAAGCGCCGCCGATTGTCCCGCCACAGCGCTTCATAGGTGAAATTGTGGAAGTAGTAGTGCTCCAGGTGCTTGAACTCGCTGCGCGCCGCGGAAAACAGCTCCTCGCAGGTTTTCACGTGATCGTCCATCGAGCCGCCGATGTCGAGCAGCAGCAGCACCTTCACCACATTGTGACGTTCGGCCTGCATCCGGATGTCGAGCCACCCGCCCGATCGCGCCGTGGCGTCGATGGTGTCCGCCAGCGCCAGCTCGTCGGGAGCGCCGCGCCGCGCGAAGCGCCGCAGCTTGCGCAGCGCCATCTTGATGTTGCGGGTGCCGAGCTCGACCTTGTCGTCCAGATTGGCGAATTCGCGCCGGTCCCAGACCTTGACGGCGCTGCGGTTGCGTCCGCCCTCCTGGCCGGCGCGCACGCCTTCCGGATTGAAGCCGTAGGCGCCGAACGGCGAGGTCCCCGCCGTGCCGATCCATTTGCTGCCGCCCTGGTGCCGCTCCTTCTGCTCTGCGAGACGCTTGGCCAGCGTCTCCATCAATTGATCCCAGCCGCCCAATGCCTCGATCTCGGCCTTCTCGGCATCGGTGAATTCGCGCACCGCGAGTCTGGCCAGCCAGTCCTCCGGCAGTTCTTTCTGCAGCAGCGCGTAGAGGTCCTCCGCACCCTTGAAGTGCGCCGCGAACACCTTGTCGTAGCGGTCGTAGTAGCGCTCGTCCTTCACCAGGCAGGTTCGCGCCAGGGTGTAGAAGCGCTCGGCGCTCAAGTCGCCCAGACCCGCCTGCAGGGCTTCGAGCAAGGTCAACAATTCGGTGATGGATACCGGTATTCCGGCGCTGCGCAGCAGGAAGAAGAATCTAACGAGCATTCCGGCGGTGCAGGAACAACAGTTGCTCGAACAGATGCACATCCTGCTCGTTCTTCAGCAGGGCGCCGTACAAGGGGGGAATGAGCTTCTTGGCGTCGTCGCTGCGCAGGACTTCCGGCGGAATGTCCTCGGTCACCAGCAGTTTGATCCAGTCCAGGAGTTCGGACGTCGTCGGCTTCTTCTTCAAGCCCGGCGTGTCGCGGATCTTGAAGAACGTCGTCAGCGCCTCGTGCAGCAGCTCGCGCTTCAAGCCCGGGAAATGCACGTCGACGATTTGCGTCATCGTGGCCGTGTCGGGAAAGCGGATGTAGTGGAAGAAGCAGCGCCGCAGGAATGCGTCCGGCAATTCCTTCTCGTTGTTGCTGGTGATCACGATCACCGGCCGATGCTTGGCGCGCACGGTTTCCCGCGTCTCGTACACGTAGAACTCCATGCGGTCGAGCTCGCGCAGCAGATCGTTCGGAAACTCGATATCCGCCTTGTCGATCTCGTCGATGAGCAGCACCGGCTGCACCTCGCTGTCGAACGCCTCCCACAGATCGCCCTTCACGATGTAATTGTGGATGTCCTTGACCTTGGGATCGCCGAGCTGCGAATCGCGCAGCCGCGACACCGCATCGTATTCGTACAAGCCCTGCTGCGCCTTGGTGGTGGACTTGATGTGCCACTCGTAAAACGGCTTGTTCAGGGAACGGGCGATCTCGTTGGCGAGCAGGGTCTTGCCGGTGCCGGGCTCGCCCTTGATCAGCAGCGGGCGCGACAGCACCATGGCCGCGTTCACCGCCGCCATCAGCTCCTCGGTGGCGATGTAACGCTCGGTTCCGCGGAATTCGGCGGCCATTTACTTGCGCGCGACTTGCAGGATCTGCATGGAATTGGTGCCGCCGGCCACGCCGCTCAATTCGCCCTTGGTGAGGATGATGGAGTCGCCCTCCTCCACCAGTTTGAGGTCGAGCAGCAGCCGGAATATCGAGAAATAGAATGCCTCGCCCTTGTGCGTGACGTCGTACGCGACCGGGAACACGCCGCGGTACAGGGTCACGCGGCGGCGCGTGTTCTCGTGCCGCGTAAAGGCATAGATGGGGATGTCCGAGCGCACCCGGGACATCCACAGCGACGTCGATCCCGACTCGGTGAGGGCGACGATGGCTTTGACGTGCAGATGATTGGCGGTGTACATGACCGCCGAGGCGATGGCCTCGTCGGTGTGGCCGAAATACCCGCTGTTGCGCTGCCGGATCCGCACATTCTTCACCTGGTATTTTTCGGCGCCGACGATGATCTGCGACATCGCCTCCACGACTTTGATCGGATGCTTGCCCGAGGCGGTCTCGGCGGACAGCATCACGGCGTCGGTGCCGTCCATGACGGCATTCGCCACATCCGACACTTCGGCGCGCGTCGGTATGGTGTTGGTGATCATCGATTCCATCATCTGCGTCGCCATGATGACCACGCGATTTTGATGGCGTGCCTCCTGGATGATCTGCTTTTGCAGGCCGGCCAGCTCGGCGTAACCCATTTCGACGCCGAGGTCGCCGCGGGCGACCATCACCCCGTCGCTCGCCCGCACCACCGCGGCGAGGTTCTGGATGGCCTCCGCGCGCTCGATCTTCGCCACCAGCAGTCCGTGTCCGCCGGCCTCGCGCAGCAGCTGGCGGGCCTCGTCCATGTCGGCGGCATCGCGCGGGAAGGACACCCCGAGATAGTCCACCTGCAGCTTCGCGGCGGTGCGGATGTCGTCGCGGTCCTTGTCGGTCAGCGCGCCCGCGGACAGGCCGCCGCCCTGGCGGTTGATGCCCTTGTTGTTGCCGAGTTCGCCGCCGACCAGCACCCGCGTCAGGATGCGCGGGCCGTCGATGGAGAGCACCTGCAGGCTGATCTGGCCGTCGTTCAGCAACAGCACATCGCCGGCGAACACATCGGTCGGTAGTTTCTTGTAGGCGATTCCGACGCTGCGTTCGGTGCCTGCGTCGACGGCGAGCGAGGCGTCCAGGGTGAACTCCGCGCCGTCGGCGAGCTGCACCTTGCCGGCCGCGAAGCGGTCGATGCGGATTTTCGGCCCCTGCAGGTCGCCGAGCACGCCCACGTAGCGTCCTGCCTCGCGCGCGGCCTCGCGCACCAGCTCGATGCGGCGCGCGTGATCGGCGGTCGCGCCATGCGAGAAATTGAGGCGCACCACGTCGACGCCGGCGCGCACGATCTCGGTCAATGTCGCCGGATCGTCCGTCGCAGGACCCAGGGTCGCGGCGATCTTGGTCTGTCTCAATACGGGCTTCATGCGGCGCGCTGCTCCAGGATCTCCACCGCCGGGAGTTTCTTGCCTTCGACGAACTCCAGGAATGCGCCGCCGCCGGTCGAGATGTAGGAAATACTGTCCTCGATGCCGTATTTCTCGATGGCCGCGAGCGTGTCGCCGCCGCCCGCCAGCGAGAACGCCTTGCTGCGCGCGATCGCCTTGGCGAGCGTTCGGGTGCCTTCGCCGAACTGCTCGTACTCGAACACCCCGACCGGACCGTTCCACAGGATGGTGCCCGCGGAGGCGATCAGCTTGGCCAAAGCTTCGGCCGAATCCGGTCCGATGTCCAGAATCATCTCCTCGTCCGAGACGGCGCCGACGGCCTTGACATCGGCCTCCGCCTTCGCCGAAAACTCGGTCGCGACCACCACGTCGGTGGGCATCGGAATGACGATGCCGCGCTTGTTCGACTGCTCGAGCAGGCGTTTGCAGATATCCAGCATGGCCGGTTCGTACAGCGACTTGCCGACGTTGACCCCGAGGGCCGCGAGAAAGGTGTTGGTGATGCCGCCGCCCACGATCAGCTGATCGACCTTGCCGAGCAAGGCTTCCAGCACGGTGAGCTTGGTCGACACCTTGGAGCCGGCAACGATTGCAAGCAGCGGCCGCGCGGGCTTCTCGAGCGCCGTCTCCAGAGCCGACAATTCACTCACCAGGAGCGGGCCGGCGCAGGCCACGGGCGCGTATTTCGCCACGCCGTGAGTGCTCGCTTCGGCGCGGTGCGCCGTGCCGAACGCATCCATCACATAGATGTCGCACAGCGCCGCCATTTTCCGCGCCAATTCGTCGACATCCTTCTTTTCACCCTTGTTGAAGCGCACGTTCTCGAGCAGCACCACCTCGCCGGGATGAACGTCCACGCCGGCCAGCCAGTCCTTTTTGAGCGCCACCGGCAGACCGAGCAGTTGCGACAGTCGCCGCGCCACTGGGGCGAGCGAGAATTCCTCGGCGTACTTGCCTTCTTCGGGCCGGCCCAGATGCGACATCACCAAAACTCGCGCGCCGGCACCGAGCGCCGCCTGAATCGTCGGCAGTGCCGCGCGAATCCGCGCGTCGCTGCTCACCGCGCCGTCCTGAATCGGCACGTTCAGATCTTCACGGATCAGTACGCGCTTGTCGCGCAGATCCAGGCTCTGCATTTTGATGATGTTCAGGCTCAAGGCGCTTTCGACCAGGCCAGGGTGGTGTCGAGCATGCGGTTCGAGAAACCCCACTCATTGTCGTACCAGGAACATACCTTCACCAGGTTGCCTTCGATGACCTTGGTCAAGGTGGCGTCGTAGGTCGACGAAGCGGGATCGTGATTGAAGTCCACCGACACCAGCGGCGCGTCGTTGTAGGCGAGAATGCCCTTGAGCGCCCCGCCCGCGGCTGCCTTGATGGCGCCGTGAATTTCCTCGACCGAGGTCTTGCGGGCCGCGGTGAAGCTCAGATCGACCAGCGACACATTGATGGTCGGCACGCGGATCGCGAAGCCGTCGATCTTGCCCTTGAGTTCGGGCAGCACCAGGCCGACCGCGGCGGCGGCGCCGGTCTTGGTCGGAATCATCGACATGGTGGCGGAGCGCGCGCGGCGCAAATCCGTGTGGTAGACGTCCGTCAGCACCTGATCGTTGGTGTAGGAGTGAATCGTGTTCATGATTCCGGCCAGGATCCCGACCTTGTCGTGCAGCACTTTGACCAGCGGCGCCAGGCAATTGGTGGTGCAGGAGGCGTTCGAGATCACCGTGTGGCTGGCCTTCAGCACCCCATGGTTGACCCCGTACACCACGGTCGCGTCGACATCGTCGCCGCCCGGCGCGGAAATCACCACTTTTTTCGCGCCGGCCGTGAGGTGCGCCGAGGCCTTGGCCTTGCTGGTGAACAGGCCCGTGCACTCCAGCACGAAATCCACGCCGAGCTCGGCCCAGGGCAGCTTGGAGGGATCGCGCTGCGCCACCACGCGGATGCGGTCGCCGTTGACCACCATCGAGTCGCCCTCGACATGCACGTCGCCGCGAAAGCGGCCGTGCACCGTATCGAAGCGCGTGAGATATACGTTGGTGTTGGCGTCGCCCAGGTCGTTGATGGCGACCACCTTGATCTCGCCCGTGTGCTTGCCCTCGTAGAGCGCGCGCAGAATATTGCGGCCGATGCGCCCGAAACCATTGATAGCCACTTTGATTGCCATCGTCTTTTATCCTTGTTACTTGCTTAAACTTGCTTGCTTAAAACTTTTTCGATCGCCTCGACCACATGCTGCGCGGTGAAGCCGTAGGCCTTGAACAGGTCTTTGGCGGGTGCCGACGCGCCGAAGTGATCGATGCCGACGATCTCGCCCTTGAGGCCGACATAGTGCCACCAGCCGGCCGTCGCGCCGGCCTCCACCGCCACCCGCCGGCTCACCGCTGCCGGCAGCACGCTTTGCTTGTAGGCATCGGCCTGGGCATCGAAAGCGTGGGTGCTGGGCATGGACACCAGGCGCACCCTTCTGCCCTTCCCGGCCACGGTGCGCACCGCCTCGGCGGCGATGCCGACTTCGGAACCGGTGGCGATCACGATCGCCTCGGGTTCTCCCGGCGAATCGATCAACACATAGCCGCCGCGCCCGATGGCCGCGATCTGCGCCGCGTCGCGAGTCTCGTGGGCCACCGACTGGCGGGTCAAAATCAAGCAGGTCGGATGGTCGCGACTCTCGAGCGCAACGCCCCAGGCCGCGGCGGTCTCGACCGCATCGCAGGGCCGCCACAGATCCAATTGCGGAACGAGGCGTAAGGAAGCCACGTGTTCGATCGGTTGGTGCGTCGGGCCGTCTTCGCCCAAGCCGATGGAATCGTGGGTATAGACGAAAATCACCCGCAGCCGCATCAGCGCCGACATGCGCACCGCATTGCGCGCATAGTCGGAGAACGTGAGGAAGGTGCCGCCGTAGGGAATGAATCCGCCATGGCACACGATGCCGTTCAGCATCGCCGACATGCCGAATTCGCGCACGCCGAAATGCAGATAATTGCCGGCGGGCGAGTCCGGCGTCAGGGCCACCGAATCCTTGCGCAGCGTGCCGTTCGACGGGGTGAGGTCCGCCGATCCGCCGAGAAGCTCGGGCAGCATGGGGCCGAATGCGTTCAAGGCTGCCTGCGACGACTGCCGCGTGGCCAGCGCCTTGCCTTCGGCCTGCGTGCGTCCGACGTAGGCATTCACCTGCTCCGTGAAGCCCGCGGGCAGGTTGCCTTCCATGCGCCGTTCCAGTTCCGCGGCCAATGCCGGAAATTCCGCCTTGTACGCCGCAAACCGCGTGCGCCACTCCAGTTCGACCCGCGCGCCCTTGTCGCGCATGTCCCAGGCAGCGCGAATGTCCGCCGGGATCTCGAACGGCGGCGAGGTCCAACCCAGGTTCTTGCGGGTGGCGGCGATCTCCTCGTTGCCCGGCGCTTCGCCGTGCATGGAAGCCGTGCCCTGCTTGTTCGGCGCCCCCCAACCGATCACGGTCTTGGCGCAAATCAACGACGGGCGCGCTGTCTCCGCCCGCGCGGCCGCCAAGGCGGACGCAACGGCGGCGCTGTCCTGGCCGTCGACGCCGCTCTGCACATGCCAACCATAGGCCTCGAAGCGTTTGGCGGTGTTGTCGCCGAACCAACCCGCCACCTTGCCGTCGATGGAGATGCCGTTGTCGTCGTACACCAAAATGAGCTTGCCTAAGCGCTGCACGCCGGCGAACGAGGCCACCTCGTGCGAGATGCCCTCCATCATGCAGCCGTCGCCGAGAAACACGTAGGTGTGGTGATCGATGATGTTGTGGCCGGGGCGGTTGAAGGCTGCGCCAAGCGATCGTTCCGCCAGCGCCATGCCCACGGCATTGGCAACGCCCTGGCCCAGCGGCCCGGTGGTGGTTTCGATCCCGAGGTGCAGTTCGCGCTCCGGGTGGCCGGCGGTCTTGGAGCCGAACTGGCGAAAATTCTTGATCTCATCCATCGACAGGGGATAGCCCGTCAGATGCAGCACCGAATACAGCAGCATGGACGCGTGGCCGTTCGACAGCACGAAGCGGTCGCGGTCCCACCAGTTCGGATTGCCCGGATTGAACTTAAGGACCTCGCGCCACAGCACCTCGGCGATGTCGGCCATCCCCATGGGCGCGCCCGGATGGCCCGAATTGGCCTTTTGGACAGCGTCCATCGACAGGGCACGAATGGCGTTGGCAAGCTCGCGGCGAGTGGGCATAACAGACTTCTTGTTTAACAGATGTGACGGAGGACCGGGCGCGTATTGTCCCCGATGCGCCCCCGGCGGGCAAACCGGGATGTGGGTCGCGGAATAACGACGGAACGCGTTCACACAAATGCAGTCTGTTTATGTATAACGCGTTTGCACGCCGTCATGACCTAGTTCACCGTCGCATTCAGGGTGCTTTGCTACCATTTCGTCCCATGCAAATTCTACAAATAACCGACCCTCACCTCTACGGCAGCGCCGACGGGCGTCTGCGCGGAGTAGAGACCGATCCGAGTTTGCATGCCGCGCTCGACGATGCGTTCGCGCGCGTGCCGGACTATGCGGCGATGCTGGTCACCGGCGATTTGGTACAGGACGACTCCTCCGGTTATCTGCGCTTTCGCAGCATCTTCGGCGGCCTCACGAAACCGGTGCTGTGCATCCCCGGCAACCACGACGAGCCCGACGCCATGCGCAGAGAACTGCAAGGCGCACCGTTTCAGATCTGCGGCACCCGTGAAATCGAAGGCTGGCAGTTCATCATGCTCGACAGCTACGATCCGGGGCATGTCGGCGGCCGCCTGACCCAGAGCGAACTCGCGCGGCTCGACAACGCGCTTAAAGCTTCGCCGAAACACGCCATGGTGTGTTTGCATCATCACCCGATATTCATGGGCAGCCGCTGGTTGGACACGGTGGGGCTCGCCGAGCCTGAAGCGTTCTGGCGCATCATCGATTCGCACGCTCATGTGCGCGCCGTGGTCTGGGGACATGTACACCAGGCCTACGATGGTCAGCGCGGCGACGTGCGTTTGTTCGCCACTCCGTCGACCGGGGCTCAATTCCTTCCCGGCAGCGATCGTTACGCGGTCGATTCGCGCCCTCCCGCGTACCGCCGCTTCGAGCTGCATCCCGATGGACGCATCGACAGTGAGGTCCACTGGATCGAGTCGATGGCATTGAGTCACGTCGTATCGCGATAACCGCCTCCCGCCTGGGTTTGTTGTTGTGCAGTCTGTTGCTCTGCGTCAGCGTGCGCGCCGACAGCGCGCTGCATTCGCTCTGGGAATTGCACGGCAAGCACAACACCGTCTACTTGCTCGGTTCGATTCATGTGCTGCGGCCCGGCGACTATCCGCTGTCGCCGGCGGTCCTCGAGGCCTACGCGAACTCCAAATCCCTGTTCATGGAAGTGAATCTGGAAGAGATCGAATCGCCGCAAGTGCAGGCGGAAATGCTCGGGGCCGCGGCCCTGCCCGCCGGCAAGACCCTGCCCGACATCCTCGGGAGCGAGCGCTATGGGCGTGCCGCTGCATTGGCGCAGGCGGTCGGGGTGGAACTCTCGCTGTTCGATCAATTCGCGCCCTGGTTTGCGGCCGAGGCGATTTCGCAGATGCAGCTGGCGCAGCTGGGATTCAAACCCGAGTCCGGCGTTGAAATGTACTTCATGGACAAGGCGCGCAGCGACGGCAAGAGCGTGGCAGGCCTCGAGACCGTTCACGATCAGATCTCGCTGTTCACCAACATGTCCATGGATACCCAGGCCGAGTACCTGCTAACGAGCCTCAAGCAGGCGCAGGACCTGCCCAAGGATGTGGACGCCATGGTCCGCGCCTGGCAGCGGGGCGATACCCAGTGGTTCGCCGGCCAGCTGCAGTCCGAATTCGGCCGCGACCGCTTGGTCTATGATTCGCTCCTGGGCGCCCGCAACCGCAAGTGGTTGCCGAAAATCGAAGCCCTGCTCAACGACGATCGGAATTATCTGGTGATCGTCGGCACCGGCCATCTGGTCGGGCCGGGCAGCGTCATCGAACTGTTGAAAAAAGACGGGATCGGCGTCGCTCAGCGGTGAGACGGCATCTGTGCCTCGAGCGTCGCGAGCTGCGACTGCTGCGCCGGCGTCAACACCTTGAACACCTGAGCCCGCACTTCGGTGCGCTGAGTCAAAGCCTGCGCCGCCAGCGAGCCGTGCGTCTGGCTCGCCTGCGACGCAATGCTGCTGTAGTTCGGGTCCGTCGGCGGGGTTTGCTGCAGTTTCTGCATGTTCGCGCGCATCTGCTCATGCAGGCTCTGCATCTGCGGATGCGCGGCCGCCATGATGTCCTTGATTTGTTGCTTCTGCGAGGCGCTCAAGTCGAGCTTGCCGAGCAGATGCCACGGGCCGCCGTGATGATGCCAGCCCTCTGCGGCCGCGGTCGGCGGCGTGGTCGCATCATCGGCCGCACTCGCCGCCGACATGCCGGCGGCGGCGGTCAGCGCCGCTGCGGCCGTGAGTAGTGTCCGCCACAGCAAATTGCGAATCGATTTCATGTTCGGCTCCGGATTCGGTGAGTGGTTACGCGGCACCATCCTAGGCCGGCGCAGTGCAAAAATGTGTCGCGAAGAACGCAACGTTCTGTTAAGAATTGTGAATTCGGGCGCGGGCGCCGCTGAACGGCGCCGACTGTGCCAGAGTATGCAGCTTATGACACTCTCCAATCCCGAGGCGCGGGTGCTGCTGGTCGACGATGACCGCGAGCTCTGTCAAATGCTCACCGAGTATTTGAATGCCGAGCATTTCGACGTGACCAGTGTGCACGACGGCGGCGACGCCCTGGAGAGGCTGCGGACCGACGACTTCGAAATTCTCATTCTCGATGTGATGTTGCCGAGCGTCGGCGGCTTCGACGTGCTGCGCAAGCTCGGTGCGTCGTACCAGACTCCCATCCTCATGCTCACGGCGCGCGGCGATGACATCGACCGCATCGTCGGTCTCGAGCTCGGTGCCGATGACTATCTCAGCAAACCTTTCAATCCGCGCGAGCTGGTGGCGCGCATCCGGGCGATTCTGCGCCGTGCGCGCAACCGCCCGGGCCGGGGCGCCGTGCCCGATGAACTCGACGTCGGTCCGATCGTGCTCCACACCGGAACTCATCTGGTGCACGTCGCCGGCCGGCTCGTACCGCTCACCGGGGCGGAGTTTCGCGTGCTCGAGCTGCTCATGCGGTCCGCCGGCCAGGTCCTTTCCCGCGAGGAGCTGACCGAACAGGCCCTCGGCCGCAAGCTCGTGGCCTACGACCGCAGCATCGACACGCACATCAGCAATTTGCGCCGCAAGCTCGAACTCGCAGCCGGCAGGAATCCTGAGATCAAGAACGTCCGCGGCTCGGGCTACACCCTCACCTGGGCTCATGCATAGTCTCTTCCTGCGGATTTTCATGCTCTTCTGGGTGGCAATGGCGCTCATCGTCGGCGGCAGCATCGCCATCACCTTCACCATTGCCGCGCATGAATATGAGGCGCCTGAATTGCAGCGCCGCCCCGGAGTGGCGGTCCAAGCATCGGAAGCCCTGGCGCAGGGCGGCATCGGCACGCTCAAGAGTTGGTTGGACAAGAACAAGAATGCGATTCCCGACCGCGACCTGTACATCGTCGGCGCGGACGGCGCGGATATTCTGCGGCGGCATCTGCCGGAGAACGCCACACGGCGCCTCGAGTTCTTCAACCGCGACGAGTTCGTCAAGCATCGTTTCCCGCGCCCGGTGCCGCAAATCGTCGGCCCCGACGGCTCGACTTACACCGTGTTGTTGGTGCCGCGGCGCCCGAGCATATTCGGCGCGCTCAGCCTGCCGGAAATATCCATGGCCATCCTCTGCATCGCGCTGGTGGTGAGCGCGCTCACCAGTTGGTGGCTGGCCCGGCACTTGAGCGCCCCGATTCGGCGCATTCAGGCGGGGGCGCGCGCGCTTGCGTCCGAGAGCTTCGAGGTGCGCGACAATGCCGGATTGCGCGTCAGCGCGGGTCTCGAGGGGCGCAGGGACGAACTCGCGGTTCTGGCGCGCGATTTCGACGCCATGGCCGATCAACTGCGGGCCAATCGCGGCGCCGTCACTCAGCTGTTGCGCGACATTTCTCACGAACTGCGCTCGCCGCTCGCCCGCATGCGCGTGGCGCTCGGCCTCGCGCGTCAGCCGCCCGCCGACCTCTCGCGCCAGCTGGATCGCCTGGAGCGGGAGATCGAGCGCCTCGATGCGCTGATCTCCCAGGTCTTGAAGCTTGCCCGCCTGCATGGCACCGACGGCTTGTTCGCACGCGAGACCTTCGATCTCGACGAGGTGATCGAGGAGGTCGTGTGCGATGCAAACTTCGAGGGCGCCGCGAAGCGCTGCGTGGTGCGGCTCGAAGGCGCCGCGCGAGCGGCCGTCAACGGCAACCGCGAACTGCTGCGCAGTGCCGTCGAGAACGTGCTGCGCAATGCCGTGCGCTACAGCCCGGAGGGCGCCCCGGTCGAGGTCGCAGTGGTGCGGGCCGAGGGCGGCGTGGTGATTTCGATCCGGGATCGCGGCCCGGGCGTGCCCGAGAGCGATCTGGAGCGCATCTTCGAACCCTTCTACCGGGTCGCCGAGGCCCGCGACCGCGATACCGGCGGCGAAGGCATCGGACTCGCCATCACCGCTCAAGTGATGAAGGCTCACGGCGGCTCGGCCCGCGCGGCCAACCGCTCCGCCGGAGGCTTCGAAGTACGGCTCAGCTTGCCGATGGGCGCCCAGACTGTTTAGATTCCCCCGATGAGCCTGTACCAAGAAGCCTGTAAATACATCCCGGGCGGCGTCAATTCGCCGGTTCGCGCCTTCCGCGGCGTCGGCGGCGAACCGATTTTTTTCAAGAAAGCCGCCGGCGCCGTCGTGACGGCCGCCGACGGCCGCCGCTTCATCGACTACGTCGGCTCCTGGGGTCCGATGATATTGGGCCATGCTCACCCGCAGGTGATCAAGGCCGTCCAGGAGGTCGCCGCCGACGGCCTCTCCTTCGGCGCGCCGACCGAATTGGAGACGCAGCTCGCGCGCCGGGTGATCGAGCTCATGCCGTCGGTGGAATTGGTGCGCTTCGTGAGCTCGGGCACCGAAGCCACCATGAGCGCG
>Ga0137409_10004093_pt1 | contig 15400 bp, 18 predicted proteins | sample CZODoug1_16funga_FD_122059 | JGI IMG/M metagenome (GOLD analysis project Ga0137409, IMG submission 122059) | Vadose zone soil fungal communities from Angelo Coast Range Reserve, California, USA - CZODoug1_16fungal (Hybrid Assembly) | ecosystem: Environmental > Terrestrial > Soil > Vadose zone... | reverse complement strand
TCGGGCGTGACCGGCCGCAAGATCATCGTCGACACTTACGGCGGGATGGGACACCACGGGGGCGGCGCATTCAGCGGCAAGGACCCCAGCAAGGTGGATCGCTCGGCGGCCTACGCGGCGCGCTGGGTGGCCAAGACCGTGGTCGCGGCGGGCCTGGCGCGCCGCTGCGAGGTCCAGGTGGCGTACGCGATCGGCATCGCGGAGCCGGTCAGCGTCATGGTGGAGACGTTCGGCACCAACGCGGTGCCGGAGGAACGGATCGAGCGCGCGGTGCGCGAGACGTTCAGCCTCAAGCCGGCGACGATCATCAAGGACCTGGACCTCCTCCGCCCCATCTACGAGAAGACCGCCGCCTACGGCCACTTCGGCCGCAGCGAACCCGAGTTCACCTGGGAGCGGACCGACCGCGCCGACTCCCTCCGCTCCGCCGCCGGCCTCAAAGGTACGGCCACGAGCGCCGCTTAGAAGTCGACAAAACGACTGCACCACGGAGGACACGGAGCCCACGGAGTCATGCTGGTGAAAAACAAGATCTCCGTGCTCTCCGTGACCTCCGTGGTGCAATCCGTTTGTCCGGAAAGGAAAGCACAGTGGCTGTGGCGAAATTGAAGAGGCCGCACGATGTCAAGGACCTGAAGCTGGCCGAGAAGGGGCGTGGGCGGATCGAGTGGGCCTCGCGGTCCATGCCGGTCCTGGCCAGCATCCAGGAGAGGTTCCGCAAGCAGAAGCCCCTCAAGGGCGTGCGCGTCTCCGCCTGCCTGCACGTGACCAGTGAGACGGCGCACCTCATGCAGACCCTGGAGGCAGGCGGCGCGGACATCACCTTGTGCGCCTCGAACCCGCTCAGCACCCAGGACGACGTGGCCGCGGCGCTGGTCGAGGAGGGCATCTCCACCTTCGCCATCAAGGGCGAGGACCGGAAGACCTACTTCGAGCACATCCGGGCGGCGCTCGATCACCGGCCGCAGATGACCATGGACGACGGCTGCGATCTGGTGAGCGCGCTCCACTCCGACCGGCGCGAGCTCCTGAAGAACGTGATCGGCGGCACCGAGGAGACCACCACCGGCGTCATCCGGCTGCGCGCCATGGAGCAGTCCGGCACGCTCGCCTTCCCGGTGATCAGCGTCAACGACGCGCTCACCAAGCATATGTTCGACAACCGCTACGGCACCGGCCAGTCGACCCTCGACGGCATGGTGCGCGCCACCAACCGGCTGCTCGCGGGCTCGGTGTTCGTGGTGCTCGGCTATGGGTGGTGCGGCCGCGGCCTGGCCCTGCGCGCGAAGGGGATGGGCGCGGACGTGGTGGTCACCGAGATCGACCCGCTCAAGGCGCTGGAAGCGACCATGGACGGATACCGCGTCATGACCGGCCTGGAGGCGGCGAAGATCGGCGACTTCTTCTGCACGGTCACGGGGAACACGAGCGTCCTGGCCCAGGAGCACTTCGAGCGCATGAAGGACGGCGCCATCGTCGCGAACAGCGGTCACTTCAACGTCGAGATCGACATCGCTTGGCTTGCGAAGAACGCGAAGAAGCGCACCGTGCGCGAGTTCGTCGACGAGTACACGCTCAAGAACGGGCGCCGGATCGCGGTGCTCGGCGAGGGCCGGCTCATCAACCTGGCCAGCGCCGAGGGCCATCCCTCGAGCGTCATGGACATGAGCTTCGCCAACCAGGCGCTGTCCGCCGAGCACATGGCCAAGCACGGCAAGAAGCTGGAGAAGAAGGTCTACCCGGTTCCCGCCGAGATCGATCGCGAGATCGCGCGCCTCAAGCTCCGGTCGATGGGCGTGAAGATCGACAAGCTGACACCCGAGCAGGAGAGGTACCTGGCATCGTGGCAGGAGGGGACGTAAACAACCTCCCCCATGTCCGTACTGCAAGCCATCGTCCTCGGCATCGCGCAGGGCCTCGCGGAGTTCCTGCCGATCTCCTCCAGCGCGCACCTGATCCTGGTTCCCTGGCTGTTCGGCTGGCAGGACCCGGGGCTCGCCTTCGACGTCGCGCTGCACTGGGGCACCCTGGTCGCCGTGCTCTGGGTCTTCTGGCGCGACTGGATCCGGCTCCTCCGCGCCGGCGCGGCGAGCATCCTGGATCGGCGCATCGGAGACGACCCCGACCGGCGGCTGTTCTGGGCGCTGGTCGTCTCCTCCATCCCGGCCGCGGTGGTCGGGAAGCTCTTCCACGAGACGGTGGAGGAGACGGTCCGCTCTCCGCTGATCATCGCGGGGACGATGTCGGTGATGGGCATCGTGCTCTGGATCGCCGATCGGCGCGGAGCAAAGAACCGGCCGGAAGGAGACATGCGGATTCCGGAGGCGCTCGGGATCGGCGTGGCCCAGGCGTTCGCGCTCGTGCCGGGAGTGTCCCGATCCGGTTCCACCATCAGCGTGGGCCTCTTCCTGGGATTCACGCGCGAGGAGATCGCGCGGTTCAGCTTCCTCATGTCCACGCCCATCATCTTCGGGGCGGGAGCGCTCAAGCTGCCCCACATGCTGCGCGAGATGCATGCCGGGACCAGCCACGTCGGGCCGGGGGCGCTGCTTGCCGGGCTCGTCGCTTCCGCGGTGGTCGGCGTGCTCGTCATCCGCTGGTTGCTGGCCTGGTTGCGCACACGGACCTACAATGTCTTCGTCGTCTACCGGCTGCTCGTGGCCGTGCTCATCGTGGCGCTGTGGCTGTCGGGAAAGCGATGAGCGAACGGGCGCCGACGCTCGCGCAGATCCGGCGCGCGCTGGCGCGGCACCGGCCGCGAAAATCGGAGGAGACCTTCCGCCCCGCCGCGGTGCTCGTCCCGCTGCTGCCGCGCCCCGAGGGACTGCACGTGCTCTTCACCGAGCGCAGCAAGGAGCTTCGCTCGCACGCCGGGCAGATCAGCTTTCCCGGCGGCGGCATCGACTCCGGAGACGCGGATGCGCGCGCCGCGGCGCTGCGCGAGGCGCGCGAGGAGGTCGGCCTCGACCCGCGGCACGTCGAGGTCATCGGCCAGCTCGACGACTGCCCCACCTTCGTGACCGGCTACGTCATCCTGCCGGTCGTCGGCGTCGTCGATCCGCTCGCGTTCACCGCGGCGGGGCGCTACCCGTGGACGCCGAGCTCGGCCGAGATCGCCGAGCTGCACGAGCTTCCGCTGGACGCGTTCATGGACCTGGGGAACCGGCGCGTCGAGGAGCGCCTGCGCGAGGGGGTTCCCTATGACCTGACCTGGTACACGGTGGGCGGCACGACCGTCTGGGGCGCGACGGCGCGCATCCTCCGCCAGCTGATCGAGATCGCGAATGCGCCCGTGGAGGCATCGTGAGCACGCACGCGGTGCTGCTGGCCGGCGGCAGCGGGACGCGGTTCTGGCCGCTCTCGCGCGCGCGGAGGCCCAAGCAGTTCCTCGAGCTGGTCACCGGCCGCACCCTGCTGGCCGACACGTATGCGCGGGTCGCGCCCCTCTGCGGGCCCGAGCGCGCCTGGGTGGTGTGCGGACGCGACCACGAAAGCGCGGTCCGCCGCGAGCTGCCGGAGCTTCCTGTGCCGCACCTCCTGGTCGAGCCGGCGGCGCGCAACACCGCGCCGGCGATCGGCCTCGCGGCCGTGCGCGCCCTGCGCGAGGATCGCGACGCCGTGCTGCTGGTGCTGCCGAGCGACCATCACATCGCGCATCCCGACCGGTTCCGGCAGGCCCTGCAGACCGCGGCGCGAGTCGCGGAGCAGGGTGACCTGGTCACGCTCGGGATCCGGCCGACCCGCGCGGAGACCGGCTATGGCTACCTCCGGCGCGGCGCCGAGCGCGGGCCCGGCGTGTTCGCCGTCGAGGCTTTCGTGGAGAAGCCCGACGCGGCGACCGCCCGGAGCTACCTGCAAGACCCGCGGTATTCGTGGAACGCGGGCATCTTCGTCTTCCGCGCCGACGCGCTGCTGGAGGCGCTGCGCCGGCACTTGCCGGCGGTGCACGAGGGGCTGCAGCAGATCGCCGCCGACGAGGCGCGCGCGGGCGAGATCTTCCCGCTCCTCCCCTCGATCAGTATCGACTACGGCGTGCTGGAGCCGGAATCGTCGAGCACGCGCCGGATCGCCCTGGTCGCGGCCGACGAGCTGGGCTGGAGCGACGTCGGCTCCTTCGCCACGCTGCCGGAGGTGCGCGAGTTGGATGCGCGCGGCAACGCGCTCAGCGGCGACGCGCTCGCGGTCGATTGCGCGGATTGCGTGGTGCTCTCCGAGGGCGGGCGCCTGGTCGCGGTGCTGGGGCTTTCGGGCGTGTGCGTGGTCGACGCCGGCGATGCCCTGCTGGTGGTGCCGCGCGACCGCGCCCAGGACGTGCGCGCGGTGGTCGAGGCGCTCAAGGCGCGAGGACGCGGCGACAAGCTGTAGACGGAGGCCGGCATGGCGATTCCTACACACGTCTTTCGCGAGTACGACATCCGGGGCCTCACCTCGACGGAGCTGACCCCGGAGTTCGCCGAGGCGCTCGGACGCGGCTTCGCCGCCTATCTCTTGCAGAAGTGCCCGGGCGCGCAGAGCATCGCCCTCGGCCGCGATCACCGCACCTCCAGTCCGGGTCTCGCGCAGGCCTTCTCCCGCGGCGTGCGCTCGCGCGGGGTCGACGTCTGGTCGATCGGGATCGTCCCCACCCCGCTCACCTACTTCGCCGCGAATACGTTGCCGGTGGACGGCCTGTGCATGATCACCGGCTCGCACAACCCGCCCGAGTACAACGGCTTCAAGGTCGGCATCGGAAAGTCGACCCTGGCGGGTCCGGAGGTGCAAGAGCTCAAGCAACACGTGCTCGCTCAGGAGCCCGGCGGCGCCGCGCATCCCGGCCACGAGAGCGAGCTCGAGGTCGTCACTCCGTACCTGCACTTCGTCACGCAGACCCTCGAGTGCGCGCGCCGGCTGAAGGTCGTGGTCGATGCCGGGAATGGCACCGGCGGCGTCGTCGCGCCCCGGCTCCTGCGCGCGCTGGGGCACGAGGTGGTCGAGCTGTTCTGCGACCTCGACGGCACGTTCCCCAACCACCACCCCGACCCGACCGTTCCCGAGAACCTGCGCGATCTCCAGGAGAAGGTGCGAACCACGAATGCCGATCTGGGGATCGCGTTCGACGGGGACGCCGATCGCGTCGGCGCGGTCGACGAGAAAGGGAACATCCTCTGGGGCGACCAGCTGATGATCCTCTTCGCGCGCGATCTGCTCCCCCACCATCCGGGCGCGGCCATCATCAGCGAGGTGAAGTGCTCGCAGACGATGTACGACGACATCGAAGCGCGAGGCGGGCGCGCCATCATGTGGAAGGCGGGGCATTCGCTCATCAAGGCGAAGATGAAGGAGGAGCACGCGCTGCTGGCCGGCGAGATGAGCGGCCACATCTTCTTCAAGCACCGCTATTACGGGTACGACGACGGCATCTACTCGGCCGCGCGCCTCCTCGAGCTCCTGGCGCGCGCCGGCCGCCCGCTCTCGCGCATGCTGGACGGCATCCCCAAGACGTTCTGCTCGCCGGAGATCCGCAAGGATTTCCCCGAGGAGAAGAAGTTCCAGGCGGTCGAGCGCGCCAAGGAGAAGCTGCGCAAGGTCGGCCGCACCATCGAGGTCGACGGCGTCCGCGTGGTGGTGCCGGGCGGCTGGGGCCTGATCCGCGCCTCGAACACGCAGCCGCTGCTGGTGCTGCGCTGGGAGGCGCAGAGCGAGGAGAAGATGGCCGAGCTGCAGCGCCTCATCGAGGGGACCGTGGAGGAGGTGCGGAAGGAGCTGCAAGCCTGATAAGCTCGGGTTGCGATGAAGGCGCGCGACGAGGTTTGCGTCGGCGTCGACCTGAGCGGCAGCAACGTGCGGGCCGCGGTGGTCGATGCGGCGGGCCACGTCCTCGGGCAGGAACGGCACCGGGTGCTCTCGAAGGAGCCGCCCCAGGTGGCGGAGGCGGTGGTGCGCGCCGCCAAGACGGCGTGCGGCGCGGCGGGGCTGCCGTTCGGGGAAGTGCGCGCGCTCGGAGTCGGCGTCGCCGGGCAGGTAGAGAAGGGCAGCGGGATCGTCGTCTCCGCCCCGGGCCTTGGATGGAAGGACGTCCCGCTGCAGAAGCTCCTGCAGGCGCGCGCCTCCAAGCTGCCGATGACGCTCGCCGGCGATCTCGCCGCCGCGGCCTGGGCGGAGCGCGTGGCCGGCGCGGGCAAGGGCGCCGACGACCTCCTGGTGGTGCTGGTCGGCAGCACGGTCGGCGCGGGGATGGTCGTCTCCGGCAAGCTGCACGAGGGCACGAGCGGCGCGGCGGGGGAGCTGGGCCACGTCAAGGTGCACCCCAACGGGCGCCTCTGCGCCTGCGGGCAGCGCGGGTGCCTCGACGCCTATGCGAGCGCGCCGAGCCTCGCCGCGTGGGCGCGCGACGACTTGCGCATCGCCGCCGCGGCAGCGCGCGCGAGCGGAAAGCAGCCCGGCATCGGGCGCAGGCTCCTCGACCACGCCGGCGGCGATCCCGAGCGGATCACGGCCGCCGCGATGGAGCGGGCCGCGCACGAGGGAGACGAGCTGTCGAACCGGCTGCTCGACGAAGCGGCGAGGCTCCTCGGCCAGGCGGTGGCGAACCTGGTCATCGCGCTCAACCCGGAGCGCTTGCTGCTGGGCGGAGGCCTGCTGTCGAGCTCGCCGCGGATGCGCCGCACCGTCCTCGAGGCGGTCGAGCAGAACCTCTCCGGCGCCGCCCGCGCCGCCCTGCAGATCGGCACGCCCGCGCTCGAGGAGGACGCCGCCGTCGTCGGCGCCGCGCTGATCGCCCGCGAAGCCCTGTTGCGCTAGTCGCCGCCGCCAGTCACCGTGCCTGGGGCGGGACTGCGCTTTTTGGAGAACCGGTCAGGCGGCGCTGCGCTTTCTCACTCCGACTTCTTCTCGTCGGAGACGATCTTGCCGCGGGCGTCGCGGACGATCGTCTCCTGCGTCTTGCTCTTCCGGTCCTTGTCGCTGCCCGGCTCGTCGTGCGAGCGGGCCACCTCGCGGGTGGTGGTGGTGCCGCCTTGCGCGTTGCGCCGCGTCTCGCTGACGAGCTTGCTCTCGTCCTTCACGCCGCCCCGGGCGGTCTCCTTCATTTCGCTGCGCTCCTCTTCGGTCCTCGTGGTTCCGTCCGCCCGCGTCTCGCTCTTGCGGCGCAGCTCGGACCTGGACGGTGTCGCGCGCCTGCCCGCCGTCTTGCGCTCCGACTTCTCGACGTGGTCGGGATCCCAGTGGCCCTGGGCCTTGGCGTGTTCGTCGGGCGAAGCCGACCGGCGGTCGTCAGCGGCGCCCTTCACGTCCGTGGATGGAGCGGGCTGCCGCTGGTCCGCTCGCGCGGGCAGCGCCCCGACCAGCAGGGCCGCTGCTCCAGAGAGGATTCGGTACATGTGGACCTCCGTGTCGGACGGGAGCCTTTGAACGGACGCGCGTGCCTACAAGAGGCGGGCGTTCCTCCCCGCGCCGGCGCGGCGGTCGAGCGGGCGTTCCTCCCCGCGCCGGGGCGGCGGGCGAGCGGGCGTTCGTCAGTCCAGCACGAAGTGCAGCACGTACGTGATGGTGGTGGCGACCGGCTGGCCTCCCACCTTTCCCGGTCGGAACCGGAACTGCCGGATGGCGCGCGCGCCGGCGGCGCCGAGCCCGGCGCCCGGATCTCCGATCACGTCGACCTTGGCCAGCGAGCCGTCCGCATCGATGAGCAGGCGCAGCACCACGTCGCCTTCGACGCCGCGCTGCCGGGCCGCCTCCGGGTAGAAGGGCCGCAACGACTCCGGCCGGCCTTCGACCGAGGGCAGCTCGTTCACCTGCGAAGCGGCCACGTAGCGCTCCGCCTTGTACGGCTTCGCCTCGGCCGGGTCCTTCGCCGTGCGCAGGGGCTGACCGTACAGCGTGTTCCCGGCCGACACGGCGAAAGGGCCTCCTTGCGAGGTCGACTCCAAGGTGATCCCCGGCAGCACCACCGGCTCCTGGGCGGGTTGCGGCGCCTCGCGCGAGGGCGGCGGAGGGGCCGCGGAAGGCAGCAAAGGTTGCGTCCGCGCCGGCGGCGGCGGCAGGTCCTGGGCCGGGCGCTTGGCGGCGCGCGCGACCTTCATCGGCACGGGCTCCGGAGGCGCGGGTGGCGGTGGCGCGGGCTTCTCGACCACCGCCACCTCGAGCGGCTGCGAGGCCGGCGCGGGACGCGGCAGCGGCGCGCGGCCGAGCAGGACGACGAGGGCGGCGTGCAGGAGGAGCGACGCTCCGAAAAGCCAGCCGATGCGCGCGGCGCTGTGCTCCGCCCTGTCCATCAGCGTGCCGCGGGCTGCTCCGCCTCGATCTGGATGGCGAACTTGCTCACTCCGGCTCCCTTGAGGACGTCGAGCAGGTGCATGACCACGCCGTGCGAGGCGCTCTTGTCGGCGCCCACGATCGCCTGCACTTCTTCGCCCTTGTCGCGCGCCTGCCGGACGGCGGACACCAGGCCGGCGTCGTCCGTCTCCGCGCCGTTCAGGTACGCCTTCCCTTCCTTGGTCACCACCAGCGCGAACGTCTTGTTCACCGTCTCGCCGCCGTGTGCGGCGCGCGGCAGCTCCACCTCGATGGTCTGCTTCACGATGTAGGTGGCCGTGACCATGAAGATGATCAGGAGCACCAGCGTGATGTCCACCAGCGGCGTCACGTTGATGCCGGTGATGGAGTCCTCGTCGTCCTGGCCCTGGCCCGCCATCCGGAGTGCATCCCACAATGTCCGCGCGGTGAAAAGCGTGGCTCTTGTGGCGGCTACTAGACGGCCTTCCCGTTCGCGCGGGCCACGTGCAGCCCCGCAGCGATCGCGTTGCCGAGCGACTGGGAGCGGCCGACGACCCGTTTCAGCAGGCGCTGGTAGATGTTGTAGGCCATCACCGCGGGGATGGCGACGGCGAGGCCGACGGCGGTGGCGACCAGCGCCTCGGAGATTCCGGCCATCACCGTCGACGCCCCCGCCGCGGCGGCGGGGTGCGCCGCCAGATCGGCGAAGGCGCTCATGATTCCCAGCACGGTGCCGAGAAGGCCGATGAACGGGGCGTTGTTCCCCAGCGTGCCGAGGACGAAGAGCCACCTCTCGTAATCGAGGCGGCGCCGGTCGATCGTCGAGGCGACAGCCTTCTCCACCGCTTGCTGCCCGCTCCCGGCCACGCGCGCGGCGACCCGCACCACCTCGGCTTCCATCGCATCGCCCTCGGCGAGCTGCGCCGCCTTGTCCAGCGATCCGTCCTGGCACAGGCGCAAGAGCTCGGGGAAGCGCTTGGACATGCGCCGCTGCCCGAAGTAGAGCCCGCGCTCCAGCATGACGGTGACGGAGAGGACCGACAGCCCCACCAGGAGCCACAGCACCCATCTGGCCCCGAGCAACGCGAAGGCCAGCAGCCGTTGCTCGATCACCGCGCCTCCCCGGGGTCGAAGGCGCCGACCGACTTCGCCACGCGCAGCGCCGCGAGTTGGACCGCGAGCCGCTGCTGGATGGCGGTCTGCTCGCTCTGGAAGAGCGCACTCTCGGCGTCGGAGACCTCCACCTGCGTGGCGGTGCCCGCCTCGAACTGCGCGCGGACCAGTTGCTCGTTCTCGCGCGCGTAGAGCAGGGTCTGCTCCGACTGCGTGCGCAGGGCCCGCGCCGACTCGAGGTCCAGGCGGGCGCGCCGCAGCTCGTCCTCGATGCGCGCCGACTGGCCGCGCTCCTGGGACCGCGCTTCCCGGGTGCGGCTCTCGGCGTCCTTGAGCGCCACGTAGCGCAGGCCTCCGTCGTAAAGGGGCAACGTGAGCGCCAGGGTCAGCGCCCAGGTGAGGTTGTGGGCCAGGAAATCCGGTTGGCTGTTGTAACGGCCGGCGGCGTTGAACGCCAGGGTGGGAAGGAACTGCGCCCACGCATCCGTCTTGAGTCGCGCGGCGATCTCGAGGTTGGCCCGTGCCGCAGCCATCTCCGCGCGATCCCGCAGCGCGCGCTCGAGCAGCTCGCTCAGGTCGCCGCGGATCTCGGGCGGCGGCTCGCGGGGCGCCTCCAGCTCGAAGGCGGTGTCGCGCCGGCCGGTGAGCTGCGCCAGCTGGCTCTTGGTGGCGGCGTAGCTGTAGGACGCGCGGCGCACTTCCTCGTCGACGCGTTGCCAGGCGGTGGCGATGGCAGGAAAGACGCGGCCGTTGAAGACCGGAATCTGAAGACCGAGCGCTCCCGCGACGGTATTGGGGCTGCCTTCCACCGTTTCGAAAAAGGGGACGCCGCCGGCGGGGGCCGCGTGGGGGATGAAGACCGGTTGCCCGGCCGAGTTGTGCGTATAGCTGCCGGTACCCGTCAGCGTGGGCTTCACCTGCGCCCAGGCACGGGAGACTTCGTTGCGCGCCTGCACCACCCGCTCCCAGAGGACCTTCAACTCGGGCGAATTCTCCCGCGCGAGGGCCAGCGCCATGGGCAGGGGCAGCACCGGACCTTCGGGCGGCGGCAACGGCGGCGGCGGGCCCAGGTCCGCGATCAGCGCGCGCGCTTTCGACTGGATGACCGTGGTCGGCAACTGCTGCGCTGTGGCGGCGATGAGCAGGACGACGGTGCTGCGGACCAAGCTCCCTCCAGCCTGGCCTCTCCGGCCAGCAGCCGCCGCGGAAATTCAGCGAAGGTCTTTGCGATGTCAACCAGGAAGCGCCACGCCGGCCGCGCGCAGGCACTTCCGCGCCAGCGAGGAGAGGCCCAGGGCGGGAAGATCGGTCGGGCGCGCCCAGCGCAGACCGTCGGGCGGGGTCGCCGTGCGGCTGCGGCCCCTGAACAGCAGCACCCGGAGGTCGCGGTGCGTGAGGACCTGCCGCACCTCTCCGCACGCGTCGAGCCGCGGCTGGCCGGGGATCCCGCACGCCTCGAGGGCGCTACGCAACGCGCTGGCGACGTCGTCGCCGCGCACCTGGGCCGAAGGAAGGTCCCACATCCCGGCGAACAGCTCGCCGTCCTCGCGCCGGCGCAGCAGCACGGCGCCGTCTCGCCGGAGCAACGCGGGCGCCGCCCAGATCAGCACCGGCCTGGTCTTGCTGCGCCGCCTTCGCGGGAGCTCGTCGGTGTCGCCGCTCCGTCGCGCGCCGCACCCCGGGGAAAGCGGGCAGTCGCCGCAGCGAGGGTTTCGAGGGCTGCAGACCGTCGCGCCCAGCTCCATCAAGGCCTCGTTGAACTCGCCCGCCCGGCTCGCGGGGAGGAGCTGCGGAGCGACCCGCCAGGCGCGCTCGCGCGCCTCGGCCGCGTCTCCAGACAGCCGCAGGACGCGCGCCAGCACGCGCGCGACGTTGCCGTCGACCAGGGCAACCTGCTCGCCGAAGGCGAGGCTGGCCACCGCAGCCGCCGTGTACGGTCCGAACCCGGGCAGCTGGCGGAGCTCGGAGGCGGACCGCGGCAATCCGCCGAGCGCCGCCGCGGCGCGCGCGGCCCGGTGCAGGTTGCGCCCCCGCGCGTAGTAGCCGAGCCCGCTCCAGAGGGCGAGCACCTCGTCCTCGCTCGCCGCCGCCAGCGCCGCGAGCGTCGGAAAGCGTTGCAGGAAGCGCCGGTAGTACGGGACCACCACCTCGACGCGCGTCTGCTGCAGCATCACCTCGCTGAGCCACACCCGGTACGGGTCGCGGCGGGGCTCGCGCCAGGGCAGGTCGCGCCGGGCACGCGCGAACCAGGGCAGGAGCTCCGTGAAAAGCGTGCTAGGAGTACGCAACCTTCGCCTCCCGGAGGAATCCTGAAGTGAAGCGCATCCGCGTGCACAGCGTCGAGCAGTACGTGGCCGAGATCGGGCCGCTCATGAAGCAGGGCCTGCCGATGTACCGGGCCGACGAGGTCGAGCACGGCCTGCTCGGGGTGGGCTTTGCCGGGGCGGACACCGAGGTGCTCATCTCCATCGAGGAATTCAAGGCGACCGGCGACCTCGTCAAGTACGGCGAGCTGATCGAGCCCTACGAGCCCGAGGGGAAGAAGAGCCAAAAGGTCAAGGCGGAGAAGGCGGAGAAGAGATAGGCCTCACCTGCGGGTCGCCAGTTCGACGTCCTCGGCGGTGCGCGGGATTGCCTGGGTCAGGTTCTCGTGGCCGCCCTCGGTGACGAGGATGTCGTCCTCGATGCGGATGCCCAACCCGCGCAGCTCCTGGGGAGCCTTGTCGTCGTCCGGCGCCACGTACAGCCCGGGCTCCACGGTGAACACCATTCCCGGCTCCAGCTTCCGCGGTCCTCCGTCCGAGCCGCGGTAATTGCCGGCGTCGTGCACGTCGAGTCCCAGCCAGTGGCTGGTGCGGTGCATGTAGTAGCGCCGGAACGAATTGTCCTTGATGAGCTGATCGACGTCGCCCGACAGGAGTCCCAGCTTCACCATGCCTTCGGTGAGGATGCGTACCGCCCCGTCGTGGAGCGCATCGAGCGTCGCGCCCGGACGCGCGGCGGCGATGGCGTGGTCCGCCGCCGACAGCACCAGCGAGTACGCCGCGCGCTGGGCCGGCGTGAACCGCCCGGAGGCGGGGAAGGTGCGGGTCACGTCGGCGGTGTACAGGTCGACCTCGGCTCCCGCGTCGATCAGCACCAGCTCGCCTTCGCGCACCGGGTCCGCATTGTCGTTGTAGTGGAGCACGGTCGCGTTGGCGCCGGCGGCGACGATCGGATAGTAGCCCCAACCTCGCCCTCCGCCGCCGCGGAACTCGCGCTCGAGCAGCGCCTGCAGCTCGTACTCGTGCGACCCGGGCCGGCCCGCTCCCATCGCCGCGAGGTGCGCCTTGCGCGTCAGCTCGACCGCCTTGCGCAGCGCGCGCAGCTCCTCGGGCGATTTGTGCAGCCGCAGCTCATGGACGATCTGGCCCGGGTCCTCCATGCGCGGCGGCGCCGCGGCCCCGGCGCGCGAGCGCATCCGCAGCGCCTGCAGCGTTCGCGCGATCCGCGCGTCGAACGCCGGGTCGACGGCGCCCAGCCGGTAATAGAGGGTCCGCGCCGATCCGAGCAGGGGGGGCAGCTCCTTGTCCAGCTCGTCCACGGTGAATGCCTGGTCCGCGCCGAAGGAGGCCTTCGCGCCTTCCACGCCGGCACGCCGTCCGTTCCAGATCTCGCGCTCCCGGTTTCGGGGGCGGACGAACAGCGTGAGCGGCTTCCCGTCGGTGGAGAGGACCGCGACCGCCTCCGGCTCCTCGAAGCCGGTCAGCCAGAACAGGTCGGAGTCGGCGCGGTAGGGGTACTCGACGTCGTTGTTCCGGGTAGCCACCGGAGTCGCGGGAAAGACGGCGACCGAGGGACCGGGCGACAGCTCGCGCATCCGCCGGAGGACCTCGGCGCGTCGGGACTGGAAGATCTCGGGGGGAAAGGCGGGGGTGGTCGCCATCGGAAGAGCTCCTCCCGGGTCTGGATTGCCCCGGCGCGGCCGCTTGCGCAAGCGCTTTCGCGCGACGGGGTGTAGAAGAGGCGGGGCGAGGCCTATCTTGCCTTGCGAACGAGCTTTGACGGGAGCGGCCATGGCCGAGCAGAAGGCGCTGTCCAGCGAGGCGGAGATCAAGGCAGCGCTCGAGGAGCTACCCGGCTGGAAGCAGCAGGGAAAAGCGATCGCGAAGACCTACGATCTCAAGGGGTTCAAGGCGGCGATGGCCTTCACCGGCACCGTGGGCGAGCTGGCGGACCGCGCCGACCACCACCCGGACATCCTCATCCAGTACTCGAAGGTGACCGTGACGCTGTGGAGCCACGACAAGGGCGGGGTCACCGATCGCGATCTGCGGCTGGCCCGGCAGATCGAGGCCGCCGCCAAGGACCAGCTCGCGTAGTACGCTGCCGCGCATGGTGGCGTGGCACGAGCTCCCCGACCCGCAGTTGCTCGCGCAATGCGAGGTGCAGGCGCACCGGGCCGGTGGGCCCGGCGGGCAGCACCGCAACAAGGCGGAGACTGCGGTGCGCCTCGTGCACCTGCCGACCCGCGTCGCCGCGGAGGGCAAGGATCAGCGTTCGCGCGGGCAGAACCTGTCCGCGGCGCTCGAGCGGCTGCGCGAGAAGCTGGCGCGGCGGGCATACCGGCCGCCGCCCCGGCACAAGACGCGGCCGAGCCGGGCGGCGAAGGAGAGGAGGATGGAGGAGAAGAGGAGGGCGGGGGAGAAGAAGAAGGGACGGAGGTGGGCGGAGTGAGCTGGGCGGCCGTGATCGCCGCGGTGGGGGCGATCAGTGCGATGGCGACAGCGACAGCGACAACGACAGCGACAACGACAGCGACAACGACAGCGACAACGACAGCGACAACGATAACGACCGCGACTGCGACGGCGAGGCAGGAGCGGTTCCTCTATCTCCTGCGGACGTACCCGCAGAGGGCGCCGAGGGAGACGCTGGCCCAGGTGGAGCAGCTGATCGGGGAAGGGGACTTTCCGGAACACGACCGGGCTGAGTACTGGATGGGGAGCGCGTGGCTGGCGCTGCAGGAGGTCGATGGGGCGCGGCGGTGGTTCGAGAGGGTGGGGAGAGACCATCCAGGGTCGGTCTGGGCCGAGCGCAGCTGGCTGGGGATGGGCGACGCGGCGGCGCAGGAGAGGCGGTACGGTGCCGCGCTGGAATGGTACGCGAAGGCCGAGGGAGCGCGGGACGGGGCGGTGCGCGAGATAGGCCGCGTCTCGGCGCGAACGACGCAGGCGCTGCGCGCCCGGCAGCGCCTGGCCTGGGCGGCGGGCGGCCTGGCGGTGGTCGTCGCGGGGCTCCTGGGAGCGTCGCTGCGGCGTCATGGGCCCGTGCGCCTCTGGCCGCTGCCCGCCGAGGGACGGATCGTCATTCCCGTGCTCGGAGTCCTGGCCCTCCTCTCCGCGCGGCAGGATCCGGCGCCGCGCGCCGCCATTCTCGAGCTCTGCGCGGGCGCGGCCTTGCTGGTCACTCTCTCCGGCCTGCGCCTCCGCGCCGCCTCGCCGCGGGGAGCAGCGCGGGCGCTGCACGCCGCTGGAACCCTGGCCGCCCTTGGAGCTCTCGCGTACGTTGCCGTGTACCGCGGCGGACTGGTCGGCATGCTGCTCGAGACGCTCCGCGCCGGCCCGGAGTAGAGTCCGCCGCCATGCCGATCTCTCCCGAGGACAAGGGCTTCAGCCAGGGCTCGCCCGAGCTGGCGCGCTGGGCCGAGAAGGTGTTCCAGCCCGAGGACGCCGTCCTGGCGGAGATCCGCGCGCGCAGCGTCCGGGAGGGGCTTCCGGCGATCGCGGTGGGGCGGTTCGACGGGCTGCACCTCGAGGTGCTGGCGAGGCTCCTGGGCGCGCGCAAGGCGGTCGAGATCGGGACGCTCGGCGGCTACAGCGGCGTTTGCCTCTTGCGCGGCATGCCGGAGGACGGCGTGTTGCACACCCTCGAGCTGGACGCGCACCACGCCGAGGTGGCGCGCGAATCGTTCCGCAAGGCCGGCGTCGCGGGCCGCGCCCGCATCCACGTCGGGCCGGCGCTCCAGAACCTGCGCGAGATCGAGAGCGAGGGG
>Ga0137409_10004092_pt1 | contig 15401 bp, 13 predicted proteins | sample CZODoug1_16funga_FD_122059 | JGI IMG/M metagenome (GOLD analysis project Ga0137409, IMG submission 122059) | Vadose zone soil fungal communities from Angelo Coast Range Reserve, California, USA - CZODoug1_16fungal (Hybrid Assembly) | ecosystem: Environmental > Terrestrial > Soil > Vadose zone... | reverse complement strand
ATCTTCAATCAACCACACTTCCTTGGTACAACAAATCACGAATGTCCGGACAAGTCGCGAACTTTCCTGCTCTTCCAACTGAGTGTCGCCTCCAAATATGGCGTTACAGCTGCCTTGCTCCCAGAATTATCGAAATGCGCACAGATGACTACCCAGGCAATTGGAACATAACATTCTGTCCAACCAGACATGGGACGGAAATTCGCACCATTCAGTGGGTAACTCAAACTCCAGCTCCAGCAGTACTCAGTGTCTGCCACGAGTCACGCGAAATAGCTCTAAAAGTCTACACATTACGTTTTCAAGTGCTGGCCAGTGGGTCCTATACCATCTACATAAATCCCTTGCTGGATACGATATATGGAAATTTCAAATGGGACACAGAAACTATGGGGATTTTGATCGACGATATGAAAGCCTTCGATGCGGAAGAAATCGGTATCAGGAACCTGGCTCTCCCTCTGCACTCCGGCTCGATTGGATGGACTCGGCTTCCTCTGGATACGCTGAGTTCTGTGACGCTGGTCGCTGAAGACTCCCTTGGCATAATCCGAGAGCACGACGACTTCAGCTTCCGCGATCGCAGCACGAGCCGCCCTGATGAGATCGTCCTCGGCTTCCGCGGATAACCGCCCTGGAAACTCTCGGTCAATTCTGAAAAATTGTTGCCGGCCGCTCACAACACGCGTCTTGCTGATGGTGGGCCGGCTGTGATCCGTCACGAGCAGCGTCGTCGAGACTCCCGCTTCGGCCAAAATTCTCCTGAGATCCTCTGCGTCCTGATCGTTTCCAACCGCGCCGACCAACTTAACCTCGCATCCGAGGGCGACGATATTGACCGCCACATTGGCCGCACCGCCGGCTACCGCACGGTCATGGCTATGCAAGAGAACGGGCACCGGCGCCTCGGGCGAAATGCGATCCACCCTGCCCGTCAGGTATCGATCGATCATGATGTCGCCTATGACGGCAACAATCTTACGCGTACCCTTTTCCGATAACATTCTTCGTCTCTCCGGTTCCGGAATTCTGGAAACAATTTCAGGCAAACATCAACGAGATAATTCGGAACGCCTCGGCTGTAGCTCGCTACCACCTGCCAAACCCTCGAGGACCGACCTTACCGCATCTTCCGCGGAAACCCGCTGGATACATGCCATATGATCACATCCACCACTTCGAAAACAGGGCGCGCAAGGCGTCGCAAAAGTTAATATCTTCGCTTTGGGGTTCGCCGGACCGAATTGCTTCGGATCATTGGTCGCCGGCATGATAACAGTCGAAGGAATCCGGAATGCTGCCGCAACATGACTGGTCGAAGATTCCAGGCAAATGACGTGAGCCGCCCCCGCAACAAGGTCGGCAAACTCGTCCCACCACAGTTTATCGCAGAGATCCAGAACAGCTTGCGGCGGCAACGCACCGGAAATCCGGGCGGCTCGCTCCTGTTCCCGCGGGCGAGCGTCCGCGATGACGACCGAAAACACCTCTTGCAGCTAACTGCTTCGTCAAGCAATCCAACGGTCTTCAGGCCATTCACGGATCGGATTTCCGGTACCGGTCTGCACGATAACATAGGGCGCTTTGGGGCGCCCTTGGCTGACCATCGGGACGTGCCACGATTTGTGCCGACAGGCTAAAAATTCGGGGCCGAGGGAATATGCGGACGATCAGGTCGGCCTGCCCCGTCCGCTGTTGATCATTCTGAAATGCCGAACTCAAGTGCATCAGCTCAGGTCGCGAACCAGTGACGCTTAGCCGAAGGGCTCGGGCTGGAGGTGCCGCCGACGTTGCTTGCGACCGCCGACCTGGCGCGATCCGCCCGAAAACACTATGCCTTCATTATTCTCCGCTCGTTCCCAGTTCAGGAAGCCAGCGAAGAACCTCACTCAAAAACGATTCTGTTGTTTGTGGTCGCAGATCAGTTTCTCGGTTGACCTCTAAGGCGCTGGATCAAGACCAACATGGCAACCTTGCGGGGCTGGGCGCCGTGCGGCATGAGACCTCCAGCCAAAGTGCCGCATGGCCATTGGAAACGATGACTTTCCTGGCTGCGCTGCGCACGATCGTAGCGCCGTGGGTTCTCGATGGTCCGATCGACGGCGAAAGCATCCAGATTTACGCGAGAAGGTTCTCCTACCAACCTCGAAGCAAGGCGACATCGTCATTATGGACAATTTTGGCAGCAACAAGGGCAAAAACCCTGCGGGCGCCGAAATATTGACCGACCTGAACCCCATCGAGCAGGTCTTTGCCAAGCTCAAGCATCTGCCGCGCAAAGCCTCCGCCCGATCCGTCGACGCTCTCTGGACTGCAATCGGTCAGTTGCTCTCAGCCTTCACCCCAACGCAATGCGCCAACGACTTCGAAAGCGCAGGATAATGCCTCACCTTAAATTCACCCCGCTCTAGCGCCCCGCCAACCTTACTATTTTGCCAACACCAACAAAGAGTAGCCCCCGAGCAACCGAACGGCCATATCCGCGTTGAGCGCGAACATCATTCGCCGGGGGATTCGCATGATGCGGCTAGACAGAGCCTGATTGGGCAATTCCAGACGGCTGGCAGTGTAGCGGTGATCGATGATGGTATATCCGCAGTCCTCGAGGGTCGCGAGCGCGGTCTGCTTGAAGAAATAATGCAGGTGACCGACGTTGCGCCGAAGCTCCGTGATGGGCCACGCCCGGAACACCGACTGCGCGGACAGGTCCAGCGGAATGTGAAAGATCTTGTATGTTCCGAATTCTCTGAGTTTCTTGATGAACGATATGTAGTCCTCGACGTGCTCGATGACATCGATGGCAAGAACCACATCGAAATGCAGACCGCTCTCGCCCAGCATATCCTTGAGATAGAATTTCGTACGCTGCGTTACTTTCTGCTTGGCCCGATTGAACGCCTGGGGAGAGATCTCATAGCCGGACAACGCAGCCGACGGAAAAGCCTTCTCCAGCGTCAAAAGGATATCGCCTGTGCCGCAGCCGACCTCGCATATTTTATCGGCCGTTATCTTGTTTCTCTTGATCATCCGCTCGATATGGCCGGCCTTCCAGGGCGCATCTTCCTCATGCCATGTCGGGTTTTTCTCGGCGTAAAGATCGCCCTCGTACATTTCCTTCATAGTCGCGTCCTCTCAGCCCTGTGTCGAATAATACTGCGCAGCGATTCCGCTAACTGCGAGTACAACACCCGCTTGTCGTAGCGCGTCCGTACCGTCTCTGCCGCCGCCTGGCCCAACGACTCGCGACTTTCCCAAGCGTCGATAATTCCAGCGGCCAAACCGCTCACGTTGCCGACCGGCACAAGGCGGCCATTGACGCCCTCCGTGACGACCTGTTCAAAGGCCCGGATTTTGCTGAGCACAACGGCCGCGCCGCAGGCCATCGCCTCGAGCACCGCCAAGGCGACGGCTTCGTTGGCCGAGGGCATCGCATAGACACCGCAACGCCGGAAACAATCGCGCACCTGGTCACGACCGACGAAGCCATGAAATGTCACACGCAACGACAGATTGAGCTCGGCCACCAGACGTTCCAGCATCGGCTTGTCCGGACCGGTGCCGACAATGTCCAGGGTCCATTCCTCGGGCAGTTCGGTCATCGCCCGAATGAGATCGCTGGTGCGTTTCTGCTTATTGGTCAGGCGGGTCACGGTTAGGACGGTCTTGCTGCGTGGCACCGCGGGATCAGGAAAAAATTCCGAGACGTCACAGCCGTTGGGCGCGAGCACGGCATGCCCGCCATATCGCTCGACGATCCGGCATTCATTCTCGGTCTGCCCGTAACACAGCACGGCCTTCTTGAACGCTTTGGGTTTGAACCACTTCACCACCCGGTCCGAAACGCCGCCATGATCGGCGCCCACGACCGGTAAATCAACGCCGCCTACGATATGGTCGAACCTTCCGCTCCAGTATTCCTGGATGTACAACAGATCGACATTATCCTGCGAGAGCGCTTCGCGAAGAGACCCCATAAAGGCCATCGTATTTATGCGCTCCTCGGCGTACAAGGACCACCGCGTCTTTCGACTAAGCCGTTTCAGCAAGACCCGTTCGAACGGTCTGTACCAGTGGCTCAGGGGGAGAAATCGAACAGACACCCCCACGTCCGTCTGGTATTTCCCGGTTTCATACAGCGCCGGAATGTACAGGGTGGGATTGATGCCGTTTTCCAGCAGGCCGCGCGCGTAGTACCACGCCCAGTCGTTTCGGTAAGTTTCCAGATAACTTTGCCGGGTCTGACCCTGTACCCATCCGAAAAATCCCTCGAAGGAGCCACAGCTTAGCAGCATTGCTACGTTCATGGCTGTTTACTCATCAGGCACCGGTTCTTTCGTCGAGAGGTCCAGGACAATACCCCTTAATCGCCGCAGAGGCGTCGCCGGGCACACCGATGTCCGGTTTCGTTGCTGGTAAATTTCGCTGCTGTGGACCCGGGAAAATGCTGGATCGATCCAATTACAGAACACAAATTTTTCCTTGCCTGCCGGCAGGACAACTCGACCGCCTCGAAGTTAGATCAGGCAATGTGTGATATCGCGTCCATTCTAAATCGTGAGCCCTGGCGTCGCCGTTCAGTCCGCACATACCAGCCGTCCCATTGCGAAAATTCCTTGAAGACGCGATCAAACCCCTGCTTGGACAATAAGGCGTCGATCTTGGCCTCTGTGTGCCGGTTCTGCTCGATGGAGAAGAGGTTGACGACGTAACGCGAGAAATCGAACTGCGACAGGATGGCATACTCACTGCCTTCGGTGTCGACTGACAAATAGTCAATTTCAACGGGAGCATTGTGCTGGATGAGCAGATCATTGAGGGACACGGTCTCAACCTGTATTGCGTTTCCCTTGGCGCGTACTTCCGCGAAGTGATCTCCGCCTGCGAACCCGGCAATCGAGCTCAGTTCCGGATCGGAAGCGTCGGTTGTTAGGAACGTCACCATTTTTCCCGTGCTCGCATCGACGCAACGATGATCAATTGCCGCGCCGCGATTCGCTGCAAGTTTCGAGTGCCACACCGGATTGGGCTCGGCCAGAATGCCCTTCCAGCAATACTTCTTTTCCAGCAGCCAGGTGTTGCTGTTAACCAACCCGTTGGTCGCTCCGAACTCTACGAAGAAGCCGTCTCGCTTCTCACTGAGTTCGTAACTGACCCAGAGATCCTGCAGGATTTGCGATTTCGATTCATGCCGATTCAGAAACACGTACGCTAGAAACCCACACTCCTCGATGCTCCTGAAGCGCTCCGTTTCGGTCCGGTTCAGGCGGATGGAGTTGAACAGCATTCTCCGAACAGTGGGATTCTTTGCCGCCATATGGACGGCATAGGCCACCACAGAAATACCGTGCTTCGCGAGACGCATCATTCTGGTTACTCCTGCGGACCGGATCAGTCCGCCCGCCACGAGACTCTCAATTCACGCTTCTACTTCATAAGACACTGCCCTCGACCTCTCGGTTCAATCAAGAGAAAACGCTAGGCAGCAGGTACCCCATGTCCTACAATGTGAGAGCATCGCTTCACACATTTCGAATGCGCATCTGATGATTGAATAAGAAGGCATAAATGCGCGTTTATTGTCAATCATCGGCGACCGCAGGTCACGCGCGACTTCGAATGAGACAGAACAATATTGCCGATTTAGTTAATGCTGTAGACCGGATCGGAGTGATCTCCACGGACGTCTTCGATACGTTGCTCCTGCGCAACAGCAGATCGGAACGATCGCGGATTATGAAGGGCGAGCGACTGTTCTCCCATCTGCTCGCTCAACGTGGCTGGAAAATAGCCGCTGATTTGCTGGTCGACGCGCGACTAAAGGCGCAACGACTCGCGTTTCGCGGGTTAACCTTGCGCGGTGTCGCGGGCGAGGCTCGGCTGGTCGACATCATCGGTCGGCAATTGACTTTGCTTGGTCTTCCACACTCACTGATTGCCGAGCGCATGCGTATTGAGCTGCAAGTGGAAAAGAGCTCGCTTTTTGCGAACAAACGGCTCGGCAGCATTTTACGAGCGCACAGGCGTTCCGGTACGCGGATCATCGCGGTCAGCGACACGACGCTTCCGACAGAAGCTGTCAGTGAACTCATATCGCATTTTCACGGGCCGGAACTTGTCGACCAAGTGTACAGCAGCGCCGATCAAGGTTTGACCAAACGCGACGGAGGCCTGTTCGTTGCGGTGGCGCAGGCGGAGAACGTCGCGTTGCCCCTGATCGTGCATCTTGGCGACGATCTGCACGCCGATGTAAAAACGCCTTCGGCTCAAGGGATCACTGTCTATCATACGCCACGGCACGCGTATCGTCGGTACCTGCGCTCCGCCAATGGCGTGGTGACGGAAGCCGGACGGATCGCCCGCGGTAAAGCGCGCGCGGCAAAGGCGACCGCGCCATTCGACAAAAATGCAGTTTCGTTCGGACGCCAAGTCTTTGGCCCGATCGTAACGCAGTTCTGCCTTCTGATCTGGCTCTACGCCGTTGAAGCCGAGACGCGTCACAAACCTGTTTTGTTGTTTTGCGCGAGAGGCGGGATCGGCATTCGCGAAGCGTTCGAACGCGTCCTGGCAAAGCTGGGCCTTCCGCTCAGCGTGCGTCGTGAAAATATCATGATCTCGCGCCTGATCGCGGCCCGAGCCGCGCTGCTGGCCCGCAGCACTTCAGCGAGCGAGGAACTGGACCGAGAATTTCGGCGAAGCGTCTTTGCGGATGTCGCCGAGGCCCTTGGCGGCCGTACCTATCAACTCCCGGAAGAGTGGCGCCAGCCGTTTCGCGCCGCCCCGTTCATGACCCTGCTGTACGGCAATTCAGGCGCCGAAGTGCTGGCGGATATCGAGCAACAGAACGCGCTGTTTACCCGCCATTTCAAGCAGCTCGCCGGCGATTCGGACCGGATCATCCTGTGCGATACGGGGCTCTATGGCAGCACGCAACGTCTGTTGGCGAGCGGATTCCCTGATATGCGCGTGGAGACCATTCAGTTCGCGCGCGCAAATTACAAGGGTCACAGCGAGGAGCACTTTCCCAAGGTGACCGGCCTTGTGGTTGAGCAAAATTGCTACAGTCCGCTTAACGTCTATTCATGCGTTTTGAGGTACTGGCACCTGATCGAAAGTCTGTTCGAGCCGGGAGTGCCGTCCGTGCGTTTGTTTGCGGAGGATGAACTGGGCAAGGTAGGGGCCAATTGCGGAGACATAAGCTTCGGCGCCATCGATCCATCCGAGAACAATCCTCTCCTCTCCGGCGCCCTCGGCTATATCGACGCTCTGCCGACGGACGGCGGCGCCGTTGCGCTCCGCGATGCCGAAATCGCATGGCATCGTCTCAAACGTGCGATTGCCCGGCCGACAAAGGCCGAATTGCGATGTCTCGAGGTCGCCGGCCGTTCGGTGGACTTCGGGCGCTCCGATGTGCTTCAAATCTTCGCGCCGGGGCAAAACCAGACGTTCACGAGGAAATTGATGTCACTCAAGGCGCAACTGTGGCGCGAAGGCGCGATTGCACGCGAGTTCCCGTTCCTGAAACATGCCTTGTTGCCTCTGTTGGCGACCGTACAGTCGCTGCGAGGATTACTGGCTCGTCAACATTGACGCGTTTGCCCGACAACAGTTCGAACCCACGCGGTTCCACGGCCCACAAACCGGTCGTCGGGGGCGTCGCATTTTTGTCAAATAACCACCTTCGGGGCGGCGGCCCAAGCCACGTGGATGCGGTACCATGAGTATCGAACCAATTGGACTGCTGACGATCATCGTCGGCTTTCTGTGCCTGCAGCTCGGATATCGCGCCACGTTCGCGACCTTCGTGGTCGCGGCCCTGTTCGGATCGGCGGCTGCCCTCCTGATTGGTTCGGCCAACATCCAGCCGGCGCATCTTCTGCTGGGTTTCGTGGCTGCGACCGTGCTCCGGCGCCGCCGTGAGACCGCTGGCGCGATCAATGCCGTGGGTTTCATGAAGCCGGGCTATTGGTTGATGTGTCTGGTGCTTTACGGTGTGATCACTGCCATGCTGGTGCCCCGTCTCCTGGCCGGAGCCACACAAATCGTTCCGCTGGGAACGTCGGAGTATGCCAACACCGGCACGACCGTACCCCTCGGCCCGGTGTCGAGCAACTTCACGCAGAGCGTCTATCTGGTTGCGGACCTGATCTGCTTCACGATGACCGTCGCGATTGCCTCAACCCAGGCCGGCTTCATGACGATCACCAGTGCGCTCGTGGCGTATGCCGCGGCTAACGTGCTGTTCGCGGTGCTGGACGCGGCTACCTTCTTCACCGGCACCCAGTGGCTGCTGGGGTTCATGCGGAACGCCCAATACACGCTCCACAATGAGGAGGAAATCAGCGGGCTAAAACGCATCGTCGGATCTTTTCCGGAAGCATCGGCTTTCGCGCGCGCGACCCTCGGGGCACTCGGTTTCACGGGAACGTTGTGGCTGTGTGGCCGCCGTCCCGCCTTGACCGGCGCTCTCGCTGCAGCTTCGCTGGCCCTTGTCGTCTTGTCCACATCGTCGACCGGACTTGCTGGAACGCCACCGCTCCTGCTGATCCTATACGCCACGGCGCTGATGCGCGGCGGATTTCATCCGGACGAGCGGCCTTATGGCTCGGCGGCCGTGCTGTGTGCGCCCCTCCTGGTCTCCGGGTTGGTTCTTGCCGTGCTCCTGAATGACGAGGCCTCGCAAGTAATCGGCAACTACCTCGACCTCCTGATCTTCAACAAGGCGGGTTCGGATTCGGGTATCGAGCGCAATTCCTGGAACACCGTCGCGCTGCAGAACTTCTTCGATACGTTTGGAATCGGCGTCGGCCTCGGCACGGCTCGAACGTCGAGCCTTCCCTTGGCGCTTCTGTCAAACGTCGGGTTGCCGGGAACGCTGTTCTATCTGCTGTTTGCCGCGACGGCATTCTTGCGTCGGCGCGGCACCCCACGCAGCTTTCCTTCCGACGTCCGTCTTGCAGCACGCAATGCCTGCTTTGGCCTGATTATGGGCGATATTTTCGCGGCGCCGAACGTCGAACAGGGCCTGCTGTTTTACGTGCTTGCCGGCATTGCCTGTGCCGAACCTGAGCGCAACACACCAGGCCTGCCGCCAGCACCCGGGCGACCGACCGGAGTGCCGGCATGAGCTCGGCACCGTCCTTTGCCGTCAACGGTCGTTTTCTGACGCAGCCGGTAACAGGCGTGCAGCGCTATGCCCGCAACGTGGTCGCTGCCATGAACGCGGTCCTTGCGGACGCGGAGGCTCACGCACCGATCATCGCGCCACCCTCGGCCACCGATCCGGGCTTCGCGGCGATGCCGCTCTTTACTGCAGGCCCGCTCACCGGTCAGCTCTGGGAGCAGGTCGTGCTGGCCGCTCGTTGGCATGGGCGTCTGCTGAACCTTTGCAATCTGGCGCCTGCCATCAAGGCCGATCAGGTCGTTTGCATCCACGACGCCAATGTATTCGTTGCGCCGGAAAGTTACGGCCCTGCGTTCCGTGCGGTCTACGGTACGCTTCAGCGCCTTATCGCCCGGCGCTCGGCTCGCATCACGACTGTTTCGGCCGACTCCGCCCGCCAGATCGCCCGCTATCTGCCGGTGCGGGCTGCTGACATCGCGGTGCTTCCCAATGGCCACGAGCACGCACTGGCCTGGAATCCCGCACTCGCGCAAATCGGTCCTTCGGTTGTCGCTGGCGAGCGCTCCGAGCGCGGTTTCGTGCTCGCCCTTGGCTCGCGGGCCCGTCACAAGAACCTGCAGCTCCTGATCGACGCCGCTCCGGAAATTGCGGCGATGGGTCTCGACGTGGTGGTCGCAGGCGGCGGCGCGGGAATCTTCGCCGCGGAGGCCCTGCCCTCTTTGCCGAACGTTAAAGTGGTGGGTTATGTCACCGATCACGATCTGGCTTACTTGATTGACCGGGCACTGTGTCTCGTGTTCCCGTCCTGGACCGAGGGTTTCGGCCTTCCCATCGTCGAAGCAATGGCGCGCGGCTGCCCCGTGATCTCTTCAGACCGCGCCAGCATGCCCGAGGTGTGCGGCGATGCGGCGCTGATGGCGCCGCCCGACGATCCCGCCGCATGGGTGCGCCAGATCCGCGCGCTTGCGACCTCACCGGATCTCAGACAAGACCTGATTGGACGGGGACGCGAACAAGTACGCCTGTTTTCCTGGGACAAGACGGCCGCCGGCTACGTCGAGCTCATGTGTGAGCCCAAAAGTGAGCTCAAGAGTGAACCTAAGACTCTTGCGCCTTTGCCCCGGATTGGAGATCCGCCATTGCCCAACATCGCCGTCGTCGTCGCAACCCTCGGCCGCCCGGACATCGTGACCGCTACGCTGAGTCATCTGCTCGAGACCCAGACTTTGAAGCCGGCAGCCGTGATTGTGTCGTGCGTCTTCCGCGAGGACGCCGGCGATGCCGCCAACCTGCCAGCTGTCACGGTCGTGACCGGACGACCCGGGCTGCCGGCACAGCGAAATGCAGCCCTGGCGGCCCTGCCGCCTGGAATCGACGTCGTGGTTTTCTTTGATGACGATTTTGTAGCCGAGGCGGACTGGTTGGCTGCGGCGGCTCGAACCTTCCGCGATGAACCGCAGGTCGTAGCCTTCACAGGGCGTGTCCTCGCCGACGGCATCAAGGGACCGGGGTTAAGCTTCGATGACGCCGTCCGCATTGTGAAGTCAGTCGATCGCTCTTCCCCCTGGTCGCGCATCGAGCCATACAGCCCTTACGGATGTAATATGGCATTCCGTGTATCCGCAATTGGCGATCTGAAGTTCGACGAGCGTCTCGTGCTCTACGGTTGGCTTGAAGACCGCGACTTCGGCGGCGCTCTTGCCAAGCGCGGAGGCCGGCTCATCAAGTGCGCGAGCGCCTGCGGGGTCCATATGGGGGTCAAGAACAGTCGAGTGCCGGGTGACCGGCTGGGTTACTCGCAGGTCGTTAACCCAATCTATCTACTGCGCAAGGGAACGATGACCGTTGGACAGGTTGCCAGCCATCTTTTTAGGAACATTTCGAGCAATGTGGCGCGCGCGGCGAGGCCGGAGCCCTTCATCGACCGCCGAGGGCGTTTAAGGGGCAATTTCCGAGGGCTTGCAGACGTGCTGCGGGGGCGCCTCGAACCGGATCGCGCGGCTGCAATCCGGCCGACGCCGGAGCAATGACTCTGAACCAATCACCATGTCCAAGAGCCGTAACCGCGATCAGCCGAACAATCCTCTACCGTGCAGCGGAAACGTCGGACGACGCTCGGCTTGAACCCGTGATTAGCCGCAATGCTGAATTCGCGCTAGAGCTGGCTGGCGAGCCCCGCATGGGACCCGGATTGCTACAATGCTGACAATGAAAACTATTCTAGGCGCTAGCTGGACGGTTTCTTCCCGACTGTCGGGCCGCCTAATTGACTTCGTTACGGTTCTTGTCCTGGCCAGAACACTGACTTCGGCCGACTTCGGGCTGACCGCGCTTGCTATGACTTTGATAGTTGTAGTGGATACCGTGCTTGAGATTCCCCTGCTTCAAGCGCTGACGCGCCTGAAGTGCGTTGAAAAATCTCACCTGGATACAGCCTTCACGCTAGGTGTTCTCAGAGGCCTTTTGGTTTCCCTTGTTGTCCTTGCGGCGGCCTGGCCGTTTTCCATCATTTTTCATGACAATCGTCTTACCGCTCTGGTGGCCGCGCTTGCCATCGGACCAATAGCCCGCAGCCTTTATAGTCCCGGCATGGTAAAGTACATCCGGCAAATGAGCTTTCGACAGCTCTTTATCGCAGAGTTTGTCGGAAAAGTAATCGCCTCCTCTGGGGCCATCGCGGTCGTCTACTCGGGGGGCGGATATTGGGCGATCGCAGCCAGCAGCGTCGTATCTTCTGCCGCAGCAACCCTGATCTCTTATGTGCTCGCACCGTACCGACCTGCGCTGTCACTCAAGAATGTCTCGGACTTTTCGACATTTCTTGGATGGTTCAGTTCGGCGCAGGTGGTGTCCGCGCTGAGCTGGCAATTTGACAGAGTATTGCTCGGCTACTTCGTCACCAAATCCGACCTGGGGCAATATGCGATGGCAAGCGATCTGGCCGTCTTGCCGACGCAAAGTTTGATCGGCCCGGCAATGCAGCCGGTCATGGCGGCATTCTCGAGAATTAATGAAGATCCCGAGAGGCTTCGAAACGCCTATATGAAGGCTTCACGCTTTACGATGATGCTGGCGGTGCCTGTTTGCATCGGCATGTCGCTGACTTCAGATCTGATCGTCAAAGTGCTGCTGGGCGCCAAATGGACGGAAGCTGGCGTCTATCTAAAGTGGCTGGCTCTCGCGACAGTCCTCAGCGCCTATTATCAACCCCTGTACTCGCTTGCCCTCGCCATCAACCGACCGAACGTCATCTTCCGGCTGAGTTTCATCGAGCTCTGCTTGAGAGTCGTCTTGATATCGTTGGGACTATCATTCTTTTCACTGATGGGCGCAATTGCCGCGCGCGGCGCAATATCATTGATCATGTTCACTTTGACACTGATGAACGCACGGCGTCTGACGGGTATCAAAGCGAGATCTGAGGCTGCCAATCTGGCTAAAGTGGGAGCAGCGTGCGCTGTCATGGCGCTCTTGGTACTGCTGTTTCGGCATGAACTAGCCGGACACATTAACGTGTTTCTAGAATTAGCCTTTAGTGCTGCTTTGGGGGCCGTGGCCTACGCCGGTGTGCTTTTTGCGTTCGGCCTTCGCTTCAGAGGCTTCGCCGAATAATTCGAACCCTGCCCGTGCGGGCGAGGCCGTCACTCGAACGTTTCCGCCCCACAAATCCTGGCGCTTCGGCATCTTTGTCAATCACGATCGGAGCATCGACAAGCGGCCAGTCAATGCCGATATCGGCATCATTCCACAGAATGGAGCGCTCGCGGGCCTTGTCGTAGAGTCTGCTGGTTTTGTAGAGGAATTCGGTGTTGTCGGCCAGCGCAAGGAATCCGTGGGCGAAGCCTTCTGGGATCCAGAGCTGATGGCGATCTTTGGGTGTCAGCACTTCGCCGACCATCGCCCAAAGCTTGGGGAACCCTTGCGAATGTCGACAGCAACATCGAAGGCCGCACCGCGGACGACGCGAACGAGCTTGCCTTGAGCGTGCGGCGGCAATTGATAATGCAGGCCGCGTAGCACTTCCTTTTTTTTGGAAACCGAGTGATTGTCCTGCGGGAAGTCAGCGGAAAGTCCAGTTGCCGCTTCGAATGCCGACCGGTTGAAACTTTCGAAGAAAATACCGCGCTCATCTGGAAAAGCGCGAGGTTCAAATCGTATCACATCGGGAATCGCAAGACGGACGGCATTCATAGGCTGATGGATTCCTTCGCGAGGTTGAGCAGATAATGCCCATAACCGCTCTTGCCGAGGGAAGCCGCAAGTACGCGGAGGTCGTCGGCCGATATCCAGCCCTGACGCCAGGCAATCTCTTCGAGACACCCGATCTTCTGGCCTTGCCGCTTTTCGATGGTGGCGATGAACTGTCCGGCGTCGAGAAGGGAGTCGAAGGTTCCGGTATCGAGCCAGGCAAAGCCCCGTCCGAACAGCTCCACCTTGAGGGAAGAACGCTCCAGTATAGACGGTTGAGATCCGTAATCTCCAGCTCGCCGCGCGCGGACAGCTTCACGGATTTGGCGATGGTGAAATCGCAGTCCGCCAAGACGTCTTCAACGATCTGCAGACTGTTGTCGCTCGAAGCATCGTCTGAAACGATGAGTTCTAAAGGTGTTAACGTTTGATTGGAGATGCTCCTGACCTGCTCCTCGATGTAGCTCGCGCCATTATGCGTCGCCAGAACAACCGAGACGGTTTTAGAGGTAGCCTTGCCCATAAATTCCCAGTCCAAATTTGCGCCATCGTAAAAGGCTAACATTGCTAAGGCAATTCTTATGCCGCTAGGCCCGGCGCCCCTGCTTGAGCGCAATGGTCCAACACATCATAAACAAGATTAATGCCGGCCGGTAGGCAAGATGACCGATGAAACCAGATGCCTTGTCGCGACTATTTCGGAGAAAAGTCGCGACCCAGCGGTCCAGAGACCATCCTTCGCTCGTGCGCGCAACGTGTGCTGGCTTTGTGGGAAGAATCCGGCCGCCCTATGAGGGGTTGTTTGACGACTTGTGAGCGTTTACCATCCGACACGACGGGCTCCGGGACGCTTTGGTGTTTGACGAATGCCGACGTCCCGGCGGGTGCTTATATGGAACCGCGTGATGTCGAATGCCGAGCCATAGCAGCTTAAGCCGACACGACAAGCCGCGGCACCACGTCGATATTGATCAACAGGGCATTCACCCAAGCCAGGAACTTTTCAGATGAGACATTCGTTTTTTGGCTTCTCCGCCGCGGCCTTCGCCACGCTGAACGTCACGCTTGCCTCCGCGGCTTCTGCCCAGACATCGGGCTCGTGCGAACTCCGTCCCGTCATGATCGAAAATTTCGACGCGGAAAGCTTCGCATCGACCCGGATCGGTCCGGCGCGGTGGACCGCACACACCCCCTGGAGTGGCGACTTTGGCGAAGCCCGATTCCTGGATCCGGGCCCGACAGGCCCGTTCAAGGTTAGTGACGGAATTCTCTCGATCACCGCTTCCAAGGATCGCGAAGGACGATGGACGTCAGGCCTTCTTGCCGCGGCGGATGCTTCGGGCGCAGGCACCGGAACGCGCTATGGATATTTCGAAGCGCGCATGAAAATGCCGCCCGGGCCTGGCACATGGCCGGCGTTTTGGCTGGCTGCGCTAAAGCCTGCGACCGTCGCCGACGGAAATGTCGAAATTGATGTCATCGAATATTATGGGCAGTTCACGTCCGCTTATCAGGCGGTGGTGCATGTCTGGTACAAGGACCAGACCAAGACCAGAGGCAAGAACCAGCGGATCGATTTTCCGGATGGCGCCCTGGTCAGCGATTATCACACTTTCGGCGTCGATATTTCACCGCTTGCCATCGTGTTCTTTCTCGATGGCAAGCGGGTGTGGAGCCAACCGACGCCGCCCGAGCTGGACGGGCCGCTGTACCCGCTCGTTAACCTTGCGCTCGGCGGAGGCTGGCCGATCGATAAGGTGCCGAACCCGTCCACCCTCCTGGTCGACTACGTCCATGTCTACGGACGGGACGCGGGCCCGCCGGAGGGCTGCCCACCCGGACCACCGCCTCAACCGCGCTGACTGCGACAAAGCCCGCCGCTTGAAGCTTGGCTTGCGGTGAAGCGCCACCACCGATCCGCCCTCAAGGAATTTGGCGGTGGGGACGGCAAGCTCCCCTGCTGCGTTCGCCCTAAAATCCGATGGCTTGAGCCAGGTGCCCCGGGCGGCGGCAATGGTCGCGGTTTCACGCCGATCAGGCATCCTGCGCGGCGCCCTGACCGGTAAGCATACCTGCTGCAAAGCGAGCGTAT
>Ga0137409_10004091_pt1 | contig 15402 bp, 19 predicted proteins | sample CZODoug1_16funga_FD_122059 | JGI IMG/M metagenome (GOLD analysis project Ga0137409, IMG submission 122059) | Vadose zone soil fungal communities from Angelo Coast Range Reserve, California, USA - CZODoug1_16fungal (Hybrid Assembly) | ecosystem: Environmental > Terrestrial > Soil > Vadose zone... | reverse complement strand
GTGACTCCCGCCATGGAAGCGGGTGTGGCCGATCATGTGTGGTCATTGGCGGAGATTGCGCAACTGACTGATAATACAAATAAATCCATAGGTTATGAGGCGCATTGACATTCGGTCTAGCCGTGCTAGATTTTACTTGACGCGGGTTCCGAAGTTCTTTAGGTTGAGTGGGCTGTGCCCCATTTGTAGATTCCTCCCCGGTGTTGCAAGCAACGCCGGGTTGATTCCTCCCGGGGGTTGGCTTCGGCCAACCCCCGGTTTTTCATTCCCCACGACCTAATAATCAAAGGGGGGCATATGCCCGATCCAGTCGGCGTTATGCCGGAGCGCGCAATGGTGTTCATCGATCTGATGAACCTCTACGAGAGCATGGGCAACCTCAAGATCAACACCAATGTGGAGTATTCAAAATTCGCGGTGAAACTCGCCGAAGCCAAGCGACGCCTGATCCGCTGTCATCTCTATACCGGAGCATATGACCAGGCCCGTGAACCGACCAAATATGCCGGTCAAGTTCGGTTCTTCAACCGGGTACATAAGATGCCATTTGTGACACTCAAAACTCGGCCTCTCCTCTATCGGGGAGGAACATATATCCAAAAAGGCGTCGATACTCTAATCGCGACCGACATGGTTTCCATGGCCTTCCTCGGACACTATGAGATCGCTTTCCTTGTCTCCGGAGACGGAGACCTCGCGCCTGCCGTGGAGGCAGTCAAGGCTGCGGGAAAGCAAATTATAGTCGCGACCTTTCCTCGGAGCCGTTCTGCGGCTGTTGGCAACGCGGCTGACCACGAAATTGTCCTCAACTCTGGCTATTTCAACGGATGCTATTGAAGCCAAACTGAGACACTACCCCCCCGTAGCGGTCGTGGTGGCGAACCCAGGCCATCGGGAAGGCCAGGCCGTCCTCGTCGCGCCCCTTGCGCATGAGATCGAAGTAGTTGTACGCGCCGATCAGCATGTCCAGCCCGCGCGCGTAGCTGGAGTACGTGTGAAACACGTCCCCGGCCCCGTCCTTGTAGAACACGCTGGCGCCGGGGGCCTCCTCCATCGAGAACTCTCGCTTCTCGTAGTTGTACTCCACCCGCTCCTGCGCGGCGCCGTCCTTCGAGCCCCTACCTCAAGGACGAACGGAGCGGCGGCGATTCGACAGCTCTAGCCCTCTCCTCCTTGGGGGAGCGGGCTGGGTGAGGGGGCGCGGCAGCGCTCGAGCTGCTTCTCCAGGAAGCGACGCTCGGGCGAGGAGGATGGGCGGGTCAAGGCCTCGCGGTAGTAGCCGGCGGCCCGCGTGGTATCGCCGGCGCGCAGCCAGAGCGCGCCCAGGGCCGCCGGCAGCAGGTAGTAGCGCGCGAGGGCAGGATGCTCCTGGATGTCCTCGATGGCGTGGATCCCCGCCGTCGGCCCTTCCACCATGGCCAGCGCGATGGCTCGGTTGAGCTCCACGACGGGCGACGGCTTGAGGGCGAGCAGCTCGCCGTAGAGCCGCAGCACGTACGCCCAGTTCGTCGAGGCCTCGTCCGGGGCCACGGCATGACACGCCGCGATCGCCGCCTCCACGTGGTACGCCGTCATGCTGTCGCCGGAGGCGGCACGTTCCAGGTGGCGCAGCCCCTCGGCGATCAGGCCCTGGTCCCAGCGCGCGCGGTCTTGCTCCGATAGAAGGAGGAGATCGCCGGCCTCGTCCACTCGCGCGGGCAGCCGGCTCGCCTGGAGCAGCATCAGTGCCAGCAGCGCGTGGACGGGTGGCAGGTCCGTGCGTCGATTCCTGGCCAGGATCCCGGCCAGCCGTATCGCCTCCCCGCAGAGCTCGGCGCGGACGAGGTTCTCGCCGCCGTGGACGCTGTAGCCCTCGTTGAAGAACAGATAGAGGACGTCGAGCACACTCTCCAGCCGCTCATCGATCTCCTCGCTCCGCGGGATCTCGATGGCAATGTCCTGCTCGCGAATATGGCGCTTGGCGCGCACGAAACGCTGAGCGATGGCGGCCGGCTCGGCCAGGAAGGCCGCCGCGATCTCCTCGACGCTGAAGCCGCCGACGGTCTTGAGGGTCAAGGCGATGCGACCGAGGCGCGGCAAGGAGGGGTGACAGCACATGAACATCATGGCCAGCTCGTCGTCGCCGACGGCGCCGTCGTCGGCCACGTCCAGATTCACGACGGGGCCCGGCTCGCCCTCCATGATCTCGAGCTTGCCCCGCAGGGAGGCCTCGCGCCGGAGGAGATCGAGCGCGCGGTGCTTGGCGACCTGAAAGAGCCACGCGCGGGGCTCCATGGGCACGCCGCCATAGGGCCACGTGTGGAGCGCGCGGACGAGGGCGTCCTGCACCGCCTCCTCCGCGAGATCCAGACGCGCCGAACCGAGGCGGCGCGCGAGCGAGGACACCATGCGTCCCGCGCTGTGGCGGAACAGGTGCTCGACGAGCGCGTCGACCTCGGAGGGCGCCGCGGGCTCCACGCGTGGCTCAGCCTTTCTTGCTCATGTCGTCGATCTCGCGCACCTCGAGGCTGCCCGCCGCCAGATGCGGATGGTTGGCAAGATCGCGCTGGATCTGCTCGTAGCTCGCCGCCTCGACCATCCAGAAGCCGCCCAGGACTTCCTTTGACTCGGCGAAGGGGCCGTCGGTGACGGTCATCTTGCCGTCGACGCCCCGGACCACGCGTCCCCCGTCGTCCCGCAGCTTCTCGCCGTGAAGGAGCCGGCCGGCCTTGCGCATCTCCTCGCTCCACGCCATGTACTTCTGGATGACCTTCTGCATCTCCTGAGGGCTCAGGTGCTTGTAAGGCTCGCCCGTGCCGCGCGCCAGTATCAGAAACTTCGCCATGAGAGCCTCCTGTGTGGTTTCTCGGGGCCTTCTGTCGCCGGGACGCCGGCCGGCCCCGGCCCGTTCCTGTCGTCCGAGGAGTAGACGAATGGGCGCAGGGGGAATCGACATAGAGCATACACGCCTTGACGAACCGACACCCCTCGACGCAGTATCCGCCTATGGCACCGGGGGAGCGTAGCGTGCCCCAATCGACCATCGATCGTCTGGAAGATCAGATCGCCTGGTACGACAGGCGCAGCGGCTACGCTCAGCGGATGTACAAGGGGCTGAAGCTGTCAACGCTGGGGGCGGCCGCCCTCATCCCGCTGCTCGCCGGTCTTTCCGCCACCCCGTGGATCACGGGCATCGTTGGCGCGCTCGTCGTGGTTCTCGAGGGCATTCAACAACTCAACCAGTACCACGATCGCTGGATCGCGTATCGATCGACCGCAGAAGCCCTGAAGCACGAAAAGTACCTGCACGCGGCGGCCGCGGGGCCATACGCGGGGGCGCAGAATCCTGAGCAGCTCCTGGCCGAGCGCGTGGAATCGCTCATCTCACAGGAGCATGCCAAGTGGATAAGCATCGAGGAGCAGAAGCCGTCCAAGGATTCTGGAGCACGAGCATGAACGAGCTCGCCGCCATCTTCAGCTAACCCCTCGCGGGAAAGCTCGACTTCGCATCTCGCTCTCCGAGGAATCCCCCTCCCGCGTGGGGGCTCTCACAGGTAGGGGAGGCAAGATCATGAGACGAAGCGCCCGCCACGTCCGGTTGGCCATCGGAAGCCTCGGAGTCGGCCTCGCCCTGCTCGCTTCCGTCGAGAGCGGCCACGCTCAGGAGGCAAAGCGAGATTTCCTCGGCCGGCCTCAGCCCCGACCACCGCAGCTCCAGGTGCTCGAGAGGTTGCAAGGAAGCTGGGACGTGACGACCACCACGCGTGCGCCAAAGCCTCTGACGGCGACGTACGTGGAGACCTACGAGTGGGTGCTCGATCAGCGGTTCCTGCGCGGCGAGACGTCCAGGAAATCCGATGGCGCCCAGGACATCTTCATGACGACCTACGACCCCGCCACGAAATTCTATCGGTTCTGGATCTTCAATTCCCTGGGCACCTCGATCGAGTTCCCTCGCGGCACGTGGGACGAGAAGACGCAATCGATGGAATGGAAAAACCCCGCGCAATCGAATCTCTCCTTCTTGGCTCGCTGGACCTTTCCCGACAAGAACACGCGTCGATGGACGGCCCTTCTCAAGGACTGGAAGGGCAATGTCCTGCTGGACGTGGACGGCACGGCGACCCGCCGGAAATGACGCAGGGACAGCTCGCCCCCTCCTGACCAGTCATGATCCAGGAGCTCACCCCGCAGGTCCTGAGCATCGCTCTCTTCCTGCTCATGCTGGTCGCCACCGCCGTGACGCTCCCGGTGTCCTGGCTGCTCCTCTGGCGCTATCGGAGGGCGGTGACGCGTGCCATGTCCGCGCGCGTGGCGGAGGCCAGCGCATCATCGGATGGCGGGGCCTGCGCAGCTTCTCCGGCTCCCCCTTCTGCCGTTCCCGATCCGGGCGCCCCGTCGATGGCGGCGGCCCGCGCGGAAGACCTTTATCGCCATCTCGTGCGCGATCCCTGGCGCTATGCCCTCACGCACGTCGTGGCGGGGCTGGGGTTCGCCCTGACCATGACCTTCGCCACGTTCGTCGTCTCGTCGTTGCAGTTCCGGCTGGCTCCCCTGCTCTTCGGTGTCTGGATTGCCTCATGGCCTATCGTCTTGACGACGAATCTCGTGGTCGCCACCTCCTGGCGCATCCGGGCCGTCATCACCCTCATATACTTTGTCGTGCTGGCTCCGCTCGTTCTGCTCGCGCCCGTGGTGCCCGATCAGCCCGCCATCGCCCTCGGAGCCTACGACCTGCCGGCCCGGTCGACGATCACGCCCTTGGGGGCGGCGACCGCCTGGGCTCGCCTCAACCTCGCGCCGACGATCATGCTGCTCCTCTTCCTCAATCGGCGCGTGCGAGCGGTCGGACCGCTCCTGTTGAGCTTCATCACGGTTGCCCTGAGTGGGGTCATTCTCTCGTTCTTTGCCATGGCCACGGGCAAGGGACTCGAGATGCTCGTGTGGATGGCCACGGCGCTTCACGCGACCAGTCGCGGGAGCGCGCTGAGTATCGTGCTCGGCATCATGATGCTGATGCTCGGAGCATTCGGAGCTCTCGGGTGGCTCGTGCTCGTGTGGATCAGGCGGGCCTATGAGGGCAAGACGATCAACGACCAGTCGCTGACCCTCGACGCGATCTGGCTCGTGTTCGGGACCTTCTATTCGGTCTTGCTCGTCTGGGGTGGATTGTGGTGGGCGTCGTCCGGGGCGGTGGCCTTCCTCGTCTACCGGCTCGTCTTGAGGATCGGACACAGGTTCGTGGCCGATGTGAATACGCGTCCCCGTACCGAGCTGCTCTTCCTGCGCGTGTTCTCCCTCGGCAGGCGCAGCGAGCGGATGTTCGACGCCGTGGCGAAGCACTGGCGGTATCTCGATACCGTGAAGCTCATCGTGGGCCCCGACCTGGTCACGACCACGGTGGCCCCGCATCAGTTTCTGGAGTACGTGGCGGGCAAGCTGCCCCGGCTCTTCGTCAGCAACCGCGAAGCCCTCGAGCAAAGAATGAAGGCCCTCGATAGCAAGCCCGACGCCGATGGCCGCTTCCGCGTCAACAGCTTCTTTTGCCATGCGGACACTTGGACGAGCGTGCTGTCGAGACTGGTGAGGGACAGCCACGTGGTGCTGATGGATCTGCGAGCGTTTGCCCCGGACAACGCGGGCTGCATCCTCGAGCTCAAGGAGCTCTTCAACGTCGTCCCCCTGCGGCAGTGTGTCCTGGTGGTGGACGGCACGACCGATCAATCCTTCCTGGAGCGGACGATGGAGGAGACGTGGCGAACCATGGGATCGGGGTCGCCGAACCGGGCCAGCTCCCCCACCGACGTTCAGCCCTTCAGGCTCCCGGCGCTCGGCGAATCCGAGCTTCGCCAGCTCCTGCGCCACCTGTGCACCGCCGTCACGCGGCCCGCCCTGCCCGAAAATCCGGCTTGACATCTGTTTGATATTTCCATAGACTTCGAAGCATGAAAACTATAGCCCCCCTGCCGCTGGCCCGGCTGGATGCCAACCACACCCACGTCGAGGCCTTCAAGTCCCTCGCTCACCTGAGCCGCCTGCAGGTGTTCTTCTTCCTCGTGCGCGCGGGGAAGGAGATGTCGGTGGGCGAGATCCAGGAGGCCGTGGAGATTCCCGGGCCGACCCTGTCCCATCACCTGGATGTGCTCCGGCGGGCCGGGCTGGTGGAAAGTCGCAAGGAAGAGCGGTACATCTACTATTCCGTGCAGCGTGAGGCGGTCACGACGCTCTGTCGTCTGCTCACCGCCTGCTGCTAGAGGAGAACGCCATGAGCGCCAAGGTTCACATGCACATGCACGTATCCGACCTCGCCAAGAGCCGCGAGTTCTACGAGAAGTTCCTCGGCGAGGGCCCGGTCAAGGTCAAGACGGGCTATGCCAAGTTCCTCCCTGCCTGGGCCCCTGTCAACCTCGCCCTCTCCCATGGCGGCAGCGCCGCGCGTGGCACCGTGGACCACGTCGGCATCCAGGTCGAGTCGGTGGAGACGGTCATGGCCCAGCTCGCCCGCGTCAAGGCGGCGGGGCTCCCCGTCACCGAGGAGATGGGCGTGAACTGCTGTCACGCCAACCAGGACAAGTTTTGGGTCACGGATCCCGACGGCGTGGAGTGGGAAGTCTATCACCTCAACTACGATCTCGAGGACGAGACTCAGGCGCCCGTGGCCAAGGCACCGAAGGGACTGCAGCTCGCCAAGAACACCTCCTGCTGCAGCTCCTGATCGCGACACAAGAGGAGACCTGCCATGGCTGAGCAAGACATCAAGAGCATCGTGAGGGACAAGTACGCTCAGGCAGCGCTTCGGGTGACCGCGTCGAGCGACGCATGCTGCGGCTCGGCGTCGTCCCGCGGCGAATGCGATCCCATCACCTCCAATATCTACGCCGAGAGCGAGACGTGTGGGCTGCCCGCCGAGGCGACCGCGGCCTCGCTCGGCTGCGGCAATCCCACCGCGCTCGCCGAGCTCAAGCCCGGCGAGACCGTGCTCGACCTGGGCTCGGGCGGCGGCATCGACGTCCTCCTCTCCGCCAAGCGCGTGGGACCGAGCGGCAAGGCCTACGGCCTCGACATGACGGACGAGATGCTCGCCCTCGCCCGCGAGAACCAGCGGAAGGCAGGCGCGATCAACGTCGAGTTCCTCAAGGGTGAGATCGAGCAGATTCCCCTCCCCGCCAACTCCGTGGACGTCATCATCTCGAACTGCGTGATCAATCTCTCGGCCGACAAGGACCGTGTCTTTGCCGAGGCCTTCCGCGTGCTCAAGCCGGGCGGGCGCTTCGCGGTGTCCGATGTGGTCGTGCGGGGCGAGGTGCCGGCCGAGCTCCGCAAGAGCATCGAGCTCTGGATCGGATGCGTGGCGGGCGCGCTCGAAGAGCGGGAGTACCGCGACAAGCTTGCCAAGGCCGGCTTCGAAACGGTTGACGTCGAGCCCACGCGCATCTACCGCGTGGAGGACGCCAGGGAATTCCTTGCGGGGGCGGGCCTCGACGCCGAGGCCATCGCCTCCCAGGTCAACGACAAGTTCATGAGCGCGTTCGTCCGCGCCCGGAAGCCCGCGGCGGTGTGAGCCCGGCATCCAGTCCTCGGCCTGATCTCGGGCGCCGAGCGGTGGCGGAAGCCATCGGCTCGGCGCTCCTTCTTGCTGCCGTGGTCGGCTCCGGCATCCTGGGCAGCCGCCTGGCTGGAGGCCAGGTGGCGCTGGCCCTCCTCGCCAACACCGTCGCGACAGGGGCGGCCCTCGTCGCCCTGATCCTGGCCTTCGGGCCCATCTCGGGCGCCCACTTCAATCCGGCGGTGACGCTCGCGGACGCCTGGCGGGGCGGGCTGCCCTGGCGCGAGACGCCCGTGTACATCGCGGCGCAGGTGCTGGGCGCTCTGGCCGGCGTGGCCGCCGCGAACGTCATGTTCTCGGAGCCCGTCTTCTTCGCCTCGCAGAAGGTGCGGGAGGGCGGCGCCCAGCTCTTCAGCGAGTTCGTGGCCGCCTTCGGGCTCCTCGCCGTGATCTGGGGCTGCGCGAGGCTGGCCGCGGGCACGGTCGCCTTTGCCGTCGGCGGCTACATCACGGCGGCCTACTGGTTCACCGCCTCGACGTCGTTCGCGAATCCCGCCGTCACGGTGGCGCGATCCCTCAGCGACACCTTCGCGGGCATCCGGCCCGTCGACGTCCCCGGTTTCATCGGCGCCCAGCTCATCGGCGCGGCGGCGGCCACCGCGCTCTTCGCATGGCTGACACCACTCGAGCGCGAACGGCGCGAGAACATGGCCATGAAGACGCAGGTGATCTTCGCGTGCGTCCACAATGCCGGCCGCTCCCAGATGGCCGCGGCCTTCTTCAACACGCTCGCCGATTCCGCGAAGGTCCGGGCCGCCTCCGCCGGGACCGAGCCCGCAAACCACGTCCATCCAGAAGTGGTGGCGGTCATGCGCGAAGTCGGCATCGATCTCGCTCGAGCCACGCCGACACGGCTCACCCACGATCTCGCCGCCGCCAGCCATCTGCTCGTCACCATGGGCTGCGGCGAGGCCTGCCCGGTCGTGCCCGGGCTCAAGCGTGACGACTGGCCCATCGAGGATCCGAAGGGGAAGCCCATCGAGCGCGCGCGGGCGATCCGCGACGAGATCCGATCGCGCGTCGAGCAGCTCATCACCGCGGAAGGCTGGCGCACGCCCGGTCGCCGCTGAGTCACGAGCGCGAGGAGTCAGCTCATGCCGATCACCACCCGCCCCGCCACCCCGGCCGATGCCGCGGCCATCGCGAAGATCTACAACCAGGGCATCGAGGACCGCATCGCCACCTTCGAGACGCGCCCGCGCACGCCCGAGGAGATCACGCGGTGGTTCGACGGCGTGCATCCGATCGTGGTGGCGGAGGATGCGGGCCAGGTCGTCGGCTTCGCGTCCACCTCGTCCTATCGCGCGCGGGACTGCTACTCCAGGATCGCGGAGTTCTCCGTGTACGTCGGGCGGGACCACCGCGGCCGCCAGGTTGGCCGCCAGGCCCTGGCCGCACTCATCGAGGAATCACGAAAGGCCGGGCTGCACAAGCTCGTCTCGCGAATCTTTCCCGAGAATGTCGCGAGCCGCGCTGCCTGTCGCGCGGCGGGCTTCCGCGAAGTCGGCGTCTACAAGGAGCACGGTCAGCTCGAAGGCGAGTGGAAGGACTGCGTCATCGTCGAGCGTCTCGTCGGCTAGTTGCCCCGGTGCGGCCTAGTCCTCGCCGCCGAGCTCCTTCGGCGAGATGGTCTTCAAGACCTCGAGCAACGCCTTGCCGGGCACGGCATTCTGGAGGAGGTCGCGATCGTGGCCCGGGCGAGCCGAGATGTTCGGCGCTGCAGGTTGATCATACCGTGCCTTCACGGGTGCACCGGGCCGGAGCTCTCGACGGTTGAACTCATCCCCCTTGATACTCTTGGGCGCCGCAGCCACAGCCTCAGCCGACGGATCGCCGGTCGACGGCTGCGCGGAGGCGGTTTGGTCGATCGGGGCCTGGGCGTCTTCCCAAGACGACCAGGGAGCGAGCAGTCGAATATCCACCCGCCGTGCCTTGGCAAAGGCTTCCGGGCTTGGCTTCTCGCCGGCAGCCAGCGCCACCTTGCCCATGGCGAAGGCTCGCAGCTGCCGTAGCTCGATGCCGTGACGCTGCACGAGATAGCGGGCCGCTGCTTCCACGCGCTCCCGAGCCAGTTCGTTGTTGTGTCGGTCATTCCCCCGCGGATCGGCAAACCCTTGCAGCTCCAGGACTGCGTTGGCGTCGGCCTTGAGGGCCTTGGCCACGTCCTCGAGCTCGTTCATGTCCCCGCTTCGGATTTCGGCCTTACCGGAGTCGAAGTAGATGGATCTCGCCTCCAGCAGTCTGAACTTGTTGCGCTCCGCGAGTCGCTGCGAGAGCCGGGCATCGGCATCAAGCGCGGTGACCGCCCGCGTCCTTGCGTCGCTCGCGAGCGCACCCACCGCGTCGATCGCCTGGCGGCTGGCCCCGGCACGATCCGCGGTTTCCCGCAGCTTCGTCTCCTGTTCCCGCAGCTTCGTCTCCTGAGTGTCGGCCCGTTGGTTGAGCTTGGTCTCCGTCTCGCCGAGTTGCGTCTGGACGAAGCTCTTCGTCGCGCAGCCGGAGCTGAGCACGGTGACGCCGCTGCAGAGGACCAGGAATGCCAGTTGTCGCCTCATGACGCGGCCTCCTTCGTCAAGCATCGGCGCTGAGAACAGTCCGCCGGAACTGAGATGCCAAGAAAAGGCACTTGCCTCGCTGCATACGGGGTGCCATGTGAAGTAATGCCTGACGAGCAGCGGAAGATTTGAGGATGGTCGAGAAGCGCGTCATTTTTCGGCGAAGGAGTTTCAACTTCTGTCAACTCACGGAGACACATTGGCGAGTGCGTTGCCCGTAGGTAACGGCTTCCCAGAGAAAGAACTTCGCGTGGCCCGCCATTTCTCTACGGTCAGGAGAACCGAGTATCGAAGGCGTCCGTCAGGGAACGCCATGAAGGGGACCCGTACCACTGGGGCGTTTTGCTCCGGGCCTACAAGGCCACGCCCTAGTCCCCAGATCCGCCCATGCCCGTGAGCATGACGCCCACGGCGGCCAGGGTCAGCGTGGCTGTCAGCGCCCAGAACATCGCCTCGTAGCCGCCGAGCCCGGACTGCAGGAGCGAGGCGCCCACCGGTCCCACGGCCCGCGCCCCGTTCGCCCCGAGCGCCATGGCGCCGCTGATGCTGCCGTAGTGGCGCGCGCCGAAGATCTCCGCCACCGTCGTCGCACGCGCCAGCGTGGCCATGCCGTTGGCGGCCCCGAGCATGATGACAAAGGGCACGAGAGTGGGCAGGTGCGAGACGAGGGCGAGCTGAGCCAGGGCCAGACCTTGCACGAGGAAGATGACCGCGGTGACCCAGCGATAGCCGAAGCGCGTGGCGATGGGCGCGAAGAGCAGTCGCCCGCCGAGCTGCACGGCCCCCATCCAGCCGATCATCAGCGCCGCGACGGTCGGCGAGTAGCCGCGGTCGGCCAGATACGGGATCAGATGCACGGTGACGGCGATGGTGGAAAAGTTTCCGATCACGAAGGCCGCCGTGAGCACCCAGAACACCACCGTGCGGAGGGCCTCGTGCAGCGTGACGCCCGGCGCCCGAGAGGTGGCCGCGTGCGCAGTGGCCCCATGCGTCGTCGCCTTGGGCGCTTGCCTCAGCACAAAGGCGTGGATGGGAATCGTCAACACCGCGAGCACCACCGCGAGAACGATCAGGGTGGACCGCCAGTCCATCCGACCGAGCAGCCACGACGTGATCGGCATGAAGATCGTGCTGGCGAGCCCGGCCGTCAAGGTCACGGTCAGCAGCGCGCGGTCCCGGTGACGCGAGTGGAACCAGCTGACCACGGCGGCGAAGGCCGGCTCGTACAGCGTGGCCGCCATGGCCAGGCCCAGGCCGAACCAGCAGACGTACAGCGCCGGCAGCGTGTGCACGTGAGCCCACACGAGGAGCAGCGCCACGCCCAGGCACGAGCCCAGCGTCATGAGGGCGCGCGGCCCGTGGCGGTCGAGCCATCGCCCGACGGGAAGGGCGGCCAGGGCCGAGGCGCCCAGTCCCACCGAGAAGGCGCCCGTCAGCGCCGTGCGCGACCAGCCGAGCTCCTGCTCCATCGGGCGGAGCATGACCGGGAAGCCGTAGTAAATGATGCCCCAGGAGACGGTCTCGGTGATGCTGAGGCCGCCGACGACGATCCAGCCGTAGGAGATCGAGGACGACTTCAACGAGCGGCGCGGGGTGCGCCGACAGGAGCGCCCTTCTCGGAATCTCGCACGAGCTCGATCAGGCGCCCGAGCGTGGCCATTCGCGCGTCCAGAGTTTCTCCGGCCGGCTCCACGCGCAGCGTGGTCACGCCGGCCTGCCGATAGGCTTCGATGCGCTGCCGCACCATCGCCTCGGTGCCGAGCAGATTGGTCTTGAGCACCAGCTCGTCGGGCACGCGGGCCGCCGCGTCCTCGCGCCGCCCGTCCAGCCACAGGCGCTGCACCTCGAGGGCCACGTCCTCGTAACCCGCACGCTTGAAGGCGTCGTTGTAGAAGTTGTGCTCGCGCGAGCCCATGGCGCCCAGCGTGAAGGCCAGCCCGGGCTTGCGCGGCGGGATCAGCCGCTCCACGTCGTCGGAGAAGGCCACGAAGCCTCCCGCCTGCAGATCGAGCTGGGCGAGCGAGCGGCCCGCGCGCTTCGCGCCCGTTTCCAGGTGGTCGAGGAACACACGCGCGTGCTCGGGCATGAACGAGGTGCCGAGCCAGCCGTCGGCGATCTCGCCCGTCATCTCGAGGCTCTTGGGCGAGAGCGTGGCGAGGTAGACCGGGATGTTGGGCTGGGGCTCGGCCGCCGAGCGCAGCGCCTTGCCCTCGCCGCCAGGCAGGGGCAACTCGTACACGCGCCCCTTGAAGCTGACCCGCTCACCGCGCGTGGCCTGGCGCACGATGTCGACGGTCTCGCGCATGCGCGTGACCGGCCGGTCGAAGCGGATGCCGTGCCATCCCTCGATGACCTGGGGCCCGCTGACGCCCAGCCCGAGGAGGAAGCGCCCGCGCGACATGCCGGCCAGGCTCATGGCCGTCATGGCGATCAGCGCGGGCGTACGCGTGCCCGCCTGGATGATCCCCGTGCCGACCTGGATGCGCGAGGTGCGCGCCGCCACGAAGGCCAGCGGCGTTACCGCGTCGTAGCCCCACGACTCGTGCGACCAGACGCAGTCCACACCGAGGCGCTCGGCCTCGACGACATACTGGCTGGCATCGTCCCAGTCTCGGCCTTCGACGCGCAGCGAGATGGCGACGCGCATCAGGCGAGCGCCGCGGCGTTCTTCTCGAGCTGCCGGGCATGATCGAGGTCGTGCAGGCGCAGGAAGAGCAAGGTCTCCCGCCAGTTGAGCGTGCCGAACATCCCGTGCTCGATCCGCTTGTCGAGGCGCGCCGTGGGATCGGCCCGCAGCACTCGCTCGAAGAGCGCCTCGCGGTCGCGCTCGAGGATGGCGCACCACTCGAGGGCACTGCGCCGCGGCGCTGCCTTCTCGCCTCGATCTTGGCTGGGGGCGCCCGGAGGCAGTCCGTCGAGGGCTCGCACGATCTGGCCGCCGAAGTGGCTCCCGGCCTCGACCACGTGGGCCATGACCTCGTTGCCGGACCATTCCGCCGGCTCCGGCCGATCGTGGAACCGGGCCGGCGGCACGGACGCGGCCGCCGCGCGCAGCTCGGCCATGGCCCCGCGCACCTTCTCGATGATGGCGGCAGGCGAGAGCTTGGCGCCCTGTGCCTCCAGATAGCTCCTGATCCGCGCTTCTTCCTCGGTCATTTGCGCCGAGTCTAGCCCAGATCATTCTTCAATGCGTTCCTGCGATCGTACCCACCCCTCACCCTTCCCTCTCCCCCTCCGGGGGCGAGGGATTCAAAGAACAGCACCCCACCCAGGGGGCGCATGTACGCAAGCCGGCCGAATTGACTTGAACCCCTGACAGGGGTAGGTATCGGGCCATGCGTTCGAGGCGCGTGGGCTCTGCATTCCTCGCCCTGCTGCTCGCAGGGATCGTGGGCATTCTCACCCCGATCGCCCAGGCCAGCCCGCCGGATCCGTCCTGGATCCGGGGCATGTACGACGACAATGACTTCGACGACGTCATCGTCCTGATCACCTCGGGCTCGGGTCTCGTTGGTGAGATCACCAGGGTCGAGCTCCGCCCCGACCGCGTCGTCGTCACGGCGATTCTTCCGCTTGACGACGGTCCGATCCCCTCGCTCTCGCTCGCTTCCGCTCAGCCCCGAGCCCCCCCTCCGGGCGCGTAGTTCCTTCCGTTGTGGCCCCGGGCGGCGGCCCCCGGGCTGCTTCCCGTGGCATGCACCGACCATCCAAGGAGATGGTCTGGGTGGCTCACATCGCTTTGGCCGATAGGGGTGCTACCTTGGGCTCGAGGAAGATCGGGCAGATCGTCGAGAAGCTGCGGGAGGCAAAAGGATTGACTCAGCACCAGCTGGCAGAGCGGGCCCAGATCTCCCAGAGCTTCGTCAGCATTCTCGAGGGCGGAAAGCTCGAGAGCATTCCGCCGCAGATGATTCTCGAGCGGCTGGCGCGGGCGCTCGACGTGAAGCCCGAGGCGCTCGGCGGAGCCTCCTGAAAGGGAGGGCATGGCCACACAGCCCCCGCGAACGGAGACCATCCTGGTCGTGGACGACGACCCCGAGATGCTGGGGTTCGTGGGCGATACCCTGCGGCTGCAGGGCTATACCGTCCTGGCCACCACCGATCCGCGCGAAGCGCTTCGCTGGGCGCGCCAGCACTCCGGACCCATCCACCTGCTCGTGTCGGACGTGGTGATGCCGCTCATGCACGGGCGCGACCTGGCCCAGGAGCTGCGCGCCGTTGCCCCCGGCATCAAGGTGCTGTTCATGTCAGGCGCCAGTCCCGCCGAGGTGGCGGACCACGGCATCGGCCTCGCCTTCGGTCAGCCCTACCTGGTCAAGCCGTTCACCGACGCGGCGCTCACGAACAAGGTGCGCGCGGCGCTCGACTACCGCTCGCCGTTTTCGAAGCCGCCCCCGCATTGAACATGGCCGAGGCGCCCCGCCCGCCCCTTGGCCCGAGCGCCGCGCGCGTATACACTCCCCTCTGTGACCCCGCCCCAGGACCTCATCGGCGCCTCGCCCCGACGCAAGGAAGATCACCGGCTCCTGACGGGCACGGGCCGCTACGTCGACGACCTGATGCGCCCCGGCACGCTGCACATGGCCGTGGTGCGGAGCCGCCATGCCCACGCCCGCATCATTAAGATAGGCGTGGAGGTGGCTCGGGCCCTGCCCGGCGTGGCCGCTGTCCTCACCGCGCCCGATCTGCCCGAGATCAAGCGCTCCATGCCCGCGGCCTATGGCGGCCAGTACAAGGGCCGCCCCTTCACCATCCCTGTGCTCGCCCACGAGCGCGCCAACCACGTGGGCGAGGCGATCGCCATCGTGCTGGCGGAGAGTGCCTACCAGGCGGTCGATGGTGCCGAGGCCGTCGAGGTCGAATACGAGCCGCTGCCCGTCGCCTCGGATACCGAAGCCGCGACCAGCCTCACGCCCGCCATCCACGACTGGCCCGACAACACCACGCTGCCCGTCAGTGGATCGTACGGCGACGTGGACAAGGGCTTTGCCCAGGCCGAGGTGGTCGTCAGCGAGAAGATCCGCCACCCGCGGATGGCCGGCATGGCTCTCGAGGGACGCGCGGCGATGGCCTATCACGATGCGGACACGGGCACGCTCACCGTCTGGTCCGCCACGCAGAATCCCTACTCGCTGCGCGATTCCCTGGCCGCCGTCCTCGAGCTGCCCGCCGAGCAGATCCGCGTGATGGTGCCCGACGTGGGCGGCGGCTTCGGCCCCAAGGGCTCGATCTATCCGGAGGAGATGCTGGTGGGCGCGGCCG
>Ga0137409_10004090_pt1 | contig 15403 bp, 13 predicted proteins | sample CZODoug1_16funga_FD_122059 | JGI IMG/M metagenome (GOLD analysis project Ga0137409, IMG submission 122059) | Vadose zone soil fungal communities from Angelo Coast Range Reserve, California, USA - CZODoug1_16fungal (Hybrid Assembly) | ecosystem: Environmental > Terrestrial > Soil > Vadose zone... | reverse complement strand
CTGACGTCGGCCGGCGCCATTTCGAGCAAAACGAAATACCCCTAAAAAATAGCTTCGAATCAAGGGGTTGTGCGCATCCTAAGTCTTCCGGCGCAAAAATCGTGGCAAAATCCGGTGTTATCGCTTTTCACGATGCTCCAATCCCCGCAGATCGGGTGGAGCGAGCCGCTACCCAAACCGCTCCCGCGCCAGCCTCGCGCCTGCGCCCAGGGCCGTAAGCTTCGCGGCGGCGATGTCGCTGCGCATCGGCGCCATGCCGCAATTGGTGCACGGGATGATGCGCTCGCGCGGAACGTAAGGCAGTGCCTTGCCGATCAGCGCGGCGACCTCTTCCGGCGTTTCGATCGTTTCGGTCGCGACATCAACGACGCCGATGAGCACGTCCTTGCCGTCGAGCAGCTTCAAGAGTTCGATCGGCACCTTTGAATTGCGGCATTCGAGGGAGATCTGTCCGATCCGGCTTTTCGCCAAAGCTGGGAAAACCCGCTCGTATTGACGCCACGCAGCGCCGAGCGTCGCCTTCCATTCGACATTCGCCGGAATGCCGTAGCCGTAGCAAATATGGATTGCGGTGGTGCAGGTGAGGCCGGCGGCAGCGCGATGAAGCGCCTCGATGCCCCAGTCCGTTGCGGCGTCCATATAGACGTTGAAGGCCGGCTCGTCGAACTGGATCACATCGACGCCGTCGGCTTGGAGCGCCAGGGCCTCCTGGTTGAGCACGTCCGCGAAGGCAAGCGCCATCTTGATGCGGTCGCCATAGTAACCGTCTGCGATCGTGTCGACGATGGTCATCGGACCCGGCAAGGTGAACTTGAGTTTCTTAGCCGTATGGGCGCGGGCGAAATGCGCTTCGCAGGCATGCACGCGGCCCTTGAGCGAGAGCTGTCCGGTCACGGTCGGCACCATGGCCTTGTAGCGGTCGTTGCGGATACCCATTTCGACGCGCTTGGTGAAGTCAATGCCGTTGACGGCTTCCAGAAAGCCGTGGACAAAGTGCTGCCGCGACTGCTCGCCGTCGGTGACGATGTCGATGCCGGCGTCTTCCTGCAGCTTGATCGCCACAAGGGTGGCGTCGAGCTTCGCGGCTTCGAGCTCGGCTCCGGCAGGCCGCCACGCCGCCCACAGCTTGCCGGGCTCGGCAAGCCATGGCGGCTTAGGCAGGCTGCCGGCGATAGTGGTCGGGAACATTTGTCACCTTGCTTTGGCAAACGCGGGCGGTCGTCACGGCCGCCACTGATAAATCCAATCATGTTGCGCGAGCAGCCGCTCACCGCCAAGCGCCCTGAGAATCGTGTCGCGGATGGATGCAGCCGGCTCACGGAGATGATATGTGAAATCGTTGCGTCGCGCTGCCCTCTGTATCCGTGCGGTGCGGGTTTGGCGCGGCTGCTCATATCGACGCAGGCTCCCCGCAGGATCAACCGGTGAGCGACTGAGCTCTCGGGCCAACACGGCGGCATCCTCGATCGCCATGGCGGCACCCTGCGCCAGGAATGGCAGCATGGGATGTGCGGCGTCCCCGATCAAACTGACGAGGCCATTTCCCCAACTCCACGATGGCGCGCGATCGCAGAGCGTCCATTTCTGCCAGCCGCCGGCCGCTTGTACAAAACTTCTCGCTTCTCGTGGCAATTGGCTTGACCGTGCGAGCAGGTCGGAGCGATCGACCTCGGTCGTCCATGCGATGCTCTCCCACCTATCACGGATAACCCAGACAATATTCACGGCGGCCTTGGCTCTTACGGGGTAGTGAACCAGATGCCAGCCCGCACCGAGCCAGAGGTTCACCACCGGCTCAAGATATTGCGGTTGGACGACCTCCGCGGGTGCCACCGTGCGCCAGGCGCTTCGGTCAGCCAAGCGCGGAGATTTCGAATCGCCAAGGCGAGCCCTGATCGTCGACCGTAGTCCGTCGGCGCCGATCAGCGCAGCTCCGCGATATTCCGCGGCTGCACCGCCGCAATTGACACGTGCGCGCACGCCGGCGGCGTCGAAGGTGAAATCATCGACCTTGGCGCCCAGTGTCAATGCAATACGCGGCTCGGCCGCAACCGCCTCAAGCAGCACCTTCTGCAGGTCAGCGCGATGGATCACCCAATAGGGCGCCCCGTACCGCGCCAACATGGTGGCACCGAGCGGTAACGTCGCGATTTCGCGACCGGAATGCCCAGAACGCAGCCGGATGGCGGCGGGTTCGACAATTGCGGGCTCGAGTCGGTCGGCAAGTCCGAGTGCTATCAGCACCCGAGTGGCGTTAGGCGAGAGCTGAATGCCGGCGCCGGCTTCCTCGAGCTTCTCCGCCTGATCGAGCAGCGTGACCCCGATACCCCGCTGCGCCAGCGCCAGGGCCGCCGTCAGCCCGCCGATGCCGGCGCCGGCGATCAATATGCCGTCCGAAGCCACTTCCCATCCGCAGCCCCCTCCCTACCCTTCCCCGTGTGCGGGGGAGGGTAGGGACGGGGCTGTTTCGGCGTTGGGCAGCGCGCATTCCGGCGGACGCGCGGCGTTGGGCGCGAGCGTCGGATCGTGGCGATATAAGGTCGAGCAATAGGGGCATATGATCTCGGTATCGCCCCCCATGTCGAGGAATACGTGCGGGTGGTCGAACGGGGGAAGCGCGCCGACGCACATGAACTCCCTGGCGCCGATCTCGATAACGCCGACACCTGCGTCATTGTGGAAATGGGGTACGATCCGGTCCACCATGGAATGGCCTTGCCTTCGAGACTGCAAAAACGTCGGCCGGGACCATAGCGACGAACGGGTTCGATTCCTAGATTCTTGAGGGTAGAATTGCCGAGAAAGGTGCGCCCACGCCAACCCTACCCTCCCACGCACGCGGGGGAGGGGGGACTTCCGGTGGGCAAAGCGGGATTTGTAAGCTAAAATTCTTTCAATTTCGGTGTCGCAGATGAGACGGATCATCCTGCCGCTGATTGCGGTGGCCCTGTGTGCAACCGCGGCGTATGCGGTGCTGCCTCGCGCGCATGAGTCCTACGTGCTCCTCAATGCGCAGGACGAGCCGGCAGTGCTGGCGGATATTGCGGTCGGGAAGGCACTGTCGGCGCCGGTCGCCCGCACCGAAATCGAGAACGCCCTCGATGCCGGCGATCCGGAACTTGCCGCGAGCTTCCTTGAACTTGCGCGCGATCGCGGCATCGTGGTTGATCCGCTGCTCGCCGCGCGCGTCGACGCTGCCAATGCGCCCAGTGCGCAGGTGGTGCGCGCGGCCGTGAGTTTCGGCCACGGGCTGGTCACTGGAGCGCCGGAGGATCTTGCCGGACTCGCCGGGACTGCGACCGGCGATCTGTTCGTGTTCGGAGATATTCGCGATGCAGTACGCGAGGGCGCCCATTTGGCGCGCGGCGAACCCGCTGACGAGCTCATACTCGGGCTTGCGTGCGCAGGTATTTTGGTGACCGCCGCGACCTACGCGACCCTCGGAGCGGCTGCACCGGAGCGCGTCGGCCTGTCGTTCGTCAAGGCCGCTCGCAGAACCGGGCGGTTGGCGGCGCCAGTCGCGGAGTGGATGACGCGTTCGGTCCGCGAGGTGGTCGACACCAGGGCGTTTGGGGTCGCGCTGGGCAAAGCATCGATCACCGCGCCAGGGGCGGCGCTGCGCCTCGCCCGCGATGCTGTCAAGCTCGACCGCGCCGAGGGCGTCATAACCATGATGCGCGACGTCGGGCGCGTGCGGGCGAAAGCCGGCACCGGGGCCGCACTGGAAGGTCTTAAGCTTTCTGAAGGGCCCCGCGACGTGGCGCGGCTCGCGCGTCTCGCCGAGACCAAGGGCGGCAAGACCCGCGCGATCCTCAAGCTCGCCGGCCGCGCCGCTTTCGCGCTCACGGTTGCGGTCATCGATCTCTTAAGCTGGGTGTTCACTGCATTTTGGGCCGTGTTCGGTTTCTGCTCGGCGGTGAAACGAACCACGGAGCGGACGACCGAGCGGTATCTGCACTGGCGCAAGAGGGGGCGCGCGCGCCGGCAGGCGGCCGCGGTGACGCAAGCTGCGGCGCTCGTGGCCGTGCCCGGTTGAGCCCCCTACCTACCCCCCCTGGACGCCCGCGGTCCCCAGCAGGCGGTCACGCCCGCGGGGGCCCCGGCTGGACGCACATGAACGAACCAATCCGCTTGGTCCACTCCGCCGACAGGGTCGGGTAGGTGCCAGGGGCAAGACGCATCGATTCGCCGCCGAAATTCTCGTCGGAGAAGAAATCCCAGGTGCCGCCCCCCACAACGATAGAAGAGATCTCGTTGCGCCATCCAGTCTGTGACAAGCTCGGCTGGCCGTCGCCGGTCGGGGCCGAGTTGCCGGCGAAATTGGGCTCTGAGTAAATCGTCGTTTGGCACGCGCCATTCTCCGCGGGTGGCGGCGGCGGTGGCGGCAAGGTCGCAACCTGCTCTGGCGGAGGACCGACTCGGGGACAATATTGAACGCACTGCGGCTCGCCGCCGCCGTCCTCGAAATCGACCGTGCGCCACTGCAGCTGGCAGCCGTCAGGTGTGAAACCGGTGCAGACGGGCCCCTCCGTTGAGACGTAGGCGTCCGGATACCAATACGAACCGCCAATCACAACGACGCCCAGCAATACGACCGGAACGAACAGCCTCCTCTGGCCGCGGACCCACATGAACTTGGAATCTTTGTGGATCGGCCAGAATTTGTCGTGCAGGTGGACGGCCGGAAAGCCGGGCTTGATCTGCTGGAAGGCGCCAGGGGCTGGTTTCAACAGCGTCGAATTGACAACAGGTTGGCTGGGGCCAAGCTTGATGATGGCGGGACCCTGTGGCGCGGTCGTGCTCCCATGCACGAAATTCGGACTGGCGGGTGAGAAGTTCGGTCCGAGTGCACCTGGATTATGGGGCGGGAGGTTTGGCCCGAGTGTGCTCGGATTGTTGGGTGGCAGGTTTGGTGCGAGTGCGCTCGGACTGTTGGTTGGGAGGTTCGGTGCGAGTGCGCTCGGATTGTTGAAGGGGAGGTTCGGCCGCAGTGCGCTTGGATTGTTGAGCGGCAGGCCCGGATTGAAGTGCTGCACACTCGGATTCACGGCCTGAAAATTGTTGTTGTTCTGCGGCTGCGTGAACGTCGGCATGACGCGGACGGGCGGCGCCGACGGCGGCATGACGGGTGCTACGCGTTGTACCGGGGGGGTGTGAAACGCTGGTGCAGGGTGCTGGAATGGAGTGGTGTGTTGCACCATGACCGGCCTATTCGGCATGGCGTGTTGCACCATCCCGGGCCGGTTCGGTTGTGCCGCCTGCGCATCGGTGGCCGACGCAATGGCGGCCATCGCCGTCAGCATCAACGTGGTAGCAATGCTTGCAGCGGATCGCCTTGCCGATAAGAGGAGCACGTGAACCTCGCCTCGGACGGATGTTTCGCCAACGCGGCCACAGCGCCCGGATTGCCTTTGCCGCGGCCGATGACCCTATCTTACGACTCGCGATAGCCCTCTTTTGGGCCGCGTGTTCAATTTCGTGTGACGTTCAGGGGGCCTCTCCGCATGCAGGGGAGGAGGTTATGCCCCCGGCGCGCCCGGCTGAACACACATGAAGGAGCCGATCCGCTTGCTCCACTCCGGCGCCAACATCGGATAGGGGCCGGCAGAAAGGCGCATCGATTCGCCGCCGAAGTTTTCCTCGCTGAAGAAATCCCAGGTGCCTGCCTGCACTTGAATCGAAGAGATTTCATTGCGCCATCCGGTCTGCGACAGCGCCTGCTGGCTGTCCTCCGTCGGCGCCGAGAGGCCGGTGAAATTGGGTTGCGAGAAGATCGTCATCTGGCAGGCGCCGCTCTGCGCAAACGCCGGCGGCGGCGGGAGATCCACAGCCCGCGCCGGAGGAGGACCGACCTGGGGACAGTACTGCACGCATTGCGGCTCGGCGCCGCCGTCCTCGAAATCGACCATGCGCCAGTGCAACTGGCAGCCGTCCGGCGTGAATCCGGTGCAGACCGGTCCCTCAATGGACACGTAGCCGTCCGGATACCAATAAGAACCGCCGATGATGGCGACGCCCAGGAGGCCGACTGGAACGAAGAACCTCCTGTAACCGCCAAACCAGATGAACTTCGGACCTTTGAGGATCGGCCAGAACTTGTTGTGCATGCTCACGGCCGGGAAGGCGGGCCTGATCTGCTGGGGGCCGCCGGGACCGGGCTTCAACAGCACCGGACTAAAATTCGGTTTGCCCGGACCAGGCTTGAGGGCATTGCCGCCCTGCAACGGCAAACCGACCTTCGGCTGCACCAGGTTCGGATTGAACCTCTGGGCGTTCGGATTGACGTGCTGGAGGCCTGGATTGTTGAGCCGAACGTTGGGATTGACGCGCTGCAGGCTTGGATTCACCGCCTGAAAATTTCTGTTGGCATTCTGTGGCTGCGTGAATCTCGGGGCGACTTGGACCGGCCTGTTGATATGCACTTGCGGAGCGGGGCGCGGCGTGAACACTTGCGGCGCCACACGTTGGACCGGGGCAGCGCGCTGGATTGGAGCGGCGCGCTGCACGACCGGTTGCGCCGCTTGCGCGCCGGTGACATAGGGGACGCCGGCCACCGCCGCCGCTGCCATGAAAGCCGCAGCGCCTGCTGCCGGTAACCTTATCGATGAGAAGGGCACGCCAACCTCCGTGGAACGAATGCCTTGACAAACTGTGCTCCCCGTCCCTTCCCTCCCCCCGCCGCGGGGGGACCGGGAGCGAGCAGAACACCCTACCTTAACACCCGCGGCTGCTCTGAGTCCCTCATTTTCGACGGACACTCGGCGCGGCGTACGTGGAGATATTCTTTGTCGGAAATCGTTACGCGGAGGTTCAATGCCGGACCGGTGGAATTAGCTTACATCGATGAGGGCGACGGCGAGCCGATTGTGCTTGTGCATGGCTTCGCCTCCAACAAGGAAGTCAACTGGGTGTATCCGGGGTGGGTGACGACGCTGAGGCGCGCCGGCCGCCGCACGATCGCCCTCGACAATCGCGGCCACGGCGCGTCAACCAAGCTTTATGATCCGGCGCTCTACCATACCGATCTCATGGCTGACGATATTCGCGCGCTGCTTGACCATCTCGGCCTCGCCCGCGCCGATGTCATGGGCTACTCCATGGGGGCTCGCAACACCGCATTCCTGGCGCGCGCTCACGGCGAGCGGGTACGCTCCGCGATTCTCGGCGGCCTCGGCATTCATCTCGTCAAAGATGGCGGGTTGCCGGGATCGATCGCCGCTGCGCTCGAGGCGCCGTCGGTCGAGGATGTGACAGATCCGCAGGGACGGATGTTCCGTGCGTTTGCGGAACAGACCAAGTCCGACCGCTTGGCGCTCGCCGCCTGTATCCGCGGTTCGCGGCAGTCGCTGTCGCCGTCGGAAGTGGCGCAGATTGCGGTGCCCATGTTGATCGCCGTAGGCACCGAGGACAACATCGCGGGCTCGCCCCATGAGCTTGCCGCACTGATGTCCGGGGCGCGTGCGCTCGATATTCCGGGCCGCGATCATATGCTGTCGGTCGGAGACGGCGTTTTCAAGGAGGCGGTGCTGAGGTTTCTTAAGGAGCGACCGTGACGACATGGTTCGCCGGGTCGCGGTTCGGGGGTGGCGCACCCGGCAGGGGCTTCCTATTTGTACTGCACTCGAAAACACTGACCCTCGTCGCCGGAGGACCGCAATGGCCCAGCCGCAGAGAATAACGCCGATCGAGAGCGTCGATCCCATCTGGGCGCGCATTCGCAGCGAGGCCGAGGCCGTCGTGAGGCAGGAGCCGCAACTCGCTTCGTTCATCTACGCGTCGCTGCTCGAGCATGACACCTTGACGGGCGCGGTCGTGCACCGCATCAGCGACCGGCTCGATCATCCGGTCATGAGCGGTGCCACCATTCTGCAGGCCTTCCTCGATGCTCTCGCGGACTCGCCCGAGATCGTCGATGCCTTCCGGGCCGATATCGTGGCGACTTACGATCGCGATCCGGCGACCACGCGATTTATCGAGCCCGTGCTGTATTTCAAGGGCTTTCACGCGATCCAGACCCATCGCCTTGCCCACTGGCTGTGGGGAAAACACCGCAAGGATTTTGCGCTCTATTTGCAAAGTCGTTCGTCGGCGGTGTTCCAGACCGACATACACCCGGCGGCAAAAATCGGCCGTGGAATCTTTGTCGACCATGCCACCGGGCTCGTGGTCGGTGAGACCGCGGTCATCGAGGACGATGTCTCGCTGCTGCACGGCGTGACGCTGGGCGGCACCGGAAACGAGAACGGTGACCGCCATCCCAAGATTCGCAAGGGCGTTATGATCGGGGCCGGCGCCAAAATCCTCGGCAATATTGAGATCGGCCACTGCGCCCGCGTAGCGGCGGGGTCGGTGGTCATCAAACCAGTCCCCAACAATGTCACGGTTGCGGGTGTTCCGGCCAAGGTGATCGGGGAAGCCGGCTGCGTGGAGCCCTCGCGCACCATGGATCAGATGCTCCATAACGTGGGCGTGTAACGCCTGGGAGCGTGTTCCGCTGAGATCAAATCACGTCATGCCCGCGCTTTTCGCGGGCATCCACGCCTTTCTTGCGGCATCTCAGCAAGGAAGACGTAGATGGCCGGGACAAGCCCGGCCATGACTCCGAGTAAATGACGCCCTGCCCGACGTCTCGTCCGCCACGACAAAGACATTGGTATGCCACGGGATTCAGTTTGAATCGGATGGCGCGCTGAGATAGCCGTTAGCCTATCGAGATTCGTAACGCCCCTGGAGGCCAGGGGGGCAAAGGAGCTGCCGTGGACGTCAAAGAAATCCGCAAGCTGGAAAATTATATGAGGCGCTTGTTCGGCAACACCAAGCTGCGTGTCGTGCCGCGTCCGAAAAAAGACGATTCTGCCGAAGTCTATATCGACGAGGAGTTTATCGGCGTGATGTTCGTCGACGACGAGGAGGATGAACGTAGCTATAATTTCCAGATGGCGATCCTTGGGGCGGATCTGGAATAGGGATAGCGATTCCTTCGTCTCACTCAGCCGCGGCGCACGCGCTCGCGTGAACCCAGACTTTGCAGAATGGGTAAAGGCGCGTCTTCGCGCCGTGCCCACCGATGCGTGGTAAGCGCGCGGAGCCTGTCATTGGGCCGGCCCCCCGGGTCCGGCCTCTGGCCGGCCAGATGGCACGCTCCGGCCCGGACCCGTTGGCTTTGCCCGCCCTACTTCTCTCTCACTTCTCTTACTCCGCGGCTGCGACGCGGATATCGGGTTCGGCGCGCTGCGCGCGCTCGCCGCGCAGCCAGTTCTGCAAGCGGTCGAGATAGAGGTACACCACCGGCGTGGTGTAAAGCGTGAGCAACTGGCTGAGCGCAAGCCCGCCCACCATGGCGTAGCCAAGCGGCTGGCGCAGTTCCGAGCCGGTGCCGTTACCGAGCGCGAGCGGCACGCCGGCGAGCAACGCCGCAGCGGTCGTCATCATGATGGGGCGGAAGCGCAACAGGCACGCCTCACGGATTGCTGCGACCGGCGGCATGTGTCGCTCATGCTCGGCCGCGATGGCGAAGTCGACCAGCATGATGCCGTTCTTCTTGACGATCCCGATCAACAGGATGATCCCGATGATTCCGATGACCGACAAGTCCATCTGTCCGAAGCGCAGCGCCAACAGGGCGCCGATGCCGGCGGAAGGGAGTGTGGAGAGAATGGTCAGCGGGTGAATGAAACTCTCATAGAGAATGCCGAGGATGATGTAGACGACCACGAGCGATGCCAAGACCAGTACCGGCATGCTCGACAGCGAGGCCTGGAACGCCTGGGCGTCGCCCTGGAATGACGAGATCACCTGCGGCGGCATGCCCAGCTCAGCGGCCGCGGCCGTGATGGCGTCGACGGCATCGCCGAGCGCGACCCCGGCACGCAGGTTGAAGGTCAAGGTGACTGATGGGAATTGGGATTGATGGGTCACCTGGAGCGGCCCGGCGCGGCTCGCATCGATTTCCACGAAGGTCGACAGCGGAACAATGCCGCCGGTCAGCGGCGATTTCACGAAGAGGCGGTCGAGCGAGGCGAGGCTTGATTGCAATTCGGGCAGGATTTCCAGGATGATGAAGTAGGTATTGAGCTGGGTGTAGTACTGCGTGATCTGCCGCTGCCCATAAGCGTCGTTGAGAGTGTCGTCGATCAACTGGGGAGAAATGCCGAAGCGGGCGGCCTGGTCGCGGTTGATCGTGATCTTGAGCTGCGGCGCGTTGGCGAGGAGATCGCTCGTCGCGTCGGCAAGCTGCGGCAGCGTGCGGAGCTTTTGCAGCATCTTCTGCGACCACTCGATCAGTTCGTCGACGTCGGGATCTTGCAGCGTGTACTGGTAGCTGCCGCGTCCGATCCGGGCGCCCACGTTGATATCCTGCGTCGGGGTCAGGAACACGTTGGCGCCGGGGACCTGGGCGAACTGGGGCCGCAGCCGGTCGATGATCTGCCGCGCCGTCGCGGTGCGCTGCGCCCGCGGCTTGAGCACAATGGTAAAGCCGCCTGTATTGACGGGGTTGGGGCTGTCGGTGCTGCCCGTCTGCGATCCCATCCCCTGAACGTCGGGATCGCGCAGGATGATGGCGCCGAGCTCCTGTTGGAGCCGCATCATCTCGTAGGGCGAAACCTCTTGCGATGCTTCGGAGACGCCCGAAATGAGGCCGGTATCCTGGCTCGGAAAGAAGCCCTTTGGCGACTCGATCGCCATGACGACGGTGAGCGCCATGGTGACGAAGAACACGCCGAGCACGATCGCCTGATGGCGCAGCACGACGTCGAGGGTGCGCCTGTAGAACGACAGCATGGCATCGAAGCCGGTTTCGATGAAGCCGTGGAGGCGACCGTGCCGTTCCGCATGCGGACGCATGAAGCGTGCGCACAGCATCGGCGCGAGCGTCAGCGAAACCAACGCCGAAACCGCGATGGAGGCAGTCACCGTGAGGGCAAACTCGCGGAACACCCGGCCCATGATCCCGCCCATCAGCAATAGCGGGATGAACACCGCGACCAGCGAAAAACTGATCGACAGCACCGTGAAGGCGATCTCGCGCGCCCCCTTGAGCGCTGCCTCGAAGGGCGGGACGCCGTCCTCCACATGCCGGTAAATGTTCTCCACCACCACGATGGCATCGTCGACCACGAACCCGACCGCGATGGTCAGCCCCATCAGCGAGATGTTGTCGAGACTGAAGTTGAGCATGAACATCGCCGCGAACGAACCGAGCAGCGCCAGCGGCACCGTGATGCTGGGAATGAAGGTCGCCCAGAAATCGCGCAGAAAAAGCAGCACGACCATCACGACGAGGCCGATGGTCAGGATCAGGGTGAACTCGACGTCGTGGACCGACGCGCGAATCGTCACGGTGCGGTCGAGCAGGGTCTCGACTTTCATCGCCGCCGGAATATTTGCCGTGAGCTTCGGGAGCTGCGCCTTGATGAACTCGACGGTGTCGATGACGTTCGCGCCGGGCAGCTTCTTGATGCTCAACAGCATGCCCGGTTTGTTGTTGGGAAAGCCCGCAACGTAGCGGCTCGACGCCTCAACGACAGCTTGGCCGACATCGCGCACCCGCAGCGCAGCGCCGTCGCGGTAGGCCAGGATGACGTTGTGGAACGCTTCGGCTTGAGTGATCTGGTCATTGGTCGAGATCGTGTAGCCGACCTTGGGGGTGAAGATCGTGCCCTTGGCGGCGTTGCTCGTGGCCTTGACGAGACTGTCGCGAACCTCCTCCAGAGTGAGCCCGATCGAAGCGAGCTTGGCCGGATCGACCTGCACGCGGATCGACGGCTTCTGGTCGCCGATGATCGAGGCTTGGGCGACGCCGGGCACCTGCGACAACGCCTGAATGAAGATGTTGTCGAGGTTGTCGTGGACGGTGGTGAGCGGCAGCGTGTCGGAATGCGCCCACAACATCATGATCGGGGCGTCGGCGGGATTGACCTTGCGGTAGATCGGCGGATAGGTCATCGCCTGCGGCAGGAACTTGCTCGCCGCCGTGATTGCCGCCTGGATATCCTGGGCGGCGAGATCGATGTTGCGGTTGAGGTCGAACTGGATGACGACCTGGCTTACACCGAGCGAGCTCAGCGAGGTCAGCTGGGTGACGCCGGCGATCTGGCCGAACTGGCGCTCCAGCGGCGCGGCGACGGCGGAGGCCATGGTCTCGGCGCTCGCTCCGGACAGCGTCGCGGTGACCTGGATGGTCGGAAAGTCCACCTGAGGTAACGGCGCGATCGGCAGGAACGGAAAGGCCACAAGCCCCAACAGGGCCAGCGCCGACATGATCAGCGAGGTCGCGACCGGCCGGCGGATGAAGGGTTCCGAGAGGTTCATTGGGCTCTCCCGGCCGTCGGCGACGTCGCGTTCGGCGCATTGGCTGCGATCGGCGAAGATGTGATCGTCACGCGCGCGTTGGCCTGCAGCTTGTACTGACCGTCGGTTACCACGCGGTCGCCTTCGGCGAGGCCCGTATTGATCACGGTGAGATCGCGCGATACCGGGCCAAGCTCGATCCGGCGCGGCTCGGCGACGCTGTCCGCATTGACGATCCAGGCGAACAGGCCTTGCGGGCCGCGCTGTACTACCGTGGTCGGGACCGCGATAACGTTGCGGCGGGTCTCCAACGACACTCTTGCGTTGACGAATTCGCCGGGCCACAGCCGTTCATCGGCATTGTCGAACATCGCCTTGAGGCGGATGGTGGCAGTGGCCTGGTCGATCGAATTGTCGATGAGGAGGAGCTTGCCGGTGCTCAGGAGCCGGCGATTGTTCTGGTCGTACGCCCCCACCTCGACCGGACCGCGCGCCATCGCATCGCGCAGGTCATCGAGCACTTGCATCGGCAAGGTGAACAGCACCGCCGACGGCTGGGTGAGGACGAGATTTGCGATCGGCCGTGCATCGCTCGCATGCACGAGATTGCCCGGGTCGACGAGGCGCACGCCGATGCGTCCGTCGCTCGGCGCCCTGATCGTGGCGAAATCGAGCTGCGCCTGCGCGGTTTCGATCGCCGCCTCATCGGCCTCGATCGATGCCTTGAGCTGGCCGACTCTTGCCTGCTGGTGGTCGACGGTCTGCTGGGTGGTGATGCTTCGCACCACCAGCGTCATGGAGCGCTCAAGGTCCTTTTCAGCAGCCCCGAGGGTCGCCACGTCCTGAGACTTCTTCGCCTTGGCTTGGTCAAGCGCGGCCCGGAACAGGCGCGGTTCGATCCGCGCCAGCACGTCGCCCTTTCTGACATGCTGGCCCTCGGTGAACAGCACCTCTTGCATGATGCCGTCAACCTGCGAGTGGATCGCGATCGTGAATGAGCCCTGCGCGGTGCCGAGACCGGTGACGTAAATCGGCACATCCTGCCGGGCCGCGACAGCGACGCTGACCGGGACCGCCGGCCGCCCAGGTGGCGGTGCGGTGCGTTGAGGTTCGGAGCCCGGAACGCGGTACCAATATAAGCCGCCGGCCGCGAAGATGACGAAGGCGACGCCGATCGCGACAATGCGGTGCGCAGCTGCACCGCCTAAATTGCTCGCATGGGGCATTCCTCCGGCGTTGTCTGCCGTGCGGCATTGTTATCTTTTCGTTTTGATCACTATATGGGCTGTCTGCCTTTTTTTGAAGCGCATCGCGATGCACTTGGCCTCTCTCCCGGGTCGTGGCCGGGCTTGTCCCCGCCACCCCGATTATTTTCGCCGGTGCCTTCACGTTCGAGGTCGCCGGGACAAGCCCGGCGACGACGCCGGTAGGCGATTCAAAACGACCGAAATCCTCTCTAACGACGGCTTCGGTGTAGTTTCCAAGCGATGTAGGCGGCGGCCGAAAGCCCTACGCCCATGGCAAGCCATTCCGGGTGAAAGCACGGCCCCGGATAGGGACATGCCTGGCCGAGCCAATTGGTGCCAAAGGTCTGAACGGCGCTTGCCAGGAAAACGATGCCGAGACCTGTGACGAGTAGGATCATTCCCTTCATCGGAAACGGCGCCTGATTTGGACGAGCTGCCTCATCGCAACAATCGGTCTCGCGCTGGCGCGAAACCCGACGGGTGGTGGCAGGTGCCAGCACCCCGCGTGTTGACGACGAGAACGGCGCAATGCGGCGACGGCGTCGGCGATGCGGCCGTTCAGGTCGCGACCTGTCAGGCGTGGGGAGGACCGCGGGCGTTAAAGCAAAGGCGATCGCTTGAAGCGAGCGCAGGCCTCGCCAACGACCACGACAAATCGCGCACAATCGACGTTGGCGAAACGGGCGCGGGGGAGACCGGCAATACCAGCGTGTTTGCTAAACTGATGTTGTTGCAGACGGCGCAGAAATCCTGGGCAAGACGGGTCGGGGGCCGTGGCGCAGGTGCGGACGGAGCACCGGTCGAATCGTTTGTCGAATCGGCCGATGCGGTCAGCGCAGCGGAAATGACGCCGACGTTACTCAGATGAAGGTGGCCGAACGTGAGCGCGAACTGGCAGGCCAGCGCAAAGAACGCCACCCAGGCAAACTTTCCGCTGTTCGATCGGAACCAGCCCATCGGGCGCGGCATCTGACGTCACCTGAAGTTGAAGCGTACTGGAACAACAAAGCTCAGTTGGGCATCGGAAATTTGATCGGGCGGCGGCGGCATCGGCTGTGCGCGCGCCAGCATGGCGAGCGTTTCTTGATCGAGGGCCGCTGATCCCGAGCTTTGCACGATGCGGCTGCTGAGCACGTGGCCCTCGTGATCGATCTTGAACGCCACCTTGGCGATGCCTTGTTCCCCGCGCGAACGCGCCTCGGCCGGGTAACGCTTGAAATGCTCGATGTGGGCGGCAAGCTGGGTCTGCCAGCGAGCGACCGCCACCTGCGGCGTTCTCGCCTGCTGTGGGGCCGTGGCTTGCTTTTCTTCCACCGGAGGCTCCGGCTTGGGCGGCTCCGGGAGCGCAAGAGCCACCTCAGCTTCGGGCTCGGGCGGCTTCGTCTCCTCCTTTGGCGGCGGCGTCTCTTCGCTCTCCTGCTCCACGACTGGTCCCGGGGGCAAGTCCAGCGCCGGCACCATGGACGTTACGAGCGACTCCGGCAGTTCGAGCATCACCACCGGTGCATCGACCCCGAAGTCGGAGTCCTCGAATGAATTGTTCAGGAGTACCATCGCGCCAAGACCGTGCGCCGCCGCCACGACGGCAAAACACGTAGCCCACCGCACCATCTCTGCGGGCCGGTCCGAAGGTCTCTCAACAAGAGCATTCATCGCGAGGATTCCGCCTCAAGTCCGACGAGGGCGACCTTCAGATAACCGGCCCTGCGCAGCGCATTCATCTTCTCCATCAGGCTCCCATAAGACACGGACTTGTCGGCGCGCAGAAACACGCGCTGGGAGCGATCGCCTTTTGAGATGCCGTCCAAAGCGGCCTGCAGCCCCGCGCTCGACACCGGGGCATCACCCAACCACAGCGTCAGATC
>Ga0137409_10004087_pt1 | contig 15408 bp, 9 predicted proteins | sample CZODoug1_16funga_FD_122059 | JGI IMG/M metagenome (GOLD analysis project Ga0137409, IMG submission 122059) | Vadose zone soil fungal communities from Angelo Coast Range Reserve, California, USA - CZODoug1_16fungal (Hybrid Assembly) | ecosystem: Environmental > Terrestrial > Soil > Vadose zone... | reverse complement strand
CGAGACCCCGAAGCCTGCGCGGTGACGACAAGCCGCATAATTCCGAAGAGCGCGGTCTTGTCTCCAACTGCCGTAATGCTGACGCGAAGGCTTCCACCACTGGCAACTGTTCCCGCAACGACTCTGGCACCCGCCACCTTCGATACCGCCTTGGACTCTCCGGTGATCATGGACTCGTCAACGTCGGCAGAGCCCTCAGCGACGACGCCATCAGCCGGAACGCGTGCGCCGGGCCGAACAAGAACGACGTCGCCAACGCGCAGCTCCGAGAGTGGAACGGATTGAGTGTCTGCGCCGTTTACGCGTTCAGCGGTGTCCGGGAGCAGGGCGGCTAGCGCGTTGAGCGCACCACGAGCCTGGGAAATGGCGCGCATTTCCAACCAGTGGCCGAGTACCATGATCGTGATCAGTGAGGCAACTTCCCACCAAACATCAATCTCGAAGAGGCCAAATGTCGCGGCGAGCGAAGTTCCAAACGCGACCACGATCGCTAGGCTGATGAGCGTCATCATGCCGGGTTTGCGGTCGGCAAGTTCGCCCCATGCCCCGCGGATAAAGACCAGTCCTCCATAAACGAAGACGATTGTTCCCAGGATTGCAGGAATAAACTTCGAGCCGGGGAAGGAAGGAGCGGTGTAACCGAGCCAATGCTGAATGTCGGTTGACCAGAATACGACGGGAATTGTGAGGGCACAACTCAGCCAAAATTTGTCGCGAAACATGGCAACGGAATGCCCGGCGTGACGGTCGTGGCTCCCGTGAACATCTGACATCTTGTGACCAGCGTGCGGGTCGGACGCTGGTCCGTTATCTTTGTGCGCCATTTTCATGTCCTGCTCCTATATCGTTTGTCCTGGAACTGCGAACTTTCGCAGGGCCTCGGACGAATGCTCCGTTCCATAACTGAGTCACTTCGCCGGAAGTACGGATTCCACGGTCATGGTCTCGCCCTTCATCGTTCCCTTCACGGTGACTTTCTGCGCCGCGTATTTGTCGAGATCCGCTTCGTGTCCTTCGAGTGTGTAGACGCTCTTGCCTGCGACGAGCGCGTACTTGGTTCCTTGCTTAACGCAGTAGCGCAAGCATTCCGCGGCGGGTTTGTCTTTCATCATGTGAGTCTGGCCGCACATGGCATCGCTCACCACGCCGGTTAGAGTTTTCTGGTCGCCGGACGTTTGCGCCAGAATCACAAGCGGTGCGAGCACCGCCGCGGCCAGCACAAGAATTGCCTTTACTGAGAATATGGTTTTCATCGTACTTTCTCCTTTGGATGATCTGAAACGACTGCCAAAACTCTTAGTCTTCCGTGTGCGGTTCTCTTAGTTGCAAGGTGCCGCGACGCAGCGAGCGTTCCTTCATCAGCGCGAAGAACACCGGCACTAGAATCAGGACGTGAATCGTGGAGGTAATCATGCCGCCGACGAGAGGAGCGGCAATGGGTTTCATCACATCTGCGCCGACACCTGTTTCCCACAGGATCGGAATCAGGCTGGCGAGAACAACGCAGACGGTCATTAGTTTTGGCCTCAGGCGGTGGACAGCCCCTTCGATGACCGCTTCTTCGATGTCTTCATGGCGCAGAGGAACACCAGACTTGAGCCGGTGATCCAGGGCTTCATGTAGATACACAACCATGACCACGCCGGTTTCAACGGCAATGCCGAAGAGAGCGATGTAGCCGACCCATACCGCTACGCTGAAGTTATAGCCGAGCAGCTTCTGCAGAATGAGGCCGCCTGTCAACGCATAGATCGTCGGGAAAATGAGGACAGCCGCTTCGGTGACGGAATGAAACACCACGTAGAGCAACATAAAGATGACAAAAAAGACGATCGGCAGAATGAGTTGCAGCCGCTCTTTGGCCCGGAGTTCGAACTCGTACTCGCCGGACCATTTGTAAGTAAAGCCGGGAGGCAAGTTGAGTTTTTGCTTGAGCAAATTAGTCGCGTGTGTGACGAAGCCGCCGTAGTCTTTCGTGTTCAGATCGATGTACACGTAGCCAGTCAGCGCCCCGTCTTCATCGCGGATCATGGAGGGTCCCCGGGAGAAAGAGATTTTCGCGACATCGGAAACTGGAATCTGTGCGCCAGAGGGCGTGCCAATCAGGACGCGCCGCAATTCCTCGACGTTGTCCCTGAAGTCACGGCTGTACCGGACATTCACTGGATACCGCTCGCGGCCCTCGACATTCTCGGCGACCATTTCGCCGCCGATTCCCGAAGTTACCGCCTGTTGCACATCAGCAATAGTCAGACCGTAGCGAGCCGCTTCTGCACGGTTCACTTCGACGTTGAGATAAAAACCTTGCGAAACGCGTTCAGCGAAGATGGAGCGCATCTCCGGAATCGCTGAGAGGATCTGCTGTACCTGCGCGCCAACTTGCTGGATGCCCTCCAGATTCGGCCCCTGAATCTTCAAGCCGAGAGGCGTCTTGATACCCGTTAGTTCCATATCGAGGCGATTTTCGACCGGCATGGTCCAAGTGTTGGACAACCCAGGAAACTGGAGTTTCGCGTCCATTTCTTGAATGAGCTTTTCGTAGGTCATCCCCGGCCGCCATTGATTGCGCGGCTTGAGCATGAGCGTCGTGTCATACATATCGAGGGGAGCATTATCAGTCGCGCTGTCGGATCGCCCGATGGAACCGAAGACGGTCTCGACTTCCGGGAACGTGCGAATGATCCGATCCTGTTCTTGGAGCAATTGCGATGCCTGCCCGATGGAGATTCCGGGCAAGGCTGTTGGCATGTAGAGAGCCGAACCTTCAAAGAGTGGCGGCATGAATTGGCTGCCGATGTGAAGCGCGAGCGGAAGTGTGACGATCAGAAAAACCAAATTGAGCAGCAAGGTGGTTTTGCGGAACCGCAAGCAGAGCCGTAGAACCGGCAAATAAAGAGCCTGGGTGATTCGTGAAATGGGGTTCCGTGATTCCGGTATCAGCCGTCCGCGGATGAATAGGATCATGAGTACGGGCACAAGAGTGATAGCCAATACGGAGGAAAAGCCAACGGACAGCGTCTTCGTCCACGCCAACGGACGAAACATGCGTCCTTCCTGTGCCTCCAGTAAAAAGACAGGCAGGAAGGAAACCACAATGATTACCAGCGAAAAGAAAATAGCGGGACCCACCTGTTTCGCGGAATCCAAGAGGATTTTCCGCCTCTGTGACTCAGAAAGAGGACCGGCTTCGGAGGATTGGTGTTCCGAAAGTTGCCGGTATCCGTTTTCGACCATGACTATGGCGGCGTCCACGAGGACGCCAATCGCCAGCGCCAAACCGCCGAGCGACATGATGTTCGAGGTGACATGGAGGTAGTACATCGGGATGAAGGCTGCGAGCACGGCGATCGGTAGGGTCAGAATCGGAATCAACGCCGAACGGAAGTGGAATAGGAAGATGATGATGACTACGCTGACGATGGCGGCCTCTTCAAGCAGGTCGCGTTGCAGTGTTTCGATGGACGCATGAATCAATCCAGAGCGGTCATAACCGGAGACGAACTCGACGCCTGGAGGCAATGATGGTTTGATCTCAGCGAGCTTTTTCTTGACGCCATCAATGACGGTCAGAGCGTTCATGCCATCGCGCATCACGACAATCCCGCCGACGGTTTCGCCTTCCCCTTGCCACTCGGCAACACCTTCCCGAATGTCCGGCCCGAACGTAACTGTCCCCAAATCTCGGACGAGCACCGGCGTGCCGTTCTTGGTTGCTACAGGAACGGTTTCGAGGTCGCTCAGCGAATGCAAATAGCCGAGGCCACGAATCATGTATTCCGCCCCGCCCATTTCAAGCAGCCGTCCACCCACTTCGTTCGTACTGGCTCGAACTCTTTCGATGACCGTTGAGAGAGGGACGCCATAGGCACGAAGTTTGTCCGGGTCCACGTTCACCTGGTACTGGCGAACGAACCCGCCAATCGTGGCTACCTCGGCCACTCCGGGAACCGTTTCGAGCTGGTAACGAAGGTACCAATCTTGAAGGCTGCGCAAATCGGCCAAACTGCGTTGATGGCTGTGGTCCACGAGCGCGTATTCATAGACCCAACCTGCGCCAGTCGCATCCGGCCCGATGACGGGATGCACGCCCGAGGGCAAGCGACCCGTGATCTGTTGCATGTACTCCAGAACACGCGAACGTGCCCAGTACAAATCAGTTCCATCTTCGAAGACGACGAAGACGTAGGAATCGCCAAACATGGTTTGTGCTCGCACGGCCTTTACATGCGGTGCCGCAAGAAGGGTCGTGACGATGGGGTAAGTGACCTGGTCTTCGATGAGGCTAGGAGGCTGACCCGCCCAAGGCGTGTGGATAATCACTTCCACATCAGAAATGTCCGGTAACGCGTCGAGGGGAATATGGCGCAGAGCCCAGATTCCCGTGAGCACCAGCAGGACTGTTCCCATGAAAACGAGGAAACGATTTTGCGCGCACCAATCAATCCACCGTGAGATCACGTTACATGCCTCCCGTGGCATTCACGCTCAATTGCTTGGTCGCGATGAGTTGCCCATTCTTTTTTGCGAGGATGGTGACTTGCCATGTTCCGCCGCTATCAAGCTGCCCCGAACCTTCATAGAGACCGTTGCCCTTGTCGCTGAGGGTGACGGGTGTACGCATCGATGCCATGCCCATCGCGGGCATCGCCGGCATGAAAAATGTCACGCTGACTTCCGCGCCGGAGATAGGTGCTCCACTCGCATCTGTAAGTTTCACGCGGAATACGTTGCTTCCTTTCCGCGGTGTGGTCGGATCAGAGCTTAATTCGACAATTCCTTGCGGTGCGTTGGTAGTTGACGCCGCACCCGCGCCGGGCGGAGGGGGAACAAACGAACCGAGTGCAGCCTGAAGCTGGCTCTCGGAGTCGATCAGGAAGTTTGCGGAGGTAACAATCTGCTCCCCCGCTTTCAACCCCTTCAGCACGATAAGATCGTCACCCACGCGGGAGCCCAACTGCACCTCGCGCGGTTCGATGTAACCGTCGCTACGCTCGACAAAAGCAATCGCGCGAGTGCCGGACTGCAGGACGCCGCTTGCGGGGATAACAAGCTGGTTCCCCATCGGGACCTTCAGACTTACGTTGACGAACATGCCGGGTTTGAGTTGCAACCCGGGATTAGAAAAGACGACCCGCACCTTGGCCGTCCGGGTATCCATATCCACCTGCGGGTAGATAAAGTCCACACGGCCAGCAAACGTCCGGCCCGGATAGGTATTCACAGTGAGCGTTGCGGGAGCGCCGATCTTTATGCGTTCGAGGTCGTTCTGGAAGACCTGCGCCTGAACCCAAACTGTGGAAAGGTCGGCGATGGTGTAGAGGCGCATTTCCGGCTGAACGGCAACACTGGGCAGAGCATTGCGTTCGGTGATGTAGCCAGAGACCGGCGAATCGACTTCCAGTTCCTGCTGCACTTGGCCGGTGGATTCGAGGCGAGTGATTTCTTTTTGCGGAACGCCCCACTGCTTGAGGCGCTCCGCAGCCGCGTCGAGCAGCGATGCTGCGCTGAGGGCGACACCTTGCACCGTACTCTGCGCCACTTGCTGCTGATTCTGCTTGGCCACTAAATATTCCCGTTCGGTCGCCACTAGCTCCGGGCTGTAAACTGTGAATAGTGGCTGCCCTTTCCGGACGTATTGGTAGGTGGCATCGGCAAACACTTTCTGGATATAGCCGGAGAACCGCACTTGGACGTAGGCCAGTCGCCTTTCGTCCACAGCGACACTGCCGGTGGTGCGAATCTCGTCTGCGACTGATTTCCGTTCGACCTTGCCGGTCTTGACCCCGATACTCTGCAAGCGCTGCGGAGAGATCTGCACCGGAACCAGCGGTGCTTCTGTCGATGCAGGGGGTGTGGTCATCGAGTCGGCCATAGAATCCTTCGCGGTGGAATTTGCCTTCTTGGTTTCCGAATCCGGAATCGGCTTCACTGCGCGATAATGCAGCCACAACCCAACGAGGACGACGCCAAGCACGACGTTTCCAATCAATGCCGCCAAAAATCCAATGCGATACGTTTTCATCATTTCGCTCCCTCGTCATGCAATGACAGTCCAGTGAGCTGCTCGATGCGCGCGACGGCAGTCTCGTATTCGGCCATGTTCTGCCAGTAGTCCTCGTCGAGATGCAGTACATCGAGAAACGCCGTTAGCAGCGCCTGAAAATCCTGTTTGTTCGATTGGTAGGCTGCGATACCTGCTTGAAATTCCGAACGCGCCTGCGGAGACAGTCCTTCGCGGTGAATCTTGAGCAGTTCGGAGGTCTGCTGGACGATCACATATTGCGAGCGCAAATCCCCAGCGAGTTGCTGCGATTGCGCCTGGAGCTCACTTCGCGCACGAAGCTGCTCCGATTCGGCTTGGGCCAATTCGGGGCGTTGTTTGCGACTGCGATAGATCGGGACCTTGATGCCGACGCTCAGCATGTAATAGGCGCGGAACTGTGCGGGGTCGGTGCGTTGCCACATGTACTGCACGTTGAAGTCGGGATAAAAGTCTTTGCGGGCGAGGTCCACCTGCAACGACTGCCGTTCGATCATTTTCTGTGCGCCGGCGATTTCCGGATTCTGCAGTTGCGCTGCGGCCAGCAGTTCGGCGTACGTTTGCAAAAGAGGGGTTTCGAAAAGATCGGCAGGCTCGATGTCCGGTGATTCCTGCGAACGGTTGAGGAGTTGTTTGAGCTGGGCTTCGAGCTTTCCGACCTGCAGGTGATGCATGGCGATTTCGCGAAGCAGCTTCGTTTTTTGTAGCTGCGCCTGGAGGACGTCTTGCTGTGTTCCCATGCCCGAGCGGTAGCGGGCGTCGGCGGCCTGTTCCACTTGCTTGAGCAGCTCGCCGTCCTGTTCGAGGATCGTGAGTGTTTTGGAGAGGTACGCGAGCTGGAAATACGTGCCCTTCAGCTCAGCGAATACGGCGCGGCGCACGGACTCGATCTGTTGCTGCGAAACATCCGCGTCGCGTCTCGCAATCTCACCCTTCAAGCGCAACTTGCCTGGGTACGGAATGTCTTGTGAAACACCGAGGCCGAGATAGGCAAAGTCGCTGTTGGTGTAGCCGGCAAAGGGGCGGGGACTGCCCACGCTGACATGTTGCAAATTGAATTGCGGGTCGGGCAGCGTCGAGACTTGTGTCGGCACCTGTTTCGCCGCCTGCCAACCTTGCCGCGCCGCTTCAATCTGCGGATTGTTCTTCTCCGCTTCCGCGAGTAAATCGGAAAGCGGAGTGACCGTTCCCGCGTGCGACGATTTGGACTCCTGCGCGAGAACATTTCCCGTCAAAACAGCGAAAAGCAAAATCACACAAAGACTTCGAATAAGAGCTACGCAAGACAGTCGCGCAGCGAAATTCGTTCTCGCTATTGAAAACATCTTTATCTCCTAAGCGTGCGTATCGAAGCCGCGGACCGTCGGTGGAGTCACCCATAAGGGCCTCGACCGATATACCTCGGCAGGTTAGGACCCTACCTAGACGCAGCAGCCGACCTGCTGCTGAATGGTAGATGTCGTGGAGAGGAACGATAGAGATACAAAAAGAGACAAGCCGGTGCATTGCCGCACCGGTGAGCAGCGGATCAGATCAGGAGGGAAGAGTGAAGGGTGTACAACTCGGGAGGCGAATGCGGCCGCGCCTCGAAATCCAAGCGAGATGCTTCGGGGTACGTCATTGCCTGCGGTGAAGCAAGAGTATCGGAGACCACCATCACAGGCGCATGAAATGTTACGTGCGAAACGGGGAGCACATTCGGTGACTGCGCCGAAACCATTCCTTTGCAGCAATCGTGACTCTGATTGGACGGATCGCAGGGCATGGAGCCGCAGCACTTCATGCTCTGCTGGTCTTGCGTCGTCGCCGACATGCATTCAGCAAACTGCAGACCCAACAGGGCGACCACAACCAAAACTACGAATAGTCTCTTGCCCATAGCGCTAGATCAACTCTAGGTGGATTAGACGCCTGAGTCAACGAAAGGATACATCGTCTCCAGGGCTACAGGCTATAGGCTCTGATTTTGCTTCTAAACCCTGTAGAGGCTTTTGCTCATTGGGTCGAGTTATTTCTAAGGGCCGAGCTCGCGCAGCATGGTTTCGCGAGTTACGTTTCCTCGGAAAACCCTGAGTGTAATGCCATCCGGTCAATCCTAAAGTTGGCAAATAGTTGGCAAATTGGCTTTTTGAGCGATATTCGCCGAGAGGGGAAAAGTGAGAATCGCCGCATATTTACTGGTTTGAATGGTGGGCCTGGGTGGACTTGAACCACCGACCGCGCCCTTATCAGGGGCTTTTATGGTGCTATATACATAGTAGCTTAGCTGTCGCCTGCGCTTTTCGCACTATCTCCAGTCACCGCCAACGCGGGCCCGCGCAGCCATTTTCTTTATTTCTGCGCACGTTTTCCAAACAGTTGGCGATGATTTCGTCCCTACGAAGAGCGTACCCCCTGCCAGAAATCCTGACGATTCGTTCAGGAAATCTTAAGTAGGCGAGTCCGACCAAGGCCCCTAAGATGAGCGGAGTCGGGCGGATCACGCCTTGGCACGAGATTCCCGGTGGGCGAATGCCTCTGGGCACGGGGACGCACATTGCCTTTCGATTCGAATCAGAACAGAGGTCTTGCAAGGGTCGCCAAAGTGATTGCCTTGTCACTCTGTCTTTTTCTTTGCCCTCGATTGAATGCCCAAGTCACGGTGGGGACTCTGGTTGGCCGAATTGCGAGCAGCACTGGAGCTCCGATTGCGAGTGCGGTGTTGACCGCAAAGAACACGGCGAATGGTGACACGAGTAGCACCACCGCGAAGGCCGACGGCTCCTTCTCGTTTCGCAATCTCCTGCCTGGAGTCTTCGAGGTCCGAGTTACTGCAAAAGGTTTCGTAGCATCGCAGACGAGCGTGACGGTAATCGCCGGAGCGGTCAGCCGGGCGGATATCGTGATGCAAGCCGAAACCAGCACAGGCGGAGGCGAAGGCGGAGCTTCCGGTGTAAGCGGGGTCGTGAGTTCGAAGAGCGTGACCGACCTGCCTCTCAACGGGCGTTCCGCCTCCGATCTGGCCGCCCTTGAACCGGGAGTTGCGACAGCCCGCACGCAATCCACAGGACAGGCGCAGCGCGGCTTCGGAACGCAAATGACGATCTCAGGAGGCCGCCCGCGACAGAACGACTCTCGCCTGGACGGCATCAGCGTGAATGACTATGTGAATGGGCCACCCGGCAGCGCGTTGGGGGTCAATTTGGGTTCAGACGCTGTGGAGCAGTTCACCGTGCTGTCGAGCAATTACCCAGCGCAATTCGGGCGCTCTTCGGGCGGCATTATTGGCGCCTCGACGCGATCGGGAACGAAGGATTTCCACGGAAACGCTTTTGAATACATCCGGAATAGCGCGTTCGACGCCCGGAATTTCTTCGACACGGCCAAGCCTGCGTTCCATAGGAATCAGTTCGGCGGTTCCATTGGCGGACCCGTAGTGAAAGACGGCACATTCTTTTTCGCTGATTACGAAGGTTTGCGTCAGTCGCAAGGAGTCACCCAGGTGGATACCGTGCCTTCGCAAGCAGCACGCGATGGCCATCTCTGCGTCCCTCCCGATTGCAGCACGACAAATACGGTGGCCGTGGACGGTCAGGCTGCGCGTTTCCTCAAGGCGTTTTACCCGCTGCCGAATGGGGCTTTGTTGTGTCCGTTCTCTTCGTGCGCGCCTGGGACTGGGGACACGGGCATATTTACGTTCGCTGGACAGACCGTCACGCCGGAGAACTATTTCACGACAAAGATCGACCATATTTTTTCCGCACAAGATGCGCTCGCGGGAACCTATGTGTTTGACAGTGGAACCGTACGGCAGCCTGACGAGCTCAACAACAAACGGACGGGATACGATTCACGCCGGCAATTCTTTGCCTTAAACGAAACTCATACGTTTAGCCCGCGTCTCGTGAATTCTTTCCGATTCGGAATCAATCGCGTGGTCGCGACCACCGGTCTGACCTTCGCAAGTGGAAACCCTCTCGCCGCTGACTCTTCGTTCGGAACCGTGCCTGGCCGCAACGCTGCCGGTATCATCGTCCCGGGCCTGACGGCTTTTGTGGGTGGTTTGGGAGCCATAGGAAGCTACCATTTCCACTGGACCTCACTTCAGGCCTACGACGACATTTCGTTTACGCGGGGTAGTCACACCTTCAAATTCGGGGGCGGGGTGGAGAGAATCAGGGACAACATCCTGGCGACTTCCGATCCCAATGGTGTTTTTTCCTTCAACTCGCTCTCCGACTTTCTGACAAATCATCCCTTTTTCCTGTCCGCGGGAATACCCAGCACCGTCTCCGAGCGGGGCTTTCGCCAGACGATCGTCGGGGCATATCTCCAGGACGATTGGCATTGGCGGCAAAACGTCACCATTAATCTGGGCCTGCGGTATGAAATGGCGACCATACCGACAGAAGTTCACGAAAAACTGACCGTTCTCCGGCAACTCACGGATGCCACGCCCCACTTGGGTGATCCGCTGTTTTGCAACTCCACAACCCGGAACTTTGAACCTCGTGTAGGAATTTCCTGGGACCCCTTCCGCGATGGCAAGTCCACTCTGAGCGGTGGCTTCGGGATCTTCGACGTATTGCCGTTGCCTTATGTCATCCAGTTCAATGAACTCTTCTCCGCACCGTTTTACGGTTTGGGAAGCGCTACGAATTTGCCGGCGGGCTCCTTTCCAACCGCGGCATTCAATATCGTCGCCGCCTCGTCCAACACGTTTCGCCAGGCGTACTTCGAGCCGCATCCGCATCGCAATTACATCCTGCAGTGGAATCTAACGGCCCAGCGCGAGATGGCCAAGGACTTCAGCCTGAGGCTTGGTTACGTCGGTTCGCGTGGCGTGCATCAGCCCTTGCGGGTGGAAGACGCGGACATCGTTTTGCCTTCGCTCACACCGCAGGGGTATCTGTGGCCGTCGCCTGCCGGAAGCGGAACACGGCTCAATCTAAATACGGGTCGACTTACCGCTGCCTTCTGGGAAGGGAATTCGTTCTACGACGCATTGCAAGTCCAAGTTAAGAAGAAATTCGGACTGGGACTTCAAATGGAGGGCTCGTATACCTGGGGCAAAACAATTGATACCTCTTCGGGGAGTCTGGTGGGAGACGAATACTCGAATTCCATTTCCAGCCCGCTGTGGTTTGACACGAAACGGAATCGAGGACTGGCGGATTTCAACGTCGCTCACAACCTTGAAATAAACTACACGTGGGACCTCGGTACGCCGAAGTGGGCCTCCGGCTTCGGTTCATGGGCCTTGGGCGGGTGGCAGTTGGGCGGAGTTTTTGAAGCCAGCACGGGTGTGCCCTTCACTCCGGGCTTCGCAGGAGACACTCTTGGGGTGAAAAGCACCGATCCCAACATCGATGTCCCCAACCTTTCGGGCGGTTCCGGTTGCGGATCGCTCGTCAATGCAGCAAATCCGACCCACTACATTAGGACGCAATGTTTCAGCGTACCCAATCCCATTACGCTCCGGGGGAACCTGGGGAGGAACACCGTCATCGGGCCGGGGCTTTTGAACTTGGATTTTTCCGTATTCAAAAACAACTACATCAAGAGAATTTCGGATGCGTTCAACGTACAATTCCGGGCGGAGTTCTTCAATATCCTCAATCGGACGAACTTCGCCCCGCCCCTGGATAACCGGAATATCTTTGACTCCGGCGGCAATTCGATCGCCAGCGCGGGACTGATCACTTCGACCCAGACGCCCTCGCGGCAGATTCAGTTTGCGATAAAAGTGATTTGGTAAGGTTATTCATTCTAGGTCCCGGGAGGACTGCATGAAACGAGTACGGGTCGTTTGTTCAGGACTGATGATTTGCTTTGGGTGCGCGGCTTCGTTTCATGCTCAAGAGAGTTCGGCAACTCCGGATGTCCGGCCGCTGGTTCTGACGGAGGCGATCCCGCTGGAGAACATCAAGGGACGTTTCGACCATTTTGGCACGAGTGGGAGGAAGCTGTTCGTCTCCGCGCTGGGCAACAATACGGTCGAGGTCATCGACATCAGCGGGAGAACGCTGGACCACACGATCACGGGCGTACCTAACCCCCAGGGCGTGGTCTATGCCGCGGAAGTGAACAAGCTGTTTGTGGCGAGCAGCAAAGGCAAGCTGTACATCTATGACGGAACGTCGTTCGATCTGATCGCGGCAATCGACTTCCACGGCGATGTCGATAATTTGCGGTATGACGCGGCGAACAAGCGTGTCTACGTTGGTTACGGCGACGAGGAGACCGCAGCCATCGGGGCTGTGGATGCAACGACCAACAAGCGCACCGACGAAGAATACAAGCTGGGAGCGCATCCGGAATCGTTTCAATTGGAATCGGCAGGACCGAATATGTATGTCAACCTGCCGGACTTGAAACAGATCGCGGTCATCAATCGCAGCACGCATGCGATCGCCCGTTGGCCGTTAACCCTCGAGCACAACTTCCCCATGGCGCTCGACGAGGCGGATCACCGCTTGTTCGTCGGAACGCACGAACCGGCGCGCATGGCTGTATTCGACACGCAATCCGGTCAGATGATCACGGCACTTCCCAGCGTGCAGGATGCCGATGACCTCTACTATGACGCGGGACGGAAGCGGATCTATATGGCCGGGGGCGAGGGTTTTATCTATACATTTCAACAAAGCGACCCCAGCCACTATCAATTGCTCGCCAAGATGCCCACGACGCTGGGCGCGCGCACGGCAGGGTACTTCGGAAAAGGGAAGAAGGGTTTCGAGCGGTTTTTCCTGGCAGTTCCCGCCCGTGCCGATCACGGCGCGGAAATTTGGATCTATACGGTGCAAGATTAGGAGAGAAGACCTAAGCAAGATGCAGGAAGCGAAAAGTCATTGGCGTGTCCTCGTCGTGGAAGACGAAGCGAAGGTGGCTCGGGCGCTCCGAGAGGGATTGGAGCGGGAGAAGTACGAAGTCGTCGTGGCGCCCACCGGCGAAGAAGGATTTTTCCTCGTGAATGCGGAGGAATTCGACCTCGTCATCCTGGACCTGATGCTTCCAGGACGGGATGGCCTGCAAGTGCTCGCAACGCTGAGAAAGCGCGGATTGCAGACCCATGTCCTAATCCTCACGGCGCGAGATGCAATCGAGGATCGCGTCGAGGGGCTCGACAAAGGCGCCGACGATTACCTTGTGAAACCATTCGCTTTTCCGGAGCTCTTGGCGCGAGTTCGGGCGCTCCTTCGGCGCGGGCGGACCGAACAATCTCCCCAGCTACGACTTGCTGATTTGGAAATGGACGTGATGACTCGCAGCGCGAAACGGCGGGGGCAATACGTCGAACTGACAGGCCGGGAGTTTGAGCTTCTGGAATATCTGCTCCGGCACAAAGGGCAGGTCGTTTCGCGGGAAATGCTGGCGCGCGATGTGTGGAAGGAAACTCGCGCGACGCCAATCGATAACGTCATCGACGTTCACATCAACCGTCTTCGCCGGAAAGTGGATGAGCCCTTCAACCCCAAGCTGATTCACACCGTGCGAGGCGTTGGGTTTGTGTTGCGGGAAGAGTGATGAAACTGTCACCCAGCAATGTCCGATCACGACTGACGCTCTGGTACGTGGTTGTGCTGGCCGCGTTGCTTGTGGCGTATGGGGCCGCATCTCTGTTTTTCCTTTTCCTGAGCATGCGGGAGCAAGTCGATCATAACCTTTTAGAAGACATGGAGACGGTTGAGGGGCAAATCGCGACGGAACCAGACGGGTCCTTGACTCTGCGACTGCATCACGGCGAAGAGGGTGATCCCGGCTTGCATAGATTCGTCGAGATTTGGTCGTCGGAAGGCAAGCTCCTCTATCGTACTCCCCAACTCCTTGGGCAGGCACTGGGAGGACCACCCACGCGGAAAGAGGCAAGGGAAGACATCGTCCCAGTCTCCGAGCGTCTTCCGAACGGTTTGCGAGTCCGGCTCGCCAGCAGCCCACACCATCTCGACAACTCCATAGTTGTTCTTCGGGTTGCCCACAACGAGCAAGCGATGTGGCGCGAACTCCGGGAGTTCACCACCGTCCTGCTCATTGGACTTCCTCTTGGAGTATTGCTTGCCGGCTTCGGAGGGTACGCCCTGGCTCGCAAAGCACTGGCACCGATTGACGCGATGACCCGCGAAACGCAAAAAATATCCGCACAGGATTTGGGAGCCCGGCTGTCGGTCCAAAACCGGGAAGACGAGTTGGGAAGACTTGGAGCGGTATTGAATGCGATGCTCGGGAGGCTGCAACGAGCTTTCGAGCAGTTGCGGCGCTTCACTGCCGACGCTTCGCATGAATTGCGCACTCCCCTGACCGCCATCCGGAGTGTCGGTGAGGTCGCTCTTCAGGAGCCCAAGGGTCCCGCGGAATACCGAGACGTGATTGGAAGCATGCTGGAAGAAGTAGACCGTCTAACGCGCCTCGTTGAAAGCTTGCTGGTTCTTTCTCGTGCGGATGCCCGTCACGTACACCTTCATCGCGTTGATACTCCTCTCCTTTCCGTTGCCGAGGAGGCGGCTTCCACTCTCGAAGTTTTGGCGGAGGAGAAACGGCAGAAGATAGACGTGGAAGGAGACGGTGATCTCGTTGTTTCCGCCGATCGCTTGATTCTTCGTCAGGCCATCGTCAATCTTCTGGATAATGCAATCAAATATTCGCCCGTCGAGAGTCGCATTCTCATTCGCGTACATCTGGGTGAGGACAAGAAGGCGTGTCTCGATGTCATTGATCGAGGGCCCGGAATTCCGGCGGAACATCAGCCCTACGTCTTCGACCGATTCTATCGGGTTGACAAAGCACGCACCCGTGAATGGGGCGGCGCCGGCCTGGGGCTGTCCATCACCCGTTGGGCAATCGAAGCTCATGGTGGTGAGATATCCTTATCCAGCAAAGGCGGAGACGGATGTACGTTGCGAATCTGTTTACCCATTGCGGGCGACATTTCGAGCCAAGCGGCGGGTTCGGGTGAGCGTAACTCCAAGGATGGGAAATGATCTTTAGGCGAAGCAGCGTCGACCAGTCGGAGGCAGCGACGGCTCCCGAGACCACGAGTGAGCCAAAGGGCGCTGCGAAGGGATTTCGCATTTGGGTGATCGCTGGTTCGTCGATTCTCCTTGGGGTCGTGCTCAGCGTTGCGGTCGCGCTCGCCATTCAGAGGCACAATGACCGTGTATTGAACGCCCAGGTCGCGCAGAGTGAATCGGAGCTAAGGACTCTAGGTGCCCAGATTGCCGCTATTAAGGACCGCCAGTTCGGAACCATGAGCGAATACGTTGCTGCGTATGCGCGGGTTGAACCGTTGCTCAAAGATTACCATCAGAAGTTGCAGCAGTACGGCGAGCTATGCAGCACAGCTCAACAGAGAGATCAGAAACGAGGACTGATCAATATCCGGCGTCTGT
>Ga0137409_10004086_pt1 | contig 15409 bp, 13 predicted proteins | sample CZODoug1_16funga_FD_122059 | JGI IMG/M metagenome (GOLD analysis project Ga0137409, IMG submission 122059) | Vadose zone soil fungal communities from Angelo Coast Range Reserve, California, USA - CZODoug1_16fungal (Hybrid Assembly) | ecosystem: Environmental > Terrestrial > Soil > Vadose zone... | reverse complement strand
GGAACAAAAAGCTGTGCGTGGAGTTCGAGACCGTCGGCTGATTTGAAGATGGCCTGCTGCGGCACAACCAATCGGTCTGACGGAAAGTCCTTGGGCCAAGTCTCCGGCGCCACAGGAGGCTTTGCCTTAGCGCCAAAGTCGCTGATGACCGCTCTTGCTGGAAAGGTCGCACCGGAAGCCAGACAGGCGAACGTCTGACCTTCACTGAGCATTACCGGGCTCCATTCAATTCCATCGCCGCGCGTCCATTGTTCTGGACGATCCCCGTTGAGCTTGACGCTCCACAGGTGCCGGCGATCAATATCATTACAGTTCGAATTGAAGAGAACGGTTTTTTTGTCCGGGGTGAACGACCATTGCTCGACTTCGCAGTCGCCCGGGGTGAGCAGCTTCGGTTTTCCACCGTCCGCGGAAAGCGAGTACAGATGCTGCCAGCCGTCTTCTTCCGAAGCAATCACCAGTTGATTGCCAGCGGCCCAATTGATGACGCCGCCGCCTGTATCGCCCGCCATATAGGGGTAGGATCCTTGCGGTGCGGCACTGCTATGCCAGATTTCTTTTGCCGCGCCTGTCGCCGCGTCGGCGGTCCAGATGGCCCAGGGATGCGCTTTGTCCGGAGCGATGAAATATCCCTGCGGCGCGTCTCGCGGCTCGGCCGGGCGGCGTACGAAGGCAATGCGTTTCCCGTCGAGCGACCATACCGGATCACCATCGCGATCCACCGAAGGCGCGACGTAACGAACGCTCCTGGCAGCTACGTCGTAAACGGCGATGAAGGCGTGATCGCCGCGTCCGGCGACGAACGCCAGCTCTCCTCCATCCGGCGACCACTGTGGATCCGAACAGTTGCCTCGCACCACAATCTGTTTGGGCTTCTCACTGCCATCGAGCGGGGCGATCCAGATTTGGCCGTCTTTGTCGTATGCTACCCAGCCTTTGGCGGAAGCCTGCGCCTCGCGGCCACCTTCATCAATTTTTCTCGGCGCGCTGCCTTTCCAATCCACGGCCCACAGGGCCATTTGCGCGCCGGCGGGATCGCTGGTCGGATTTCCGTATTGCCCAGCGGGGTTTTTCTGCTCGCCGCGCACGTAAACGATTGTGTTGGCATCCGGCGAAAAACTTACGGAGGAAAGCTCGCCGCCATCGTCCTCGGCGTAAGAGGTCAGCTTGCGCGCCTTGAAATCCGGGCCTTCCGCGACCCAGACGTTTCGTTTTCCCTGTTCATCGAGCGTCCAGGCCACGCGGTTTCCCGTTTTCGCCGCCGTCAAATTGGCGGGGAACGGCGCGCTCATTACTTGCTCAAGCGTAAACGCTTTCTGTGCGTTCACCGGCGAGATGAAAATCAGCAATCCTACCGCGCACAGCAGAGCATGACGCTTCATCGATCGTTTCCTCCACGATTCAAGTGAACCATTTCTCTTGCGAGTTCAGAATTCAATCCGCCGGCTGCCGCACGCCCGGCTTTTCAACGGAAACATTTGGTCCATCCAATGGCCCGGAGATTTTCAGGATGTGGCCATTTCCAAATTCAGCCGGCTTGCGGTCCTTGCTGCTCCGCGTACTCGCCGTCTCGATTGCCAACTCCGCGTTCCGCCCAAAGCTCAAGGATCCATTGACCAGCGTGAGTTCCTTCCCGCCGTCCAGCTTCAAGTCGTCCAGAAAAATGCTTTGGCCCTTCACGCGGAACGATCCGGTTCCCGCGGCCCAGCGCGAAATTCCGGTGTGCGCCGCGCCGTCCGCGACGCTGGCGTTGACGTCCCAGCCGCGGAGTTCAATCTTTATAAGATGAAAATCGCCCCGCCCTTCCAGCTTGCTCAGCAATTCCTCACGGCCGACCCCTTCGGTCTTCAAGTGCAAAGTTCCCGTCGCGGTGCCGGTCAGACGCTCGGCGATTCGTCCCGTTCCGGGTAGCTGGGACAGATTGACGCGTTCGAGCTCCGCTGAGATGTCGTAGGCCGGCCGGGGCAGAAACCTTGCGTCAATCTTTGCGCGGACTTTTCCGCCAGCCCATTCGGCATTCGCGTCCTGCACTTCCAACTGCAGATTGCGCAGCGAACCCTTCGCGTGGACCTGCTCCAGCTTCAGTTTTTCGATGGTCAATTGCCCTACGTCGAGCTCACCTTCGGCATTCACACGCCGCACCAACTCACTCGCGGGAGGGCTCGGCGCCGAACCGCCGAGCAAGGACGGCAGAAGCCGCTGCAGCCAGCCGGGCCGCGCTCTGGGACCGACCCAGCGATCCAATTCTGCCGCATCCAACTGGTCTGCGGACAAATGAAAAATCCATCTCGGCGCATTTTCATCGTCCGTGGCCGCCGCTTCTTCAATGTTTCCAACCCACATTCCCCCGAACGCCTCCACCCTCATCACGCGCGCGATCCGGTGGCCACCGGCGAAATCCAGGGCGCTCTCGGCTATTTTCAGAGGCTGGTTAAGACCCGCAACGGTCAGGTTTGCCTTGTTGAAACCAATGCTTCCATTCCAGGTTCCGCTGAACGGTTTTTTCCATTCCCATTTCGTCAGCGCCGTCGCCTGTCCGTTCAATTCCCAGCCGTGATTCAACTGATGTCCAAAGGCCGCAGACAATTTCATAAAATCTTCTACTTTGAGGAAATTTCCCTCGATGCTGATCCCGCCGGCCTGGGTGTTCAGATCCTGCACGAGCGTCAAATCCGCGGCGTTATTCATTGCCAGCGCGACACGGCGCCTCTTCGGCGCCACCACATCATGGATGTCGCCGCCGAGCGCGACGCGCACGGGACCGAACACCAACGAAGAACGCTCGCGCCCGCCGCTGACCGGACCAATTCGAATAGGCTCGGCGAAGCCTGGGGCTCGAACGACACCCCCGCTGCTGGAGATGGCAGCCGACTCCACGGCCAGCGGCCAGCCGCGCAGAATAATCCCCCCGGTAAAATACTGATCCGCCGTCACACCCTCGGCCACGTCCGGATGAAAAGCGCGGTACCACGCGAGCAGGTCGGCGGCTTGAACTCCCATCGAATCAAGCCGTAGTTCCGTCGAACTCGAGTTTCCGCCGACTCGATCGAATCTCCCGCGCAAATTCGATTTCGGCCCTTCCAAAAGAATTTGCTCGGCGACTACGTTGCCCGTTCCCGCATTCCAGCGGCCCTTCACGTTGGCGTTTAGGCGCGGATTGTCCGAACGTTCCGTCAAATCCCACCGATGGATCTGCGTCGCACGCCCCTGCACCGAGAATGTCCAATCCCCGGACTGATCCTCCCTGGCGATGCCGCTTTTCGCCGCGGCGTCCAGCGCGAACAAGCCGCGCGCGCCGTAATCCTGGCCGCGGAAAAGCCGGAAGAGGTCCGCGAGCGAGGCGTCGCTCCAATGCAATTCAATCTCAGCGGGCTGCAGCCGCGTTGACGTGCCCGCCAGGTCGCCGCGCACGCGGATCGTGCCAGCCGATTGCAAGGAGACGCCGCTTCGCCAGGGCTCGGCCTCCAGTTGCAAACGCCAACGTCCGGGAGACACCTGCTCCACGCTTCCCGATACATTCGTGAAGGCAAACGGCTGCTTGTCTTCTTTTATTTTGAAATTCACGCGGCCATCATCAAATTCAATTTTCTGCAGGCGGTTCACCGGGGCCACGGGGGAAGGCGGCCCGTAGACGCGCGCGGTCGAGCCGGGAATTGTTTTTGCCGGAGGCAGCCATCTCTCCAGGTTCCAGCGCCCCTCCGCATTGCGCACCAGGATCAGGCTGGGCTTGCTGAGCGACATCGTGCCAAATTCAAAGTGCCCGCGCAGAAACCCCATCCAGCGCAGACCGGCGCTCAGGCGTTCAGCACGCAGAAAATATTCGTAGCCAAAACCGGGATCTTCGCCGACTGTCACATTGTTGGCATCGAGTTGCGGGCTGGGCAGGATCTGTACATCGAAATTTCCCACCTCCACGGGACGGCCAAACGCTCGCTCCAGCTGCGTAACGAGATAACTGTGCATTCGATGCGTGCGAACGAGCAGCGAAACGCCGGCTTGCAGCGCGATCACCGACACTACGATCGCCAGCGTCGGTTTCCACCACTTTCGCAGCGTTTTCATTTCGCTCGGAAGTTTCGCAGACTCATGCGAAAAAGGGTAGGGGCGAGCCCACGGGTTCTGGTCCGCGGGACCGGACCGCTAGTGCACGGTGCGGAGCATGCGGCTCCATCGCGTGCGCGACGGCAGATGAGCCAGGGTCTGAAAAATGCCCGTCAAGCGCGACCAGAAGGTAGTTTCTCCGCTGTAATCGCCGCTGGTCGCGTCCACCGACCAGTAAACCAAAAAGGGGCGCCCCATGATGGCGTCGCGGTCCACGAATCCCCAATAGCGGCTGTCCTGGCTGTGGTCGCGATTGTCGCCCATGGCGAAGTATTTTCCGGGAGGAACGACGATCTCGTCGCCCTGCACGTATTTCCGGATTTCCGGCCGCCATTCGGGGATGACATTTGGCGAGATCACCCGGCCCCGGGCGGGCGGAAAAGAAAAGTTGAATGGATCCACGGAAGCCAACGGGTCGTGCACGGCATAGGGCTCATTCAAGCGCTTCCCGTTGACATGGACCTCCCCGTCGACAACCTTCAGGCGGTCGCCCGGCACCCCAATGACCCGCTTTACGAAATGCTGATGGTCCGCGAACGGATACTTGAAAACGATAATGTCGCCGCGCTGCAATTGCCGGTAAGGGAGCAGCTTTTCATACCAGGCGCCGGTGCCGCCGAACACAAATTTGTTGACCAGGAGGTGATCGCCGATCAGCAGCGTGCCTTCCATGGAGGCAGACGGAATCTTGAAGGCTTGCACGATGAAGCTGGTTCCGAAGAGCGCCAGGATGACCGTCACGAGGAGGGACTCCAGGTATTCGGAAAACGTGGCCTGACCTTCGCGATGCTCCTGCTTCTTTTCCGCCGCCTGTTCTACGACTAGCGTTTCTTCCGGCATTCCGCGTCAGCCTCTCGTTTCCGCGTGTTCCAGCATCTCCAGCGCGCTACTGGCGGCGCGTTGTTCCGCTTCTTTCTTTGTGGCGCCTTCTCCCGCCGCCATGCGCTCCCCGTCCACCCACACCTCGATGAGGAAGAGCTTCTGGTGGTCCGGCCCGCTCTCCCCGGTCAGGCGATATTCTGCGGGCGGACGCCCGCGTCCCTGCAGAAATTCCTGCAACGCCGATTTGCGATCCGAGTCCGCGATGCGATCGCCGCGTTCTTCCAGGGCCTGCTCAAACAAAACCCGGCGCAATACTTCCCGCGAGGGGCCCAACCCAGCGTCGAGATAAATTCCCGCTACGACCGCTTCGAATGCATCCGCCAGGAGCGTCTGCTTTTCGCGCCCCCCGGTTTTTTCTTCGCCGCGTCCCAGCCGGAGATGTTCGCCGAGTCCCAGCCTCCTGGCGGCCGCCTCCAGCGAGCCCGCGTTCACGATCCGCGCCCGGCCCTTCGAAAGCTGACCCTCGCTCCATTCCGGAAAATTTGCCAGCAGGTATTCGGTCGCCAGCAGCCCCAGCACGGCGTCGCCAAGAAACTCCAGCCGCTCATTATCCATCGGGAGCGTGCCGTGGCTCACCTCTTCCGCGCCGGAGGATTTCAGCTCGGGTACCGCGGAGCTATGCGTCAGCGCCCGCTCGAGAAGCGCCCGGCTCGAAAACTGGTAACCCAGCCGTTCCTCGAGCGCCGCGTCGCGATTCCGGATGTGCTCTTGCATAAGTCCGGCGTGCCGGAAGCCGGCGCCTACTTCGGCGAGCTCAATTGCGTGGAGCCAAGCTTTTTCGCCTCCTCCGCGCCACTCTTGCACGTCGCCTGCATCGTGCCCGGCATCGACACGCAATGACTGAAGGCCGCCACGGCGTCATCGAAGTGCGACGCACTCTTATTCGCCAATCCCAACAAATAGTAATTTACCGGGTCAGGAGTCGGGTCAATCTTTACCGCCTGCTCGAGTTCCGGGATGGCTTCCGCGTACTTTCCGCGCCGCATGAAAACCAATCCGAGACCGCTGTGCGCCATCGCCAGTGATTGGTTCTTGGCCTGTTCAAATTGCCCATCTGTCATGTCCGCGGGCTTCGGCAGCGTGGGCGCAATTTCAATCGCCTGTTTGGAATATTTTTCGGCTTTGCTTAAGACCTGCGGCGCGTCCGGCGGGTTGCCATGCAGCGAGCGGGGAAGCGTCTGGCCAAGAATGGCGAGCGTGGTTACGTCGTTCGGCGCCAGCTCGAGTTCCTTTTCTCCGTATTCCAGCATTTTTGGCACCTGTCCAATCTGCAAGTACCCGAATGTCAGCACCGTATAGACGGGAGATCTGTAACGGCTCTGCGGATATTTTTGGAGAAACGCTTCTCCCAGCTCAATCTTCTTGTTTGTGTCCGCCAGCGAAACATCGTGGAATGCCTTATAGGCGGCGTCTTCGCCGGCGCTGACAGGCGCCGGAGCGTCGAGCGTCAGAGGTGTAACATCCGGTGTCTTCGGCTTATCGCTCGCCTGGGGAGCCGGCTGGCTCTGGCTTCCCTGCCCGCTCGGTGAACCTTGCGCGCGCGCGATTCCGCTAGCGCAAAAAATCAATGCCGCAACCGTCGTCCTTTTCCAGTAGCTATTCATCCCTGTTCTCCTCTTTCCGTCTTAACTGACACGAACTCTGGACGGGATTCCCCGCACTTTCACAGGAAACGTTTCTCAAAGCTAAAAATCGATCTTATCTCAGGGCCGTGCTGACGGCTTATCCCCTCCGGAAGACGCGAGCCCTTTTTGTGCCGCCAGCCTTGCTTGATCCGGCCCGCCGTCCACGGCCAGCGCGGACTGATACTCCGCCCTAGCTACGTCCGGATTACCCTCGTCGTCGAAAATTCGCGCCAAGTAAATATGCGACCACGCCAGCACCATGGGGTCCGCGGTCGCAGCATGCTCGCCCGTCGTCAGCCGCCCAAATACCTGTTTGGCCCTCGCGGCGTCATGGTCCAGCAGCGCCACCAATCCGATCCCGTACCAGGCACGCGCCTGATCCGGATACTTGGTCAAAACTTTCTGAAAGGAAGTCTCTGCCGCGCGCGGATTCTTTTCCGCGATGCGGCGTTCCCCCTCCGTCAGCGCAGCGATTACCTCGGCGTCATTCGGCACGGTTGTGGGTGGAGCTTTCTTTTTCCGCGCTACCTCTTCGGTCGAGGGATCATCTCCCGTCTTTACCGGCTCGGCCGCCGCGAAATTCACGGCTGCGATGCGCTTCGATTCTGCGCCTACATCGATCGCTCGCACCAACTCCGGGAAAAAAAGTTTCATGGAGGGCTCGGAGCTCTCGTATTTCGGGAGCGCGCCGAAAAGGGCTCTCGCCAGCACATAACCATCTTCGTCATAGCGGCTCAACGCTGCTTCTTTTTCGCCCGGCGATACCTTCTTCAGTTTCAGCTCCACGGCACGCACCAGGCATTCCGCAAAGTACGACGCGTAATCGTCCTTCAGTTCCGGCGCGAGACGCGGCGCAAGGGCCGCTTTCTCAAAGAGCGGCCGCTTGACAGCAACTACGTGGGAATACATGAGCGGCAGCCGGTCCAGCAGGAAGTGCAAAAAGGCGTGGCGCAAAACATCCGTGGGAATCTCTTCTCCGCCGCTCAGCACCAGCGCGTAATGATCCCCGAAGTTCCGCACGTTGGTGATTCGACCCACGAGCGGCTCGACCACGATCGTGAAGGTCTCCGGATGTGAGGCATCCAAAATTTCCCGCAGGTAAGCCGTCGAAACGAACACGACTTGCGAAACCGCGTCGTGCAGCCGCACCACTTCGCGGTCGTAAATCGCCTGCACCTGCTTCCAGAGCTGGCCGATCTTCTGTTCCTCGTAATAGTTCGATAGGATTTCGCTGAAGCCCTCGAGAGCCAGTACTTCCGGAGGAATTTCGTCCCGCCGGAGAACGCTTTGGAATTTGGGCGCGGGCCCGGTCACCAGGCCAAACCAGAGGTACCGGGACAGTGTGGCACCTGCATCCTGCAGTTCATGCTGCTTGTAGAACTCCCGCAAGGCGTCCACTGCCGGGCCTTGCTGCCGGCGCAACCTCTCCCGCATCTGCGCCCGGAACGCGGTCCAATGGTCCGCGCTGACGTTGGATTCAAAGCCTGCCGCGACGAGCGCGCACATCGTCGCAAACATGGCTTCGCTGCCGTCCACGGTTACGGGGCTCGGCGGCACTGATCTCTGGCGGGGGCGCGCCGCAGGCGAAGGCGCCGCGGGGGGAGGTGCTTGCGTCTGCACCTGTGCCGGTGTTGGCGCTTGTCCTGCCGCGGGCAACACCATCGCCGCATACAAAGCAGAAAGAACTACTCTTTGACTAGTTTTCTTCATTCTTCTTGCCGCAGTTCTCACTCGGACCAACGGTTCATTCTCTCTCGGCTTGCAGCGTTTCTCGGCACGGGTGGGTATGTCTGCGAGACGCGCCTCTCCTCTCGCAACGCCGCGGCATGCAGTCAATTTACCGTCGGCCCCTGCATCCGTCAAGGAATCGCTCCCATTTTCCTCTCCGCCGTCCGGTGCAACGTTTGCCTGTCTTGCTGGCATCTGTTAACAGTGAAGATGCTCCCAAACCCCGCGCGGGATGGCTCCCTCAAATGCTTGCGCGCCCCATGAAAAAAATCGCCCTTCATCTTACATTGGCCATCGCCGCAGTGGCATTCCCATCGCACCTTGCTGCCCAGCTCGTTCACGAAAATCAGCGGCGCCAGGCATCCGACCCTCAGGACGTGCAGAATTCTTCCGCACGTCACGGCAAGAAACGCCTTTCTCAGGAAATTCAGCTCACCGGCAATGGCAACTGGTTGGACTGCGGCATGGACGTACAGGCCGGCGAGCACGTGCTCCTTACCGCCACGGGCAAGCTCCGTTATGCTGACGCGAAGGAGGACAATGGACCGGAGGGCCTCGGCCGCGGATTCAAGGATCTCCTTCGAGTTCTCCCGTTCAACGACGCGGGGCGCGGCGCGCTCATCGGCCGCATCGGCGACCAGGACACGGCCCAGTCTTTCCTCATCGGGGCGCAACGAGACGTGCTCGCTCCCGTGTCCGGCCGCCTGTCAGTAGGCATCAATCAAACCACCAGCGACACCGGCGACGGCACCTACGCCGTCCGCATTGAAATCTATGCTCCCGAGGACAGCTCCACTCGCGTCCGCGTCAAGCAGGTCACTTCTCTTCCTGGCATTGATAACCAGCTCTTCTCGAAGATTCCGCGCCGCATCGGCGACAAAGACGGCATTTCCGGTGATATGGTCAATTTTCTCATTCTCGGCTCCGAAGCTGCCATGCAGCGCGTTTTTACCACCGCTGGCTGGGTGAAAGTCGACGCCGACGCTAAAGACACTGTGCTTCACGGCATCCTTGGCAGTCTTTCGAAGGAATCCTACCTGACCATGCCCATGAGCCAGCTCTACCTCTTTGGCCGCCCGCAGGATTACGGCTGGGCGCACGCCGAGCCTATCAGCGTCGTCCGGTCACGCAACCATCTGCGCATCTGGAAAGCTCCCTTTGAGGTCAACGGCGAAGCGCTTTGGGTCGGCGCCGCCACGCACGACATCGGATTCGAACGCGACCCGCGCAATAATGGAGTTACCCACAAGATCGATCCCGACATCGACCTCGAACGCGACTACGTCGAGAAAACGCTCACGTCCACCGGCCTCGTCGGCGAGGTCTCTCACTTTCTCCCTGACAATCCCATGAAGGAAGCCAAGACGGCCACCGGCGGCACGTTTCATTCGAACGGCCAAGTGCTCGTCCTCAAGCTCGCCGACTCCGGCAGAGACGCGAACATCAGTACAGCTGCCAGCGATAAAAACTAGCGCCTCGGTTCTTGCGCTCTATTTCTCCGCTTCTAATTCGAGTGCAATCACCCGATCCGCCTCGTCTGGCCGCAGCTCCGGCACTCTCAGCACAAGTCCTCCCTTGGCGACGCTGAACTCCACGCTGCTTCCATCGCGCAGCAGCCGCGCTGAACGTATCGGCTGCGGCAGGCTCGGCAGCGCCAGCACGGGTCCATTCCAATCGAGCACGTGCACGTAGACCGTCGAGCCGCGTTGCGTGGTTACGCCCCATGGCCCCGCCGCCACCGGCCCGCCCCGCGTGCCATAAATCGATTCGCCATACTGCTTCGTCCACTTCCCTACCTCCTTCAGGCGCTGCACAAACTCCGGCTGGATTTCACCGTTCGGCATCGGCCCCACGTTCAACAGAAAATTCGCATTCATCCCCGCGGCTCGCACCAGACAACGGATCAGATCGCCCGTGCTCTTGTAATGGTCATCCGTGATCCGGAATCCCCACGAATCATTCATGGTCTCCGCGGTTTCCAGCGGCAGAGCGCTCACCGATTGTTCCGGGTTGAAGCCCGTGGTGTGCCCGCCCGGCAAATCCTTTTCGAACATCTGAAAATCCTCGCCGGGAAATGGATTCTTGTGGTGGTTGCTGCCGACGAGCGCCTGCGGCTGCAGTTGATGAAGTAGCGCATACGTTCGCGCGAGATGCCAGTCGGCGTCGGGCTTGTCCCACATTCCGTCAAACCACACGCCTCCGATCTCCCCGTAGTTGGTCAGCAACTCGCGCAACTGCCCGTCCATGAAATTAAGGTACGCGTCCCAGTTGCCTGTTTCCGGCCGGCCCGTCTTGCGGCCCGTGCTCCCGCGCGGAAAATAGTCCGGCGAATGCCAATCAAGCTGCGAGTGGTAAAGAAACAGCTTGATACCCTGCTTGTGGCATTCCGCCGCAAGCATGCCGATCACGTCTTTGCCGTAGGGAGTCCTCGCCACCACGTTCCAATCTGACAGGCGCGAATCAAACATCGCGAATCCATCATGATGCTTCGAAGTGATGGTGATGTATTTCATTCCCGCGGCCTTCGCCAGCGCCACCCACGCCGCCGGATCAAACTTGACGGGATTGAAGAATCCGGGGAGTTTCGCGTAGTCCCCTCCGTTTACGGGACGCGTCTCCATCACCCATTCCCCGTCGCCCAGCTCGCTGTACACTCCCCAATGAATGAACATCCCGAATTTTGCATCTTGAAACCAGCTGCGCGCTTTCAGGTTGGCGGGAGCAGGAGTGTAGTTCTCTTGTGCATTCGCTTCTGAAGCCCCTGCAAGGGTGGCGGCACAGAGAAGCCCCGCAAAAGCCATGGCTCGCCAGCGAATCGCAATTTTCATTTCAATCTCCCTTGGAAAACTTTCGCCTGTCCCGCTCTAAACACCTGGATTCTAGCGAATACAAGCATGAAGTCGAGCGATATCACCTAGGAGACCGCGCGCGCGCGCAGCCTTTCTCGTGGAAATGCGCCGAACTGGTGAACGGCCCTCCTTATGGCTGGGGCGCGTATCCCACCGCGCCAACTCCCCGGATTTGGAGTATGATTTCGCTCCGGCCAGGATGCACCGCAGACTGCATCCTCCCCCAGGAGGTGGCTCATGGTCACCGTCAAGCCAGCCAACGAAGAAGCGCGCATCGTGGCCCTCGAGAAGTACGCCATCCTCGACAGCGATCCGGAGCAATCGTTCGACGACCTCACCCTGCTCGCGTCCTATGTTTGCAAGACGCCGATCGCCCTCATCTCCCTTGTCGACGAAGACCGGCAGTGGTTCAAGGCTCGCGTGGGCATGGACGCTCGAGAGACATCGCGTGATATTGCATTCTGCTCCACCGCGATCATGCAATCCGATGTCTTCGTCGTCCCCGACGCCCTCGCTGACGAACGCTTCCGCGACAATCCTCTCGTCGTTTCCGACCCACACATCCGGTTTTACGCCGGTGCTCCCCTTATCAATGAGGATGGCTACGCCCTCGGCACACTCTGCGTGGTCGATCGCGCCCCCCGCGAACTGGTGCCCGACCAGAAGGAAGCGCTGAAAGCCTTGAGCCGCCTGGTTCTCTGCCAGCTCGAATTCCGGAAAAATTTGATCCTTCTGAAGGAAGCTCTCACGGACCGCACCAAGGAAGAACACGAGCGGCAGCGGGAACTCGTCCACGTCCAGGAAACCCTGATGCGTGTGATGGGAATTCGCCACTGAGGACTTACGCCCCCACAGCGTTGACTTGCTTTTCCCCGCGTCTTAAGATGCGGCTGTCCTGATGTACCGCGATTCCCTTGCTGCTCTGCCCCGCGCGCCGGAGGGTTTGTGAGCGATTGGAAATTTGCTCAAAAAGACGTTTCCGAAGAGCTGGCGTCGCTGCACCATTTCTCGATTAAGAAGAATCAGAAGGATGGCGACGTCGAATTCCTCGTGACCGTAAGAGAATTCGCCGCTCCTCCCAAGGGCCAGTTCGCGTGTTTTTTCGCTCAGGCGGACAAATTCGTAAATCAGAAGACGGCGCCGATCGTGCCTACCGGATGGGGAAACTCCCTCCTCGATGCGCTCTGCGCCTGCGTTCGCATGATTCGTCAATTTCCCTACGAAGGCGAAACGACGCCCGCGGCCAAAGGCGCGCCCGAGGCTTAACGGAGTTTCCAGCGATGGAGCGTCATGGAGAGATTCTGGCGTTCGAGTCCGGAATTTTGCAGACGAACGGAAGGTTTCTTTGCTAATTAACAAAAAAGAGCTGAAGCCCGGCATCATCGTCCTCGAGTTGAGCGGCCCGCTCCAGATGGGCGTCGAATGCACGCAGTTGGAACTCGCTTTCGATCAATTGCTTAGCGACAATCACACGCAAGTCGTTGTTGACCTTTCGAAAGTTACCAAGCTCGATAGCGGCGGCCTCGGAAAACTCGTCAATTGTTTTTCCCGTTTGAAAACTGCGGGGGGCTTGCTTCGCCTCGCCGGCACCACCGGCATGATCGACGGCGTCTTGAAATTGGCCCACGCCGATCAATTCTTGAAAGCCTATCCCACCGCCCTCGAAGCCGCCCAGAGTTTCTCCGCTGATTCGCACTCCCCAACTAGCTAGCCTCCCCCATTTCACGGGGGCGTGCCCCTCCCGCTGCCGCTGCTAGCTTGGATCTCGCAGGGGCGTAGCCTAATTCGGCTGACCGCACTTCGCCGCCACATTCGCTCTGCATCCCCAAGGCGCTCTCACTTGAAGGATCGCCAGCAGGGTGCGCGGCATCTGCTTGGGCACTTCGAAGATTGCGATTTGCTGGGCGTTATTCTCTTCCTTGTAAGCGATGCGCAGGAAATGTCTTTTCTGCCGGTGCCTGACGAGCCCGGTTGCAATCGCAGGCAAAACTCCCAAATGTCGCGCCATTTGTTGCGAGTACTCATACGAGTCGATTTTTGCGAACGGGATGACAAGTTGGCCGCCGGAGCATTCAAACGTCAGCACCGTTGGCGAGGTCGTGTCCAGCCTGCCAATCGTGCCTTCCTTGAGTGTCACAACGGTTCCTCCTGCATACATAACCTGGCCGTTCTCAACCGCAATCGTGGCCAGCGGCAGGAGCAGCAGCAAGCACAATCCGACTATTTTCTTCATGAACCACCTCTCATGGATCCGATTCGCTCCGCTCAGAGGAGCTGTGGGCATCGACGCTGCATTCGAACTGCCAGAGCAGCCTGGCCTGTAAGTCGTGCTTTTTCTTTGCACGTGCCGGGCGCCCGCCCGCAGACTGTCAGGGCTGGCCGACACCTCGAGTCCTAATCTTGCGATTAGCGCTAGCTTGTGGAAGCCCCACCACTCATGCCGCATTCGCGGCTCGAAGAAGTCCGGGTGTCCTCTTTTTACCTTCACCTCGCATTGAATTCCAGGAGTGTTATCCTCTCTCCGCGGGCCGCCATGGAAAAAAAGCTCATCCTGAAAATACTAGCCACTTGCGCATCACTTCTGGTTCCTGCCTTGACCGTCATCAAGGCCAAGTTGATTGCCGGCGCTTCAAACGCCCCTCAAGAAATCAATGCGTCCGTTCAGCAGCAACAGGACTGGCCGGCGTACGGCGGCGCACCCGAAAACAATCATTACTCAAAGCTTGCGCAGATCAACAGAAGCAACGTCAAGCGCCTCGCCGTCGCCTGGAGTTTCGACACCCAGGAGGACGGCGTCCTCCAGGCAAGCCCGATCGTCATCGCGGGCGTCCTCTACGGACTCACTCCAACCCAGAAAGTTTTCGCATTGGACGCGGTGACGGGCAAGTTCTTGTGGAAATTCGATTCGGGGATACGAGGAACCCAGCCCGATCGCGGGCTCGCGTACTGGGCCGATGGCAAGGACAAACGAATTCTCGTGGGTGTGATGAATTTCCTCTATGCCCTGGATGCCGCCACGGGCAAACCAATCCCAGGTTTCGGAACTCAGGGGCGCATCGACCTCCGGGAGAGTCTGGGCCGAGGCCCTGCCACTTCCCAGTCTATCGTTCTGACCAGCCCCGCCATCGTTTACAAGGAATTGGTGATCGTTGGGGGCCGGAACCCGGAAACTCTCCCCGCCCCTCCCGGTGACATTCGCGCCTACGACGTGCGGACCGGCAAGTTGCGCTGGTCGTTTCACACCATCCCGCATCCGGGTGAATTTGGCTATGACACCTGGCCCCGCGATGCCTGGAAGACCAGCGGCGCGGCGAACAATTGGGCCGGAATGTCGCTCGATCCCCAGCGCGGAATTATTTATGCACCGACGGGCTCGGCGGCATTTGATTTCTATGGCGCCGATCGCATCGGTGACGATCTATTCGCAAATTGCCTGATTGCCTTGAATGCGGAGACGGGCCAGCGCGTCTGGCATTTTCAGGCAGTCCACCACGATATCTGGGACCGGGACTTCCCTTCTCCGCCCGCGCTGCTTACCGTGAAGCGCGATGGAAAAGCAATCGACGCGATAGCCCAAACGACAAAGCAAGGATTCGTTTTTCTTTTCGATCGCACCAGCGGAAAACCTCTTTTCCCGATCCTGTCCCACAAGTATCCTCCGAGCACCATGCCCGGCGAAACGGGTTTGCACGGGTCGACGACCCAGTTGAAGTGGTGGCGTTGCGCGCCCGCGCGAACCGCATTGGGCCATCGTCGACGTGAACCGGCTTGTCGCCGAGGCTTTGGAAACGCGTGAAATCCAGGTCCAGAGCGCGAATGTCCAGGTGCTGCGGAGGCTGGCGTGAGCGAGGTCGACATCCGGGGCGAGCCCTGCGGCATGCCGGTGCTTCGCGTGGAGAAGTTCCTGCTGAAGGAGTCCGGCGGCGCGGCCTTCAGCCTAGAAGTCGCAGCCGCGGGCAACACCGAGGTCGTGCGGTCGAAGCGCAAGACGATGAAGGCGCTCTCGCTCAACGATCACATCGAGGACATGCTGATCACGCTCGGCAAGCAGTACCACCTGATCCGCCCGCTCGCGACGAACGACGCACTGTTCATCTACCTCGTGCTCGACAAGACGCGCTCGAACCTCGCGATGGCGCGCCACCAGCTCACCCAGATCGAGAAAGACCTCGTCGTCTAAGGCCCTCCGGCCCCAACCCATCACGAAAGATCACCACCATGCCA
>Ga0137409_10000507_pt2 | contig 15411 bp, 11 predicted proteins | sample CZODoug1_16funga_FD_122059 | JGI IMG/M metagenome (GOLD analysis project Ga0137409, IMG submission 122059) | Vadose zone soil fungal communities from Angelo Coast Range Reserve, California, USA - CZODoug1_16fungal (Hybrid Assembly) | ecosystem: Environmental > Terrestrial > Soil > Vadose zone... | reverse complement strand
CGGTATGCGCGGATTTGCAGGAAGCCTGCAGGCCGAAAGGAGCGTTCTCCGGAATGGCCGATTCTTCCTTTTCAAACGCAGCGAATTCTGCCGCGGTTTTGCTTGTATCGCGCTGTGCGGCGAACGCCAACGTGCGCGAGTAGCGCCACATGAGATGAGTCTCCGCCAAGGTCGCCGACGGTTCGGGCCGCGCCAGAATTGCATCCCACTTCGAAAATCGTGCATCCACCCACACTGGCGTCATGACGAATCCGTCCAGCATCGGCATCATTGCTGCGTGCGGCATCAAACGTTTTGCGAGCGCGTCCGCGGCTTGCTTCGCTTCGGCATAACGTCCTTCCATGCTCGCCGCCATCGCCAAAAAATGTTCGTTGTGGCTGTGATACATCAAGTCATACATGCTGCCGGATCGGTCCGCCTCTTCGGCATAAGTTTTGTCGACTTGCGCCGCTTTTGCATTTCGCTCGGCAGCGCGCGCGAAATCGCCGGTTCTTGCGTAAATATGCGACGGCATGTGCACCAAGTGTCCTGCACGCGGAATCAGCGACTCCAAACGCTGCGCGCTTGGCAGCGCACGCTCCGGGTTCGCCGAAGCTTCCAGGGCATGAATGTAATAGTGATTCGCGCCGGCATGCATCGGATCGCGTGCCAGCACAGATTCAAGAACTCTGATGATTTCTTCGGTATGCTCACCCGGCTTCCCATCCTGGGTCCAGAGTTTCCATGGATCGAGATCCATCAGACTTTCCGCATACATCGTCGCGGCATCGAGATCTTCCGGATACTTGCGCGAGAGTGTCCGCATGCCCATCGCGTAAATATTTGCCAATTTCTTGTAGTCCGGCGTTGCTTCGCTCGAATATCGCAACATCAGCGTCGTGACATAGTCCTGTTCGACTCGCGGCGCGTGCTCGGCCAACTTGGACGCTTTCTGGACCGTGTCGAACGCGATTTTCTCTCGCTCTGCGTCCACATTCGCGTTGTAGTTTGGCCCGGCCGCCATGGCAATTCCCCAAAGCGGCATGGGTGACTTCGGGTCGAGCTCCGCAGCTTTCTGGAACGCGCGTGCGGCTTCTTCATGATTGAAGCCGTATAGCAGTGTGATTCCTTGATCGAAATATTCCTGCGCCTCACTGCTTGTCGTTTGGATCGGGTGATGTTGTCGCCCCACCGCCGTGAGCGACAAGTCCGCTGGCTTGTCCTTCGTATTAGTAACCTGCGCGTGGCAATTTGGTCCCAGCATAGTTGCCGCAAGGAAACACAAGAGAATCGAACGCATTCCTACCTCACTTGATTTTTGGAAGCCCTGGCTTTGTTGCCTGGCGCAGCGCTTGAACTTTCGAAAGTATACTCCTGCCATTTGAGCCCGATGCCTATTTCCGCGCGCAAACGTCACCGTACACTTCGATCGTTCGCAACACCATTCTGATATGGGAGAAACGCCGGGCAATTTCTTCTCTGGCCGCAGTGCCCAATCTTTTTCGCAACGGCTCGTCAACCAGTAAGCGCATCATCGCTTTCGCGAATTCGTTCGCATCCGATTCGGCCACGAGCACCGTTCGCTCGTTCGCTACGACTTCTGCCAGCCCACCTCGCGCTGTGGAAACGCAAGGCAGCCCAAGCGCCATCGCCGATTGCAATGCCGTTCCCAAACCTTCGAATTCCGAAGGGAAAACGAACGCATCGAGCGCCGCATAGACGGGCGTCACATCTCCGAGGAATCCAGTGAACACTATCGCCTCAGATTGACCTAGCTTCTTTGCAAGTTCCTCAAGTTCGGCCCTACACGCGCCGTCACCCGCCATGATCAGCCGCGAATCAGGAAATTGTTTTCGCAGAATCGCTAGCGCACCAATCAAGTGACGTTGCCCCTTTTCAGGGACAAACACTCCAACGCACCCAAACAAAAATTCGTCCGGTTGGATATTCCATTTTTGTCGTGCTTCGGTACGCGCGCTGTCGGTAGTTGGCGTGGGTATTTCGACACCCTCGTTCACAACTGAGATCCGTTCCGAATTTACGCCAGACCGCAGAAGGCTTGCCCGAACGTCGTCGCAGTTCGCCAGGAAGCGAGTCAACACCCCATACCGTGCGCGCGCAATCCATGTTTTCTTTAACGGAAAACCTATCCGCCGCGATAGCACCAGTGGCAGCTTGTGATGTGCGCGCGCCAGCCACGCCGCAGTTAAAGCGTGTGGTTCATTCACATGAACTAGATCAAACCGCATTTGCTTAAGAAGCCTGCGAATCGTAAGCGACGCCCATAGTCGCATTCCCAACTGTGGAACGCGGCGGACAGAAATCCCCGCCTTTGCCCCACGTTCGGCCAACGGCGCCCCATCCGGCGCCACTAGTATCACTTCATGGCCGTTCTTTCGCAGGCCTGCGATCGTGAGCAACGCTTGGCTCTGGCCACCACGCCACTCTCGCTCCAAATCGACGAACAGTATTTTCATCAGTTTGAATTTCGCTTCGTTTGCTGAACGAGAGCCCCGAGCCGCCGAAACTTCAACCGCACCGACCGCGCTGCCATGTGAGCGATGAGTGCTCCGCGATACCCATCCAGAAATCCGGCGCGAAACACGAAACTTTGCAAGAACGTCCACGGCGTTGCGAACCACTTGGCCGCGCGCCAGCTCCGCTTGCCTGCGTCAAACATCTTCTGTGCCGCCAGCGTGCAATAACTTTCGACCTTTGCCTCGTGGTCGGCAAACGTCTCGATGGTGTAATGCAGCAGGTCGCCTCTTAGCCGGCCAAGCTCGCCGTCAAATACCAATGTCTCGTGAACGATGCCCTCGTAGTGTGCCGCGCTCTTCTGGTACAGCCGCCGCTGCATATTCGGGTACCAGCCGGAATGCCGGATCCATCCGCCCAAATATTGTGTGAGACGGGGTCCTTCGTAGACCGCGAATTCCGGTTCTTTCTGCTTCCACTCGCGCAACGATATGCGTAATTCATCGCTCAGCGCCTCGTCAGCATCCAACGTGTAAATCCATTCGTGGCTGGATTGCGCGACCGCGAAGTTCCTCTGATCGCCGAAATTCGTCCACGCGCGATAAACAACCTTTGCGCCGTGCTCGCGCGCGATCTCCGTCGTTCGATCGGTGCTGCCGCAATCCACAACGATTGCCTCGTCCGCGACGCTTGCGATGGACCGGAGCGCCCTCGCCAAATTTCTTTCTTCGTTTCGGGTAATCAGGCAGAAGGAGATGCGATTCATCGAGTCATGCCGCTCCAAGCTCGCCTGAAGATCCCGTGAGCTTGCCGAACAGTTCCTTATTGCCTGCGTTCCAACCCGATTCGAATGATGCTGTTTCCAACACGAAACTCTCCGCCATCCTGAAGCATCGCCGCCCGTACTCGCTCGTCCTCGAAAAACGTCCCGTTCGTGGAATCCATGTCCTTCAAATTTACGTAACTTTCCTTCACTTCGAGCATGCAGTGATGACGCGAGACTTCCGGATCATTCAGGCTGACGTCCGCGCCCTGGCGTCCAAGAATCACTCTCGCCTTTTCGAGCTTTTTTACCAAGCCCTTGTCGGGGCCCTCAATCACGCTAACGCTAGCCGTCACTCCCTTCGGCAACGCCAAAGATGGATCGTCTAAGGCAAGTCCGCCGCCTCCACCTTCCGATCCAGTCCGTGCAAATGACGGTAGCGGGGACATCACAATCGTCGCATCAGGCCTCAATTTCACTTCGATCACTGTCGGTTTGCCACATTTCGAGCAGCGGAATTGCACCTTTGCGTGGCGGGCGATTTCGGAATCCTTGAGGACGTGTTCCGCGCCGCAACTGCTGCAGTTGGCCTTCATACGCCCTAAGTATAGCGTTTTCGTGGATGTCGCGTAGCAGGGGGACGAACTCGCCCCTCCCGCCCAGAATGACCGGCCCACATGGCTCCTATGTTAGAATTAGTGATTCAAAATAAGCAGGAGATGCCGTGTGACGGAACATATTTCGCGCAAGGAACTTAAGCAGGACAAGATTCGAGATTCTTTCGCGCACGGCGCCGAAGCCGTTTACTCGCACAGCCAATTGGCAGGGCTCTTGGTCGCGATCGTGCTTGCCGCGGTGCTCGGCTATGCCGGATGGAAGTTCTACACCGACCGCCAGACCTTGCAGGCCTCCGTTGCATTCGATGACGCGAACAAAGTCTATAGTGCCCGCATCGGCGTCACCAATGCATCTGCGGATCCCAACGACATTTCTTTTCCGACCGAGCAAGCGCGATCCGAGGCGGCGCTGCTGAAGTTCACCGCAGTGGCCGACAAGTATCCGCGCACTAACCCTGGACGCCTTGCCCGCTACTATCAAGCCCTCGAACTGGAAGATCTGGAGCGCCACAACCAGGCTCTCGAAGAATTGAAAAAGCTCAGCTCGGGCAGCGACAAAGAACTTGCTGCCATGGCGCAATACCAGATGGCGAACATTTACGCTCGCACCGGCAAGACGGACGACGCCGTGAGAACTTACCGCGCCGTTGCCGAGCTGCGCTCGGTATTTGTGCCGCGGCCGCTGGTGCTCGTGGAACTCGCCGATTTTTTGCGTCAGAGCAATCCCGCGGAAGCTTCCAACCTCTATCAGCAGATTAAGAAAGAATTTCCCGATTCGCCTGTTGTCGAACGGGCAGACCGTGGACTCGGCATGATCGCGCCGAAATCGTAATCGTACGGTGCTTCGTTCGCCCGAAGAGGCCTCTATCGAACGCGACCCTACGCTCGTGGCCTGGGCCATCCGGGAATCGGATTCACGCGGCCGTCGTTACCCGGAAACAGCGCATCCCTATCGCGGGGAATTTGCGCGCGACCGCGACCGCATCATTCATGCGCGCGCCTTTCGCCGCCTGGAAGCGAAAACACAAGTTTTCACTACGCGCTACTCCGACCATTTCCGCAATCGACTGACCCATACACTCGAAGTTACGCAAATCGCTCGCACCGTCGCCGAGGCGATGGGGCTAAACACAGACTTGGCCGAGGCGCTTGCGCTCGTCCACGACATTGGCCACCCGCCATTCGGCCACGCGGGTGAACGCCGCCTCGACGCCTTGATGCGCCGCTACGGTGGCAGTTTTGACCACAATCGGCATGCGCTCCGAATTGTCGAGCAGTTCGAACAACGTTTTCCCGCTCACCCGGGATTGAATCTCACCTTTGAGGTCCGCGAAGGAATCATTAAACATTCGCGGGACTATTCGCCGGACAAATTTCCCGAGTTGAATGAATACCTGCTGGATCAAAGGGCGCCTCTCGAAGCGCAGCTGATAGACCGAGTGGATGAAATCGCCTACAACACAGCGGATCTCGATGACGCAATGGAAGCGGAACTTCTCGACCTCGAGCAGTTGAACCAGGAGGTCCCTTTTTTCGCAGAGGCGTTTTCGCGGGTCGTCGGACTCTATCCCGAGGCCCAGCGCAAATCTCAATTCAACGAAGCGCTGAAACGCGTGGTCGATTACTTGGCAACCGATCTCATTTCCGCGTCCAGTCGCGCCGTTCAAGAGCGGGGAATCCATACGATCGCCGACGTTCGGTCTGCGCCGCTTCGTCTTGCTCAATTCGATCCGCCCGTCGCTTCGGAGATCGCTGCGCTGAAGAAATTTCTCTTCACGCATATCTACGATCACCCCTCGATCACGGAAGATCGGGATCGTTCGGTGCAGTGTCTCGACGAGCTTTTTGTTTTTTACATGAAAAAAACGGGAACCATGCCGGCGACCCACGAGGCCCTTACCAGTTCATCTCCACGGCACGTCGTTGTTTGCGATTACATCGCGGGCATGACCGATCAATTCCTCTTGAAACAGCATCGCGAAAACATAGCTGCCTAGGGACGCCGGCACCTATTCGGTCGAATCGAATGTATTGCACGTCGCAATAGAGCCGTTATCCAAGCCCTTTCGGAACCAGTTCATTCGGTGCTGCGAACTTCCATGTGTAAACGTCTCCGGGCTAACGTGGCCTGTTGCCATCTTTTGTAATCGATCGTCTCCAACTGCCGCCGCCGCTCCAAGCGCCGATTCCACGTCACCGCTTTCGAGCAGCCCTCGTTCCTGCGTCGTATGCGCCCAAACCCCGGCCAAACAATCTGCCTGCAACTCCATCCTCACCGAAAGCGCATTCTGCTGGCGTGGATTCTGTTCTTGCAGTTGGTGGACTTTCGCTTCGATACCGACCAATTTTTGCACGTGGTGGCCAACTTCATGGGCAAGCACGTACGCTTCCGCAAATTCACCGGGCGCTCCGAATCGTTGCCTCAATTCATCGTAGAACCCGAGGTCGATATAAACCTTCTCGTCTTCAGGGCAATAAAAAGGACCTGTGGCAGACTCCGCTGCGCCGCACCCGGAACGTGTGTAATTCCGAAAGAGAACCAACTTGGCGTGCCGGTACTGTTTTCTCGTTTGCCGCGGAAAAATTTGTTCCCAGGTTTTTTGCGTATCGTCCAATACGAACGAAACAAATTGCACGAGGGGCCGCTCGGCTTCCGTCTTCGCGGGGTTGGGTCTGGTCGCGACTGGTGTCGCCCCGCCACCGCCGATTAACGCAAAGAAATTTTGTTTGAATAGAAGGCTCAAGACCAGCAGTATGAGTGCGCCGCCAAATCCGATGTGCATCCCGCCGAACTGAAATCCGCCTCCGCCCGATCCGCCTTCATCCCGGCGGTCTTCAATATCCTGGCTCTCGCCTTCGGGTGTCCATTTCATCGCTGCCTCTCCGGAAGGTTCTTTTCAGGATGGTAGCACTCTTCAATTCGCGCGCGAGAGTGAAAGCATCAGGACCAGATAATTCTTCAGGTTTTGCGTAATCAGGAAATTTTCTTTTACATGTTCATGCCCTTGCTCTCCCAGCTTCCGCGCAATTTCCGGATGCGAGAGCAAATACCGGATTTGATACGCCGTACCTTCCACGGAGTGAGCCAGCAACCCCGTCTGTTTGTGAATTACCTGAGTCGGGATGCCACCGACGGCGGAAGCGACCACTGGTTTGCCCTTCCAAAGCGCCTCCGTCACGGTCAAACCGAATCCTTCACGAAGACTCTTTTGAATTACGATCGTCGAGGCGCGTTGCAAAGCATTCACTTCCAATGGCGCCCAGGCCGGCAGTTCCAGAATGCGAATATCCGGATCGGCATCTGCTTCCCGCCGCACCTCATCCAGGACGATTGCCCCTTCCGGGTCGTCCGATGCGCTTCCGCCGGCCAAAACCAGCTGGCAATCGAAATACCGCTTCACAATTCGGTACGCACGAATCACGCCCACGGGATCCTTCAGCCGGTCGAACCGGGAAATCTGCGTCAAAATCGGCCGCCGCGAGTCGATCGAAAATCGCGCCAGTACTGATGCAATGAACTGGTCGTCCAAATCGCGGTTCTTTTCGGATAAGGGATCAATCGAAGGGTGAAAAAGATATTGTGGTACCGCCAGCTGGCGCGAAAACTCCGGCGAAGAGAAAATCGCGCCGTCATATTGCGAGACATATGGCGCTAGAAATCCCCACACAGCGGAATTCGGACGCGACAGATCGATGTGGCATCGCCAGATCCAGTGCCCCGCCTTTTCGTGACGGGCTTCGATCAGTCCAGCAGGCTGTGGATCGTGGATGATTGTGAATTCCGCGTCATGACGTGCCATTTCAAAATTGCGCCGGTTGTATTCGCGAAAAATTACAAAGTCCTCCGCCCGCGTTGCATAGGTTCCGCCGTGCAACGCGTTGTGAAAAGTTTTTGTGACTTCAAAGAAATCGGCCCCGCCTTGCATCACGTCCCAGTGAATGTCTATTTCCAATTCTTCGGCCAGCGGTATCAACCGGTTTAGAATTTCCGCCACGCCCCCGCCGACCGCGGTTGAGTTCACCATCTGCACGATCTTGCCCCGTAGTGGTCTGGCCAGCGCGCGCATTTCGTCTATCTCTGGTTTGCCCAACAGCGGCGAGTAGTCTTCCAATGGAATTCGGTTCAAGACTTGCGTCGCCGTCATGCTTTTTCGTCCTCCAATTCGATTAGCCGCACCAGGCTCGCTCTCGCGCTGTCCAGCGTGTTCGTGTACACATCAATTCGATTCACCTTATTAGCGAGCGTTTCTAGTCCAAGGCTGTTCTCCAGCCACACCGAAAAATCATTCGTCCGCAGATGAAGCCGCAGGCGCGAAGAAATAAAATGAAAGTAAAACGATGCATGGCTGAGCTGCTTAATCCCATCGCGGAATTCCAGCAGATGGTGCGCGGTCAGCCCAAGTGGTTCGGTTACTTCCACGCCTTCGCAGAAATAGAATGGCTCGAGGGCTTCTTGTGCCGCGTAATTGGGGTATTGCGTGCAGTATGCGCTCATCACCCGCCGCAAGTCGCTTCGCAACTCCGCGATAGACAGATAGTCGCGGATGTCGAGCGCCGCCAAGCGCTCCGCCAATTCATCCCGGTTCGCAGAAGCAAGCACCCACTGCGCAAAGTCATTCGAAAATCCTTCCGTTAAAAAGTGATGGCTTCCAAGTGTCTGAAAGGTATGGTGAAAGATCGAGGCATCGCTGCACTCTTCCAGCCCCTTCAGAAACTCCGTCAACGTTCGCGCGCATTGGTTTCCGATCCTCGTCAGATACGCCACTGTGAAAAACGAGAAGGGAGTTCCGACCGCTTGAACCGTATTGGTCATCGCGATTTCGCCTCCTCCGCCCGAACTTCTTCCTGCCTAGGCGCCTCAATACGTTCAGGTGCGTCGATCCGGATTTCCGTGAGGTCCGACAGCAAACTCGCCGCCCAACGATAAACATTGTGCTCGCGGACGTTCTTCCGCATGTGACGCATCCTGGCTTCCTGCTCTTCCTCGGGCATTTCCAATGACCGCAAAATCGCAGCCGCCAGTTGCTGCACGTCGTAAGGGTTCACCTGCAATGCGTCGGTCAGTTCCAACGCCGCTCCCGCAAATGTGCTCAAAATCAATACTCCGCGCTCGTCCTCTCGCGACGCAACGAACTCCTTCGCCACCAGGTTCATTCCGTCATGTAGGGATGTGACTAAACACACGGATGCCGCGCGGTAAAATCTCGCGATCTCCTTGTGCGAATGATGTTTTCGCAACAGCAGAATCGGCTTCCACCGGCCGTTTTGGAATCGCGTATTGATCCGGTCCGCTTCGGCAGACACTTCCTCCAGAAATTGGCGATAACGCAAAATCTCGGTTCGACTCGGCGCGCCGATCTGCACAAAGGAAAACCGCCCCTGAAATTCCGGATGAATTTCCAGAAATCGTTCGATTCCGCGGAACCGTTCCAAAATTCCCTTCGTGTAGTCCACTCGGTCAACACCGATGCCGAGCAGCGATGCTTCGGCTCCCAATTCCTCCATCAGCGCAGCCCGTTCTTCTCCCGAACTCTTCCACGCGATCCGCTCTGCCGTACTTTCCGGAAACGCCACACTAATCGGATACGGTCGCACCAGCGTCACATGCCCTTGCCGGTTCACTGCGAAACGATCCCACTCCGTCAGCGCTTCCAGCGCACGATCCACTGTCGCCAGAAAATTATTGCAATGTGTCTGCGTATGGAATCCGATCAAGTCGGCGCCCAGCAAGCCGTCCACAACCTCGCGCTGCCAGGGACAAATTCCAAACACTTCGGGATTCGGCCACGGGATGTGCCAGAAAATCGCAATGCGCGCGTCCGGCCTTGCTTCCTTTACCATTCGCGGCAACAACGCGAAGTGATAGTCCTGCGCGAGCAGAATCGGCGATTCCGTTCCCTCCATCTCTTGCAACACGGCGTCCGCAAACCGCCGGTTCGCTTCCTGATAATGTGCCCAGTCCTCCGGCCGAAAAGTCGGACGAGTATGAGCAATGTGGCATAGCGGCCAGAGCCCCTCATTTGCAAATCCCTGGTAGTAGCCCTTTTCCTCTTCCGCGCTCAGCCACACGCGGCGCAGCGTGTAACTCGGATGCTCCGGCGGCACTCGCAAATGATCGTTCGCATCGACGGTATCGCGATCCGCCGTTCCGCTGCCGTGGGCAATCCACGTTCCATCGCAAGCCAATAGCACCGGCTCGAGCGCCGTAACAACGCCGCTGGCTGGCACAATCGTTTCGATTTCTTTCACTCCGCGCATGTGAATATACGGCTCGCGATTCGACACCACGAAAAGCGGTTTGTCGTGCAATTTGCTTCGCAGGCTTACGCGCAATCGCTCAGCCGTCCACTGTGTCGCATTTGTATCGCGCAGCCGCGCCTCTTCTTCCGCCGCCGCCCGAGCGACGCCCAAATCCCGGGCCAGATGCGTCACTTCAACCTTGATCTCATCGAAGAACTCGCCTTGCGGTAGTGCGTGACCCGCCGAGCCGTCTCCCTTCCGCAAATGTCGCAACCATTGCACCGTCTTCTTGAGCGGGTCCATGAACGTCCAGCGCACCAACACCAGCGCGAGCGCGGTAATCAGCGTCGTCTGTAGCAATGCCGTCAGCATCGAATCACGCAGCGTGCGCAGCACTCGTGAATCGATGTAACTCGTGTCGTAGATCAACAGCAGCGAACCGGCCGCCTGCCCATTTCGGTGCAGCGGCAACGAGTAGAAATACATCGGCGTATCGCTAGCCGATTCCGAATCGTTTGCGCTTTTATTCTCGGCTATCGCTTGCACCGCCACCGGCGGCGCCGAGCGGAAGTACGTTCCCAGCGTAAACGTCATCGCAAGGGACGATCCGTCGGCTTCGTACACCGCGATCCCTTTCATATGTTCGCGTTGTGCAAACCGGTCGACCACTCGTTGAATTGCGCGCTCGGAGCCGCGCTCTCTTTTTTCAAACTGTGGTTCGATTGCTTCTTGCAGGCTCTCGCCGAGCTGTTCCGCACGCCGCGCAAGATCCGTGCGCAGATTCTTCCGCTCCGTTCGCACCTGATAACCCGCGAACAACAGCGACACGGCGGCCACGCTCACTACCAACGGCAACACGATTTTTAGCGTTGTGCGCATCGCATGCCTCTTCTCGTTTCGATCAATACGGAATTGCGCGGTCGGGCAGACGTAGACTGAGTGCTGGGGTATACATTTGTACCGCAATATCCCTGCCATGCCGACACCTTTCTAAATACTTGTGATTTCATCGTCTTACCGGCCACTCACGGCTTCTGTGCTAGTACCGGTATTAGCTGACGAGCGCAAAATTTACATCCCCCTTTTCCCAATCCGTCCGCCCAACATCTTTCGATTCATCCCGTAAAACTCTTTCGCGTGCGTCTGTTTTGGAATCTGCGAGAATAGAATCACAAACGGAGATCGCTTTAGGTCGCATGGCAACCAATCAGACACAGTCCACCTGGCCCTTACGGAAGCCCCAGCAACTCGTCTACGTTGAGCTAGGGCCGCACAATGGCGGCATGCTGCTCGGCATCTGCGAACTCGGTCTTAGCTTCCGCGCCGTCGCTCCGCTCAAGTCAGATGGGCCCATCAATTTCACGTTCGCGCTCGACGGTAAAAACCGTTTGCAGGGAGTTGGTGAAATTGCCTGGACCGAAGACGACGCGAAAACCGGTGGCCTGAAATTCACAAATATTTCCCCGCAATTCAGGGAATCCTTGCGCGCTTGGCTCGCAGACGATGCCTTACCAAAGAATTCTGGTCGCGAACATACGCCCGCCGCAGCCTTGGCGCTGGATTCGCTCGACAAAATCAAATCGAGTATCCGCGAAGGCAAAACGGAAACAATTAAAGCTTCCGTGCCACGCGTCGAAGAAAATGTAGCCGAGGCCAAAGAAAAAGAAAAGCTTCCACTGGGATTTCACATCGATGAACAACTTCCAGAAGAATGGAGCGAGAAGGACCTCGCTAAGCCGAAATCCGGTAAGTCTCCTGATCCGGAGCCCAAGCCAGCGCCGGTTCCACCGGTTTTTCAGAAACCCATCGTTCCCAGCCTGCCGGAGCGGCCTCCCCTGACAACCGTAAGGCCGAAACACACGCGGACGGCGGTGCCATCCAGTTCGGAGTCAACGTTCGCCTTGTCGGGCTTTCGACTGCCCTCGGCTTCGCCCCCGTCTCCAACGGAGCCTGCTGTAATTCCCCCTGCGCCATCTCCGCCAGAGCCTGCTCCAACTTTTGAAGCCATTCGCTTTCCGCTCGAGATTCCGCCGGCTACGCGGCCCGCTGTAGACGACGCGCCGCCACCGGCGTTTGTACGAGGTTTTTCAACCGAAGACTTACCGGCTGAATCTCCTCGTTTGAACCGCGCCGTCGCCGCAGGAATCATTAGCCTCGCTCTCGCCGTTATTCTCGTCGCGTTGGTTTTGAGTTTCCGTCGTGAAGTTGGCGAGACGCTCATTCGTCTCGGCCGGCAACTTGCCGGCGAGCAACAACCGCTTCCCGCTTCGCCAGCGCAAAATCCAGCCATCCCCGCCGCGTCTCCAGTGCGCAACGATCCTGCCCCGGCCTCTCTGCCTGCGAGCAACCCGTCTCCTTCATTCTCGGACCAGTCGCCCGTCTCGACAGCACAATCGCAGCCCGTGACGTCGCCCACTCAAACTCCAGAGGTAACGGCGCAATCGACGCGGGATCGCGCCTCCACGATTCGACAAATCGAAGATCTTCCCGCGCCAGAGGACGGAGGCTCCGGCCAAAAAGAATTTGATCAGGCTAAAACCATCTTGAAAGGGATTCATCGCCAGCGCGATATTCCGATGGCCGTGGCTTTGCTCTGGACCGGCGTTAGCAAGGGGTATGTCCCGGCCGAAGTGACACTCGCCGATCTTTACGCCCGCGGTGACGGCGTCCAGCGAAGCTGCCAACAGGCTCGCGTGCTATTGAAAGCTGCCATTCAAAAGGGAAGTCCCGAAGGTCGTCGCAGGCTTGCCCAGCTCAGGCAGCAAGGCTGTCCCGGTAGCTGAGCCCGCCAGTCAGTCTGGATTTACTTCGCTGAATTTCCCTTAGTTGATTTCTGAATTGGCCATCGCGCTTCCACCGCCGTATTCAATCCGCCTCGTGGTGTAAATTCGCCTCGCACCACGCACCACTCGGGATCGATCGCATCCACAATGTCATGCAAAATCTTGTTCACGGCATTTTCGTAAAAAATGCCCAGGTTGCGGTACGCCAGCAAATACATCTTCAGCGCCTTCAGTTCAATGCAAGATTTCTTCGGCATATATTCGATCGTGATTGTTCCGTAGTCTGGCAAACCCGTCTTTGGGCACATGGACGTATATTCCGGATACCGCGTCGTGATTACGTATCCGGGAAATTGATTTGGCCACGCATCCAGTTTTGGCAGTTCCGTCTTGATTCCCGCTCGCGCGTGCTCGTCTGTATAGTCGGGCATGTCTACTCCTGAATTTCAATTCTATCGCATCGACCGCCGGGCTCATAAAGCCGCCTGCAAAAGGCCGCGTCTTGAACCTGAGCGCCCTTTCGAATATGCTTTTGGCGTTTCCCCACCCACAGAGCGCCCATAAATGATGCATTGCCCCTCTTGTGACTCTTCATCATGCCGACGCTCGCGGCGACACGGCCTTGCCGACTACGTCTACGGGGCAGCCGGTCTCATTCCCTGGCGCTGCAGCGAATGTGGTGTCCGTTTCCGCGCCCGTTCGGTTCCTTTCAACCAATGGAAATACGCACACTGCGCCATTTGTGGCAATTTCGACCTTAAACGTATCGCCCCGGAATACGTTCCCGGGCCAATGGGATTCCTCGGTCGCGTTCTTGGCTTGCCTTCCTTACGTTGCGAGCCCTGCCGCCACAAATTCTTCTCTATTCGCCCGATTAGGCAATCGGCCCCTGCGGAATCGGGCCAAAGTGAGAAACGCGTCGCCTGATTCGCAGCTTGGTACACTCGTCCGCGCCGCCAAACCACAATCTCCTTCGCGCGCTTGAACGCCCCGTTTCCCCATGCGAAAATAGTCGCTGTCCGAGTGCGGGATGGTAGTCCCGCATTTTCTCCGGCGATATCGTCTAAGGGTTAGGACGTAGCCCTCTCAAGGCTAAAATCCGGGTTCGAATCCCGGTATCGCTACCAATCGTCTTTTTCCTTATCGAGTGAAATGCCCTTCGCCCCTCGACACAACGTCGTGCGTTTTGTGCGCGCCAGCGCCGCTGGCGATTATTCGAACGGAGGATCGTACCCAGCATGAGTTCGCGTAACCCCGCAATCCCGCTCACCAAGAATGATCACCTCCTTCGTTGGGTCGAAAAAATGGCCGAGCTCACTCGCCCAGCCAAAATCCATTGGGTCGATGGCTCCAAAGAGGAATACGACCGGCTTTGCGCCGAATTGGTCGAGAGCGGCACGTTCATCAAGTTGAACGAAAAGCTCTGGCCCGGCTGCTACTACGCACGCTCTGATTCGTCCGACGTTGCTCGCGTCGAAGACCGCACCTTCATCTGTTCCTACGCCAAAGACAATGCCGGCCCCACCAACAATTGGGAAAATCCCTACGATATGCGCAAGAAGCTTCGCGGCCTCTTCGGTGGTTCCATGCGAGGCCGCACCATGTACGTCCTTCCGTTCAGCATGGGTCCTATCGGTTCGCCCATGGCAAAAATCGGCGTCCAACTCACGGATTCACCTTACGTCGTAGTCAGCATGCGCATCATGGCCCGCATCGGCTCTCGCGTCATCGATGAAATCGACAAAGGCGCCCGCGTCGTTCCGTGTCTCCACTCCGTCGGCATGCCGCTCGCACCGGGCCAGAAAGACGTCTCCTGGCCCTGCAACAAGGAAAAGTACATCGTTCATTTTCCCGAGTCGCGCGAAATCTGGTCGTACGGTTCCGGCTATGGCGGCAACGCGCTCCTCGGCAAAAAATGTTTCGCACTTCGCATTGCCTCGAACATCGCGCGCGATGAAGGCTGGATGGCCGAGCACATGCTCATCCTCGGCGTTGAAGATCCCAAGGGTGAAAAAACTTATGTCGCCGCCGCGTTCCCCAGCGCTTGCGGCAAAACCAACTTTGCCATGCTCATTCCACCGAAAGGATTCGAAGGCTGGAAGGTTTGGACCGTCGGCGACGACATCGCCTGGATTCGCCCCGACGAAAACGGCGCCCTCCGCGCGCTAAATCCCGAAGCCGGCTTTTTCGGTGTCGCGCCCGGCACCTCGAGAAAAACCAATCCCAACGCGATGGCCGCGCTTTCGAAAAACACCATCTTCACCAACGTCGCGCTCACTCCCGAAGGCGGCGTCTGGTGGGAAGGCATGACCGATGAGCCGCCCGCCGAATGTCTCGATTGGCAGGGCAAAAAGTGGACGCCGCAAATCGCGAAGGAAACTGGTGCCAAAGCCGCTCATCCCAACGCGCGCTTCACTGCGCCCGCCTCGCAATGCCCCACAATTGATCCAGCGTGGGAAGACCCCAATGGCGTTCCGCTGCACGCCATCATTTTTGGCGGCCGCCGCGCCACCACCATGCCCCTCGTCTATCAAGCCTTCAATTGGAGTTCCGG